>Ga0114976_10000329_pt1 | contig 29492 bp, 21 predicted proteins | sample S_130805_EF_Meta_FD_87319 | JGI IMG/M metagenome (GOLD analysis project Ga0114976, IMG submission 87319) | Freshwater microbial communities from Lake Simoncouche, Canada to study carbon cycling - S_130805_EF_MetaG | ecosystem: Environmental > Aquatic > Freshwater > Lake | place: Lake... | reverse complement strand
GAAAGTTTGATAATATTCTTGCAAATCCTCCTTTTGGTATTAAAGGATTGAAGTATGATGATTACAATAGTTTGCTAAAAGACAAATATACACCAATCAAAACAGATAATGCGGTATCACTGTTTATTCAAGCAATTATTTATATGTTGAAAATTAATGGTAAATGCGCGGTTGTATTACCTGATGGGCAAGATTTATTCAGTAAATCTAATAAAACACTTATGATAATTAGAGAATATCTTATGAAAACTTGCGATTTGAAAGAGATTATCTATCTGCCATCAGGTATATTTACATACACATCTATTAAAACTTGCGTGTTCTACTTTATTAAGAAGAGAGAATGCGATGATGTATTGGAAACTAAAATTAATATATCCAAAACTCAAAAAGAAACTGGTAGAGATTATAAGTTTTCAAAAACACATCAAACAACTACTGTTAAGTTTTATGATTATAACCCCTATAATGATGTAAAAAATCTATTGGTTGAAGTTCCTATTGAGAAGATTGCAAGTAATTCATATTCACTTAATTATGCTGAATATATGAAAGACGAAACGGATGAAGAACAATATGAAGAAGGTGTTGTTGTTAAGACGCTTGGAGAGGTTTGTGAATTTCAAAATGGTTCTCAACTTGATAAAAAAGATATGGTTGAGGGTAATATACCTATATTTGGAGGTGGCGTTAAAATTGTTGGTTTTCATAATGCAAATAATAGAAATGGCAATGAAATAATTATATGTGGAACAGGATACCCGGGATATGTTAATTATAGTTTTGGAAAACCATTTTGGGCGTCACAATGTTTCACTATGAAAAGTAAAAACACATCAATACTTATTGATAAATATGTATATTATTATTCAAAAATAGTTTTAGAGAAAGAATTTATGTCTAAGCAAAAAGGAACTGCGCAAAAGTTTATTAGATTTAATCAAATAACAGATATAAAAATCCCAATCCCTTTACTTGAACGTCAACAAGAAATTGTAAAATATTTAGATTTCATATACGAAAAAACAAACAAAACAAGTAATGAGAAGATTGCAGAATTGAAGCAACTGAATGAATTTTGTTTGAATAATCAAAAAATATTTGGTGAGAATGTTGTGAAAGAATTATGTGAAATTAGTATAATTAATCCTGAAAATATGAAAGTAGGGCAATATACTGAAATTAATTATATTGATATTGCTTCTGTTAAAGGAGGACAAATATTAGAATTACAAAAATTAACAAATGATTTTCCATCAAGAGCAAAAAGAATAGTAAAAAAAGGAGATATTTTATATTCATCTGTTAGACCTAATTTGAAAGGATATGTTTATATTAGCGATGATATTCAAAATGGTATTGCTTCTACTGGTTTTGCCAATATTAGAGTAAAAGAACAAAATACAATATTATCAAAATACTTGTATTATATTATGATAAGTGATTACATAACTGATTATTTAATAAATAAAGCAAAAGGAGCACAATATCCTGCTGTATCATTTGATGACTTTGAAACTATAAAAATCCCCATCCCATCTTTTGAACGCCAAAAAGAGATTGTTGAATATTGTGAATTTAATGATACACTCATTAAACAATTAGAGAAAGAGATTGAAAATAATAAAAAACAAGCACAACAATTTATTACAGGTATTGTAAAACCACAAGTTCAAACAGAAGAACAAGATGATACAAGTTCAGTAAATACTGATCATATTGATGAAGTTCAAAATGAAATAATACCTGTTGAAGAATAAGTTATTATTGAACCAAAACCAATGTTTAAAAAATAAAAACATATTGTTATTGTTAAAGAAGATAATTATTAACAAATAAATTTAGTATAAATATTTTTTTATTTTTACACCAATATGCAAACATATAAGAACATATCAACATTATTATGTGATAATAAATAAATATTAAATGATTGAAGAATATTTAGAATATACGAAAATATACAAGGAAAAATACGGGGATAAATGTGTTGTTTTAATGCAAGTTGGTTCGTTTTTCGAGATATATACTATATATCAAAATACGGATACTTCACTTAATAACGATGTGTATATTATTGCAGAATTATGCGGTATTCAAACATCACGAAAGAATAAGACGGTTGCAGAAATATCAATTGCAAATCCTGTAATGGCTGGCTTTCCTTTGGCGTCGCTTCCAAAGTTCAGAGACAAAATATTATCAAGCAATTATACGATTGTATTGGTTGAACAAGTAACTGACCCTCCTAACCCGGAACGCAAGGTAACAGAGATAATATCACCAGGAACGAATGTTAATATAGTTAATAAGAAAAGCAACTATATTATGGTAATATATTATGAAATAATTGAGGGGTATATTATTGCGGGTATTTCGGGTATTGATTTGTCTACTGGGAAAACATTTGTATACGAAGTATCTTCTACAAAGGACGACCCCGAATTTGCAAATGACGAAGTATTTCGCTTTATCAGTACATATAATCCTTCTGAACTAATTATAATAAGCGAAGCAATCGACGACAATTACAAAAGAAAGATATTAAAAAATCTTAATATTAATAATATTCGCGTACATTACAAATGGGATAAATATGAACATTTGTCTTTTTTTAGTAATATAAATAAGCAGAGGGATATATTAGAGAAGGTGTTTGTTATTAAAAAGGGGTTCCTTTCAATCATAGAAATACTAAACTTGGAAAAATATAATAATTCGCGATTTTCGCTTTGCTGTCTCTTGGAGTTTGCTTATGAGCATAATTCGGATATTGTGAAAGGTTTAGAAGAAGCTCCAGAAGTATTTGAAATGAATAAAAATATGATTATTGAGTTTAACTCTGCAATACAATTAAATGTCCTTGGATTATATCCTGGCGACCAGCCTTTAATAGATATATTAAATAGATGCTCAACTGCTTTTGGTTTTCGAACATTTAAAGAGCGTCTTTTACAACCAATGATAAATGCAGATGATATTAACAAATCTTACGATGACGTAGATACATTATTAAAAGACAGTAAATATTTAATAGTGCGAAAGCATTTATCGTCAATCATGGATTTAGAGCGTCTTAAAAGAAAGATGAAAACGAACAAGATGGCACCACAAGATTGGGTGTCATTTAATGAATCGTTGCAATCTACAAAAGAGATAAGAAGTATGTTAGATTTTGCAGACGAAATTATTAGCATTAATGACATTGACAAAATTATTTCACAGTTCATAAATATTATAGATTTAGATGAGGCAGGTAAATATAATTTAACTAACATACAGGATAAATCGAATACCATCAACTTTTTTAAGAAGGGTGTTTACAAAGATGTAGATATACTTTTTGATAAATATAATAAGTCATACGAAATAATTAATTCAAATTGTGAAAAGATTACTCAAATAGGCGACAATGAATCTACATTATGCAAAGTTGAGAATAATAATCGCGATGGCTATTATTTGACAATAACAAAGAAACGATTTGATACTGCATTTAAAAATAAGAAAGAAGTAATGAATACGTTTGAGAAGAAATTATTATCATCTACATCATCTACATATAAACTTACAAATAATAATATAATAAAAGAAAGCAATAATATAACTGAATATAATCAGCAAATATCGCAAGCGGTGTTAAGTCATTACAAAGAGTTTGTTACTGACTTTGTAAACAATAATGCAAATATTTTGGATATATTGATTAAATATTTAATTCGCGTTGATATTGCAGCAAACTCCGCAAAGAACGCTTATGATTATTGTTATGTGCGCCCAGTAATAGATAGTATTACAACATCTTGTAATTCGTCTTTTTTAGAATCATCTAACATGCGTCATCCAATTATTGAGAGAATACAAGATGACTTTCAATATATTGGTAATAATATATTATTGAACCAAAATGGTATTTTGTTATACGGTATTAATGCATCAGGTAAGTCGTCTTTTATGAAAGCGGTTGGTTTAAATATTATTATGGCACAAGCAGGAATGTTTGTTTCGGCGACATCGTTTAAGTATTATCCTTACCATAGTATATTTACAAGAATTTCGGGGTTAGATAATATATACAAGGGGATGTCAAGTTTTACAGTAGAAATGACAGAATTAAGAAATATTCTCAAAAGGTGTAATAAGTTCAGTCTTGTTATAGGTGATGAAATATGTTGCGGTACTGAATCAATATCGGCAATATCTATTGTTGCAAGCGGTATAGATACTTTGATACAAAAAGGGGCATCTTTTATATTTGCTTCGCATTTACATGAATTAACAAAACTATCAACAATAAAGAAAAATGTAAACATATCTAAATTATTTGTGAAACATATTCGAATTACATTTGATGAAAACAATAATATTATATATGACCGTGTTATTCAGGAGGGGCAAGGTAATAATAATTATGGGATAGAGGTATGTAGAACACTTGATATGCCTATTGATTTTATGAAGAATGCTGAAAAGAATAGAAAGGAGGTTGAAGGTATTAATAATAATATAGTAAATAAGAAAAATTCAAGATATAATTCAAAGATAATTATTGATATGTGCAATATATGTAATAAAAACAAAGCTGAAGAGACGCATCACATCATTTATCAACATACAGCTGATAAAAACGGATTTATAAATAACAGTTTTCATAAAAACGCAAAGCATAATTTAGTTGCAATTTGCAAAGAATGTCATCGCAAAGAACACAGTGGAAAAATAAAGATAGAATGTTGGGTTTCTTCGTCAACCGGTAGAAAATTAGTATGCAATTACGATTATAATGATGGAGTGAATGATAGTAATGATAGTAATGATAGTAATGATAGTAATGATAGTAATGACAGTATTGAGAATGATAATGATAATGAAAGTGTTGATGATATGTGAAAAATGGTATGATGTTTGATGTAATTACTAATTTTTAATATATATAAAAAGAAAACACTTATATATATATAACAGAAATCAAAAAAATAAAAATGCGTGTTATTAAGCGAAACGGTGAAATGGAGGATGTAAGTTTTGACAAGGTATTAAATCGGTTAAAGAACCTTTCTGATGAATTAACGATTGATGTATCAGAAATTGCACAGAAGGTCTGTTCGCGTATTTATGATGGTGTTAAAACATACGAATTAGACGAGCTTGCAGCTTATTTATGCAGTAGTATGTCGATTGAACATCCAGATTATAGTATATTGGCATCGCGTATTATAGTATCTAATCATCATAAAAATACATCTCCGTCGTTTAGTGAAACAATTCAGACATTATATAATAATGTGGATAATCATAATAACCCAATACCATTAGTATCAGATGAATTGTATAATATTGTTATGAAAAATAAGGAGAAGCTCAATACACATATCGATTACCAGAGAGATTATTTATTTGATTATTTTGGATTTAAGACATTGGAAAGAGCATATTTATTGAGAGTAGATAAGAAGATTATTGAACGTCCTCAACATATGTGGATGAGAGTTGCAATTGGTATTCATGGGAATGATATTAAGGATGTATTGCAAACATATGATTTAATGAGCAAAAAATATTTTACGCACGCGACACCTACCCTATTTAACGCTGGAACAAATCGCCCGCAATTAAGTAGTTGCTTCCTATGTAGTATTAATGACGATAGCGTTGCAGGTATTTTTGATTCTCTTAAAGAGATCGCATTAATCTCAAAATATGCAGGAGGGATTGGTCTGCATATCCATCAAATACGTGGCAAAGGAAGTCATATCAGAGGGACAAATGGAACTTCAAATGGTATTATACCGATGCTAAGAGTTTTTAATAACACAGCGAGATATATAGACCAAGCAGGGAAAAGACTTGGGAGTATTGCAGTATATCTTGAAACATGGCATTGTGATATTGAGAGCTTTTTAGAACTTAAAAAAAATCATGGAAGTGAGGAAGATAGATGTCGCGATTTATTTTTAGCTTTGTGGATTTCTGATTTATTTATGGAAAGGGTTAAAAGCGAAGGCAAATGGTCTCTTATGTGTCCAGATAAATGTAGAGGATTGAGTGATGTATATGGCGATGATTTCAAAGAACTATATGAAAAATACGAAAGCGAAGGCAAATATGTAAAGCAGATAAATGCACAAGACCTTTGGTTCAAGATATTAGAAGCACAAATAGAGCAAGGTGTCCCTTATATTTTGTACAAGGATGCAGCGAATAAAAAAAGCAATCAGAAAAATTTGGGAACTATTAAATCAAGTAATTTATGTGCAGAAGTATTAATTTATTCATCTCCAGAGGAGACCGGTGTATGTAATTTAGCATCTATATGTCTTCCTACATATGTTGAAAACGGTGTATTTAACTTTGATAAATTGCATGAGATCACAAAGGTTATAACAAAGAATTTAAACAAGGTTATTGACAGAAACTTTTATCCTGTTGAAAAAGCGCGCATATCAAATTTAAAACATCGCCCTATTGGTATTGGTGTTCAAGGATTAGCAGATGTATTTATTCTACTACGATTGTCTTTTGAGAGTGATATGGCAAGGCAATTAAACAAGGATATTTTTGAAACCATTTATCATGCGGCAATGGAAGCATCTATGGAATTATCAAAGAAGCGCCGTCATATCATAAACGATATGAAAAATATTAATAACAAAATATTGGATGAGGATATTAACAATTACGTAAATGAATTTGAGAAAAACATTCCAAATCCTAAATATATTGGCGCATATAGTTCATTTGAAGGAAGTCCAATTTCGCAAGGGTTATTTCAATTTGATTTATGGAATACTACACAAAGTACGAGATATGATTGGGATAAACTCCGCACCGATATAATTGATAATGGTATTCGAAACAGCCTTCTTCTTTCACCAATGCCTACTGCATCAACCTCGCAAATAATGGGGTTCAATGAGAGCTTTGAGCCATTTACCAATAATATTTTCCAACGCAAAACATTAAGCGGAGAGTTTATTATCATTAATAAATATCTAATTAATGATTTAATTTCCAAAGGGCTTTGGAATAAGGAACTTAAAGATACTATTATTTTACATGAGGGTAGTGTGCAAAATATCCAAGAAATAGATGATGAACTGAAAGCAATTTATAAAACTGCATGGGAAATAAAGCAACGCCATGTAATTGATATGTCTGCTGATAGAGGGCAATATATTTGTCAAACGCAAAGTCTAAATATATTTATGGAAGAACCCGATTTTCAGAAGCTTTCGTCTATGCATTTTTATGCACACTCAAAGGGGTTGAAAACGGGGACATATTATCTTCGCACACGACCGAAGGCAAGAACGCAACAATTTACTATTGACCCTGATTTTGCAAAGAAAAAAAGGAGATGCGTTGAAGAAAACGGAGATACATGCGTGTTATGCTCTGCGTAATATTAAGAAGGATGTTTTATTTTTACCAATTAAAATACTTTACATAAGGATATAAATATATATTTTAATATATATTATTAATGAATAGTATTTTTTGCTGTGTATTTAATCATGAAAAATATGTTGATATGTTTTTAATACTTTTAGAAAGTATATTTATTTATGGAAAGGTGGGTACTAATATCAATATATTAGTATATACATCTACGTTATTTATGAATAAAATTAAGGAAAGCCAACTATATAATGATGAAAAAATAAGGTTTGAAATAAATGATACATATGATACTATTGATAAGGCATGCAAATCAAGATTAGATTTGTTTAATTTACCATCTATAACAAATTATGACAAGATACTTTATTTAGATACTGATATTTTGGTAAAGGATGACATTAATAAGGTCTTTGATGTTTGCAAAGAAGACCTATTATATGTATTAGAGGAAGGAAATATTGATAGTGATACTGATTTTTGGGGGAAATCACTTTTTGGAGATGAAATAAATGATTATACTGATAAATCAGCATTTACAAGTGGTATATTATTATTTAATAATTGTGAAAAAATAAAGGTATTATTTAACAATATTAAAGAAGATATTATTACAAGACCTTTTAATTTTGGGTGTTGCGATCAACCATACATAGTGCATAATGCTTTTAAATACAATCTGTTTAATAACAAGGATTTAAAAACACTTGCTGTTAATTATGATAAAAATAGTAATAGCGACAAGGTCATTCATCATTTTCCGGGAGGCGTAGGCTGTTTTCAACATAAAATTGAAACAATGACAACTTTTTTGAATAATTTAAAATTAAATACATATTCTTTGTATGAAGAAACAATACATATTGAGACTGATATATGGACATGTTCATCAAAGATGCGTATAGATATTGCGGAATTTTTTGTTTCTAAAAAAAATTATAAAATTGCCGAAATAGGTTCTCACAAAGGATATTCTACAAAAATATTATCAAAAATATTCTCAAAAGTATATGCAGTTGATAATAGCGTAGAATGGACAAAATTTAATAAAAACTTTAACAAAGATGCAACAAATATAGAATATGTTATGTTAGATATATACAATAATAGTTGGGAAATACTACCAGATGATATTGAAGTGTCATTTATAGATGCAGGACATAGTTATGAATGTTGTAAAAGTGATATTTTAAATTCTATAAAACAATTTAAAAATTTACAATATATTATTTTTGATGATTATGGCGTTTGGAGTGGTGTTAAACAAATTATAGATGAAATGATAAAAGATAGAGTTATTATTTTTGAAAAATTTATTGGATTAAATGATGTTCCAGGTCCAAATGGAATTGTAAAAAATGTAAATGAAGGAGTTATTTGCAGTATTAATAAATATTTGAAATTTATTGATACAATAATAAATAAAAAATATTCGTGGGAAAATTCACATATAACATTTTTAGATAATTTTAATATGGATGCTTTTGGACAAGGTACTTATAGCATTGTAGATAAACAAAATATAATTGCAAATTTTGGTAATAGAATACATTATATAAATTTTAACATTGATTATACAGAGTTTACATCTACAAGAAAAGATGATTTACAGATTGTTAATGGAAAAGTAATATAAATAGTTTTACAAAGGAAGGCTCCATCTATCAAACATCCTTGGATAGCTTTGATAGTTTACATTATGTGCAGTATTATTTACGGTTGCGGTAGTATCGACGTTGATTGCTACATCATTATTAGATGTAGCGACAATTGCGGGAGCGTTGGTTTGGTTGAAGGTCATTTTCTTTTTGTTCTTACTATAACTTTAAGATAAGATAATCAATTTTTATTTTAATTTAAATATTTCATAACATATTTATTTTTTCATATATATTAGGGTTTTAATTGAATTATGGAGTTTTCAATTGAAAACACATATAAGATATAGGATATATATATATACAAATGTCTATCATAATTGAAAAAGGTGCGATACGAAGTCAAATAAGGGGGATTGAGACACTGCCGATAATTATATCATTATATGAGGTAATAGATGATAGGAAACATTCAAAATCGAATAAGGTATTTATTGATTTTGATTTTCATAATAAAATTTGTATGGTTGGATTTTCGGAGGAAGCATCAAAGGATGATATAGATAATATGGTGAAATGGTTTAATACTAACAAAGAACAAATAAATGTTGATAATATTGAAAGTAAAGGCATTGGATTAAAATATTTTGAATTTAGAGGGAAGGGTGAATGGAAACATATAACTAAATCTTCCAAAAAAAACGTGTATTATACTTCGGAAATAAATACGAATGATATATGGGATGCTGAAAATGATGATGCAATATCATCTATTCATTTTTCTGAAATATTACATAGAGGCACTTCCTTTGTAAAAGAAGAAGAAGAATTACCATTAACAATAGAAAATATTTTTAAAAATGAAGATAATAAGTACCCTTTTCTACCAAAGACAATATTTAGATGTAAGAACTTAAAAAATATAGATATGCTTGATGAATACAAGGATGATGGAGGTTTTAATTTTGATGACTTAATTAAAAGATTAAAAATAAAATATTATAAGGAAATTAATGAAGGTCTCGAATTATATATAAAATTACCAGGATATACTGATTTTAAAATAATAGAGAATGATAATATAGATGTAATTGGATTTACAAATTATCTAAATAATGATTTAAATAATTATTTAAAGATTGATATTTTTATAAACTCACAATATCATTATGGTTATTTCTTCAAAATAGGAGAAAATACATATAAATTTGGGAAAAATGGGAATTCTATTAGAAGGGAAAAAATTAATATATCAAATGCTGATTTTCCAGATTTTTCACTGTTTCAATATAACATAAATGATATGAGCAAGAAAGATAAGAATAACTCTATTGTTGGAAAATCTGAAGAAGCATATGCAGGATTATTTATTGAGATTGGTGGAACATTTATAAGCGACCAACCAGTAGAATGGTCAGTAACAAAAAGAAACCTTGGAGGAGCAAAACAGTATAGAGCAATTTTACAATGTTTATCTCCATTGTCAAAACATCATTTAAAATTATCTGGATTAAAAGCACAATTTAATCTGGCAACAATGAATAATTTACATAATTGTATAAAAAGTCTAACAGATGTTCATAAAAAATACTGCAAAAATCCATCGCTTAATAGCGATGATTATGTTGTAATTAAAACAACCGCTTCTAAAAGTGATATTGATAAACAGATTGATGGATATTTTTATATTGTAGAATTAGGTTTAAAGTTTTTTAAATTTGGATATTCAGAATACCAACAAAGAGTTTTTGATTATACAAAAGAAGAAAATGTTGCAAAATATAAATCAGATTTTTGTGATATTGAATTTCATAAATATCCTTATTGTAGGTTTTTATCTATATCAAAAATAAAAAATATAACATTGTTAGAAGAAAAGATTAAAACATTAATCAACGAATCAGCAATTTGTCAAACTTATGATAATCAATACGGAAACGATATTAGAGAGTTTTTTAATTGTGATAATTATGATACTTTGCATAATTTAATTATTGCTGAAATAAATAATCATTAAATTAAATATAAAAAATATATAATATATATTACTTATTATTACTTATTATTACTTATTATTACTTATTATTACTTATTATTACTTATTATTACTTATTTTTAATTATTAGTTGTTTAATCTGATGATTTCTTGGCCTTCTTCTCCTTCTTATCTTTCTTCTCTTTCTTCTCCATCTTCTCTTTCTTCTCCTTCTTCTCTTTCTTCTCCTTCTTCTTATCATCTTCATCATCGCGCTTAATATCACCATCTTCTTCACTATCGACTACTGCGACAGATGCAGTTTCTGTACTCTTATCATTATCGCTGTCATCACCATCCTTATTCTTCATATCTTCCTTGTGTTTGTTCCACAATGTGGCAATCATAGTAAATATTTCATCACCTTTTGCATCAGGATGCTCATCCTTGACCTTTTGGCGATTATCCCTAATAAACTGCTGATAGGCATTGAGAGGTTTTTTAACCTTTACAACCTCATTGCCTTCCTCGTCTACATCAACTTTTTTAGCGCGCTTCTTCTGGACTGCGGTCTTCTTCACCTTTGTTTCTTCACCGATTTTTGACTTAATATCCTTCTTTGCATTCTTGCAAAACTCGTCAACTTCCTTCACAGTCAAGGTGTTAGGCATCTTGGCGATCATCTCCTGAAAGCGAACAGCATATTCAGATGACATCTTTGAAATACTGGTTTGAGGAAAGGTTGCTTTGGGTTGCTTTGTTCGATTGGTTTGCTTTGTTCGATTGGTTTGCTTTTGTGCGTCTTTTTATGCTTGTCCTTACTATAAGTTTTAAAGGAAAATAATCAATTTTTATTTTAATTTTAATATTTCATAACATATTTATCCAGTATATAAAAATAAATTAATAATTATAAATATGCAAAAATGAATAATATATGCGCAATTGTATATGGAAGGTTAAGTAACCAATTATTTACAATATTTACAACTATATCTTATTATCTTGATAATAAATGCATAGATTATAAATTTTATATAAAAGAAGACCCTATGCACATATATTTCTGGGATACAGTATTTAGCAATATTAGTTCAAAGGTTTATCCGGACAAAGATACTAAAGAAATATATGAATTTCTTTATTTCCCCACAAAGGAAATCCCTATATATGATTGCGATAAAATATTAGATGGGTATTTTACAAATCTTAAATTTTTTGAACATAATATAGATAAAATTAAAAATATTCTCGGGTTTGAAGAAAAAATCAATAATGTTTTAACAAAATATCCAGAATATAGTATTAATAAAACAATTGCAATTAAACATATTAAGGATGATAGACAATCACGAAGTTCTATTGGTGATATGCAGTATAACCCAACACATAAACCAACATATTTTATTGAAGCATTTAAAACTTTAATTAGCAAAGGCGTTGATATATATGATTATGATATTTTATATTTTTGTGAAGAATATGATAATGCAACAGCCATTGAACATAATACAGAAATTAATGATGCTTTAAAAGTTTTAACTGGAAAAGATTTACGATATAAAGAAGTATCTAATGAAATCCCTGTATGGGAACAATTATTTATTATGACATCTGCAAAACATTACATTATTCCAAATTGTACATTGTGTTGGTTTGGTGCATATCTATCTTCGTCGAATGATCCAATTGTATGTTTTTCAAGCTCTTGGTTAGGACCTAAATATTATGGTACAATTACTGATGATTTATTCCCAAATAGTTGGAATAAGATTGAGGAATGACTTGCAAAGTACTTGCAAAGTAAGTATATAAAAATAAATTAATAATTATAAATATATAAAATGAATAATATTGGTATTGTGATAAACGGTGGGATAGGGAACCAATTGTTTAAAATATTTGCGACTATATCATATTATATAGATAATGCTAATAATTATATATTATATACAACAAATGATAATGGATATCGCAAATATTACTGGGACACATTGTTTAGTAATATTAGTCACAAGGTTTCTAATGAAACACCTATTTCTGATAAATACGTTGCACCCTATTTTCATTATAAGGAAATACCTGTAGCTGATAATGATACATTATTAGAGGGGTATTTTCAGAGTTATAAATATTTTGAACATAATATCAGTAAAATTAAGAGAATTATAGGGATTGATGAAAAAATCAATAATGTATTAACAAAATATCCAGAGTATACTAATAATAAAACAATAAGTATTCATTATCGTATGGGAGATTATTTTAATCTAAAAATGTTTCATCCTGTGCAAACGCCCGAATATTATATCGATGCATTTAAAACATTAATTGAGAAAGGCGTAGATATATATGATTACGATATCCTATATTTTTGCGAGATTTCTGATAATGAAACGGTAAACAATTACAATGAGCAAATTAATAATGCTTTGAAAGAATTATATGGCAAAGATTTAAAATACAAAAAAATATCTGATGATATTCCCGATTGGAAGCAATTATTAATAATGACATCTTCAAAACATTATATTATTGGAAATAGTTCTTTCTCTTGGTTTGGTGCTTACTTATCTTCTTCAACAGACCCAGTGATATGCTATCCTGATAATTGGTTTGGTCCAAACTACGAGGGAACAATAACAACAGATTTATTTCCCGAAGGTTGGTTGAAGATAGGTAATCCAATATGTAATATTATTATTTAATTTATATTATCGAAGAGACCCATTTAATTTCATAATAGTATTCTTTTGAAGGCGTTTCTAAAATTATCATTGGTTTGCATTGCTTATTATCCTTAAATAATTCAAGAAATTGTTTAATAGATTTTGTAGGAATAGTTCCAGAACTATCAAATATTACAGCGTGTCTATCTACGTTGCTTCCTTTATCAACTATACTATTATTAAGATGTATTGCAACTAAATCCTTCGCATTTTTATTGCAAATTATTTCGTATGCTTCGGTTAATTCATAACCGGATGCCCATACATGCGCAGTATCTAAACATATACCTAAATATTGTTTTTGTTCTTTCGAAAAACTATTATAGAAGTCAACAAAATCATGTAAATTAGTCAATAACTCTGTTCCTTGTCCTGCTGGTGTCTCAATAATAATCTTTGTTTTTAAATTATTTTTATGCAGTTCATCTATAATATATTCAATGACAATCCTCATATTTTCTAAACCATACTCGTATGACAAAGTAGTATGCTTCCCAACATGAACGATTACACCAGAAGAATTAATTAAATGCGATATATATAATTCATGTAATAATAATTGCACCCACGAGCATTCATTGATAGGGATTGCTCTTTTACCATTTTTAAAGTCGCGCGCTAAATTGATAGTATACGATGAATGAATAATAATCTTAAAATTATTTTTTGCTAAATAATTTTTGACTTCCTCTGCAATATTTATATAATTATCAATATTAACTAATGAAGAACTTCGTGGATTAGAAACAAACAGTTGTAAACAATTGCCTCCTTTTTTCACAATGGTTTCCATAGTTTTGATAATAGTTTTTTCACGATTAATATGCGCACCAACATAACTTGCGCTACTTGCGCTCATCATGTAAATCTATCTTTAAAAAAAGATAAAAAATAATCAATTTTTAATTATATATATCTATATAATAGAACCATATATATGCCGTCAAATACAAACAAACATCCGTTGGCAAAAGTAAAAACGGCATCTCATTCGTCCTCAAGAAGCCCTTCGCCTACACCTGTTGCAACACGAAGAACATCTCAAAGAACAAAAGCAACACCAAGAAGCCCTTCGCCTACACCTGTTGCAACACGAAGAACATCTCAAAGAAGCCATTCGCCTACACCTGTTGCAACACGAAGAACATCTCAAAGAACAAAAGCAACACCAAGAAGCCCTTCGCCTACACCTGTTGCAACACGAAGAAGAAACCCTTCGCCACAAGCTAAAGTTGCAACGAGAAGAAGAAACCCTTCACATCGAGCGCAAAAAGACCAGTATAGTACCCCTTTTTGGCCTCCATCAGACTATTCTGTACCTGCAAAAATATTAGTTAAAGGTCCTAATCCTTTTCCTGGAACACTTGCAAAACATAAATTATTTATGGGAGAATTAAGCAAGGTTCTAGTAAATGAAAAAATAATTGATAGAGATAATCCTTTATTTGCAAAATTACTTGTGGAGCAACAAGAATGGAATCACCTATTTTATAATTTAAAACCATATAAAATAGTTTGCTTTATTAAATGTGATTACTATCTACATGATAAACAGGCTCCTCGCGTATTTCATCGTAATAATGTTCCAAACCCCTATTTTGGCAATTTTAAGTTTCTTAAATTATTAGAAAAAAATAATATGGGTGTCAAGAGATTAGATAATAATATTCTGTATATACATGAAAATAGATTTTAGGGTTGATGCATATATAAATATTAATTATCTAATATTATATTAATATGTTCAATATAATAATTGGAATATTCATACTTAAATGTGTATGCGATTATATTGATAAATATATTGCATATTATTTAATGTAGTGTAGCGCTCATTCTTCTTCTAAATTTATTAACAAGATATATAAGAACCTTTTTTGCAGGTTCTCCCTCAATTTCTTTATTTATTTTTTCAATTAGTGCATTAACATCATTTACAAATTTATATTTTTGTTGTATCTTTTTATGCAACATAACATTACGCCAAAATCTTTGTATAACTACAATATTTTTTACAATATAATCTTTATCAAAATAGATCACGTTGCTATTTTCAATTATATAATATATATTAAATTTACTATACAATATATTAAATAACATGGCTTTTGAAGTTGTATTCATATATTTTGCATTATTATTATTATTGTTGTTATTCAGTAATAAGATTGCATTATCAATTCCATAATTATATACAATCAAATCTATCTTGCTTTGATGCATATTATTAATATATTTTGTAATATGTTGCACTATTTGGTTATTTAGTATTTTGTAATCTTCATTGCATAATTCCTTGATACTATTATAAATTGCGTTAATTTGTATATTAAGTAATTGTATACCTTGCATATCATATGCGTCGTAATCACTGCTTTTAATTACTTGTATGTACCACATATATACCACCGTATACTATAATAAATTCAAAAAATATTTTATCAATTTTTTAATTTATTTGAACTCTGGACTTCGTTTGATAATCGAATAAATTAATAGTATTAACATCCTTTTTAAAAGTATTGCTTAATTGATATTGATTTTTCCAATCACCGTTATTGTACTCTGGTCGTTTATATATGCAACTCTTTTTATTTATTGAAAACCCCTTTAATAATTCGCTTTCACCTGCCTTTATTTCGTCAACATCTTTATTATAATTATTATGATAATTACATATGTCCATATTTATTTTGTCAGCAAATAAATAATTTTGCTGGCTTGTATATGTACATGATAATGATGACATATTATCACATGATATTTTGGCACTCATCGTTTTTGGGTTGTAATCTGCAACATAATCTATTTCATAATAATTCATTATTGATATACTTCTTACTTATAAATTATAAAAAATAATATTAAATATATTTAAGGATAGTTATTATATGTTTTACTTGTTGACAGCTGAAAATAAAAAGCCAATATGCGATGTTATTAAAAAATCTCCAAATCTCACCATATTATTTTATTGGAATATGTGCGGGCATTGTGCTGCTTTAAAACCTACATGGGACAAAATATGTAAAAAATATAACAAAGTAAATGATTGTGATATATTAAATGTCGAGGTTTCGCAATTAAATCATTTAAACGCAAAATACAAAAAAGGGGTTAGTGGATTTCCTACTATTGCAAAATACAAGAATGGGAAAAAAATAGGTGAATATAATGGAGAACGTACATTAAAAGATATGAATAAGTTTGTTAAATATATAAATATATAAATCTTTAAATCTATAAAAAATACATATAAATACATATAAATATATAAATATATATATCTATAAATACATAAAATGAATGATGATAATATTGTAGATAATATTATAAATCCTGATAAGATTGAACCGACGGAAGAAGAATTAGAAACATTCAAGAACTTGGTCAAAGATTGGTTTAAATATGATGATCAGATAAGGAAATTAAAGATTGCGACAAAGGAGCGAAAGAACTATCAGAGAGTGCTCAATAATAAAATAGAGGAGTTTATGTTTAATTATAAATATAATGATTTAAATACGCAAGATGGACGTATTAAAACTAATGTGAAAGAATGCATAGTTCCTATTAAAATGAATGACATCAAGACGAAAATCATTCAATTCAAAGAATTGTCTGGGGAAGAATTATTGAAACGTATTTTTGACGAAGACAGACAAACAATAGTTAAAAAAAATATAAAGCGAATAATTCCAAAAGTCTCTTTGACAATTTAATTTATTTATGTATTAAGTTATGTAAATGTTGCTCTTACAATATCACAAATTTCAATATCTTTCTCTTTTTTATTATCTTTACAACCTCTAATAATATCATATTCATAGTTTGTAGAGTAAAATGCGTTTTTTATATTATTTTTTATAATTGTATTACTGCAATTAGTACAAGGTCTCGAATATTTTAAGGGATTATTAAAACGGTCTGGGCCTATTCTAACAACATAAATATCGCATTCATTCAGTATATGTTTTTGTTTTTTGCGAATACTTGAGATTGCTGCAACTTCTGCGTGGATACTAAAATCAGACATATAATAATTATACCCAGACCCAATAATCTTGTCTCTATATACAATTATTGCTCCGTGCTTATGGTTATACATAGGTGATTTAATTGCAATTTTTGCTGCAATATTTAAATAATATTTTTGTTTATCATTTGATACTCGAACGCAAGTACTATCAATGCACTCGAAATAATTGGATGTATAGTATCCAGTCCTATTCATTCTTCTTTTAGTAATGTCAGCACCACGCTGCGCATTTCTATCATCGACCATAATTGCTGTTGAATTAATTTACTAAATTTATTAAATTACTTAATGACTAAATATTTATATCTCTTTATTATGTGCTTCTACTTCTATTTTCTTTATACCAATATACTCTCGATTTAATTGCAAGAACAGTTCTTTTGTGTTCCAAAGCAATTTCTTCAAACGTTTTATCGTTAATTATCTCCTGAATTAATTTAGTATCTTCTTCAGGCAACCATTTATTAAATGACCTTGATGTATTAACGTTTTCCGTTCTATACCTGTGTACCATATTTTACATTATTCTATAATCATTTTTTAATTATTATTCTTATATAAAAAAATGTTTATATTATTTATATTATATCATATAAACATTTAATATAGTAATATCAAAGTATACAAGTAAAAGAACAATGTTTTATGTATTAGTATTCATCATCATCATTATATATGTTTTGCATACACCAGGTAATGGTTTGTTTTACTCTAATTAGTTAGTACAGCAGGTAATAGATTATTTTCTTCTAATTCATGTTCAAAGCATAAATTATGGACTATTAAATTATTTGTTCTTCCTACTCTTTGCGCTCTCCCAATTGCTTGTTGTTTATCTACTGCCATAGAATGAAAGATAATTACATCGGTTGCATAATTTATATCGATGCCATATCCTGCATATTGTGTGGTTAATAAAATTACATTAATTGTGCCATTTTTAAAATCTTTTAATACATTCATCATATGTGCTGTATTACCTTTTAATTCTGCAAATGTTATGTTGTTTGCTTCTAATAATTTAATAATTTTGCTGAATACATCAACTCTGCTAAATACTATAAACTTTCCTTCTGGTTTTGCTTTAAGTATTTCTAACAAAGTATCTTCTTTATTAAGAATTCCCTTCCCTATTTTACTTGCATTATTTTCAATTGCATTAATATCATTTGCAATCTCATTTGTAATTTCATTTTTGATACTAACAATTGCTGTTAGGTCTTCTGTGCTTCTAATTTCAGCGCGACAATCAGGGCATTTTTTATTAGTAGAACTTTGCGTAGCTGCATTTAGGAACCTAAAAAGGCAGGCGCCACAAAATATATGGGTGCATTCTAATATAATAGGTTGCGTTACAGTATCTAAACAAATAGAGCATATTTTGTTATTAATTTCTGTGATACGCTCGGTTAAATCTTTGATTTTTCCTTCAATTATTAGTATCTCATTATCAATTGTTTTTAAACGGTTTGCTTTATTTTCCTCTAATATATCAAGTCCTACTATATATTCGCGTTCTTTCTGCTTATTTGATAAGTTTTTATTCATATCCGCACAAATTAATGTAGCAATTCCTTCTTCTGTTTCATTCTTTCCTCCTAAATCTTTTATTGCACCAGAAATATCATTTGCATTTATTTTATCTAATATTGCACTATTAATATATTTTTTGATTATCTTCAAATATTTTGACATTTTGCATAGATGATAGTATTCAATAATTGCAGGTATCTTAAAACTATCCTTAACAAAGTTCATATCACATTTAACTAAAATATAGTTAATATAATCTTCCCGAAGTATATCTTTAATATTATAATATTGCGAATAGGATGGTGATGATATCTTATGACACATGTTAAAATAAGTTCCGCTAATTAACCATATAAATAAGTAATCAAATATTTCAATCTTATTAATAATATCATGGCATTCATCAATCATAATTCTTTTCCAGCTATATATAAAATCTTTTTTATTAGAAGAAGCATAGTTATAATAATTTAATAATCTATCTAATGTTGTATTCTTAATAAGAACTACATCAAATTGATTAAAATAATCTATGACTTCTTGTTCATTATTTTTCTTAAATGCAGGTAAATTTTTCTTAATAAAGTTCAAGTCATCTATAGCAATATACTTGAGGTATGTCGATTCTTTCAATGTTTTCTCCCATTGAACATACACGGGTCCACGAGGAACTATAATAAGCGTCGAATTAATCATATTATCCAAAATGGGCAAACTTACATTTTCTGATACAGCAGTAAAATAATTATATGCTTTAGTACTATGAAAACTATGAACCTTCGTGTTATTAATATGTATATTTTTTAAAGGATTATGTGCAATAATTGATAATGCTGTTAGAGTTTTGCCATAACCTACAATATCTCCAATAATACCAATATTTGTAGAAATCTTAATAGTTGTAGGTATATTCCTTAAATTATGATCCCTATTAATTGTATTATTTTTGTATGTTATTGTTCCAATATTTTCCATATGTATTGCCTTGTATAAGCCCGCCAATTGATGCGGTTTTAGAACTTTCTTGATTTTGTTTGGCTGTCCGCATCGGGGCGAATTACTATCCAGTTCAATATCATATGTTAAATTATTGTTTTCTATGAAAGACATTGATTATGTTTTATTAATTATATAATATATATTTTATATCAATTTTTATATTTCAAACTTTAAATAAAAAATAAAACTTGTAAAAAGATATAAGAATAATATTTATATTACTAATTATAATAATGACTACGATTGATGATAATGCAGTAATAGATACTTCTTTGCCTGAAAGTGTTGCTTCTGATGTGCCAGTAGCTCCTGTAGAGCAGGTTGCTTCTGATGAGCCAGTAGCTCCTGTAGAGCCGGTTGCTTCTGATGAGCCAGTAGCTCCTGTAGAGCCGGTTGCTTCTGATGTGCCAGTAGCTCCTGTAGAGCAGGTTGCTTCTGATGAGCCAGTAGCTCCTGTAGAGCCGGTTGCTTCTGATGTGCCAGTAGCTCCTGTAGAGCCGGTTGCTCCTGATGTGCCAGTAGCTCCTGTAGAGCAGGTTGCTTCTGATGAGCCAGTAGCTCCTGTAGAGCCAGTAGCTCCTGTGAAAGTAAAGAAGATTGTTTTTGCATTACCTGGTGATAATTTTAGTTCAAAATTCTTAATTGCTTGGACAGCAACAATTAGTAAATTATGGGAAACTCGTCGTTATGATATTATGATTTCACCAGCAACTGGTTCGTTTGTTCCATTTGTAAGGATGAATTCTCTTGGTCTTGATGTTCTACGAGGCGAAAACCAGAAACCATTTGATGGCCAACCTTTTGACATTTGGATTACCATTGATAGTGATATTGTATTTACATACGAACAAATTATCAATTTAATTGAATCTACTGATGAACATCCTGTTGTTGCAGGAATGTATAGAATGGCCGATTTAATCAATTTTGCTTTTGTTAAAAATTGGGATGAAACATATTTTAAGGAAAAAGGAACCTTTCAATTTATAACACCAGAGGAAATTGAAAAATGGAAAAAAGAAACCGAATTTAAATATTTACCGGTTGTTTATAGTGGCATGGGTTTCATGGCAATTAGAAAGGAGGTTTTCGATAAACTTAATTATCCCTTCTTTGATTCAGAATTAATTACAATCACAAAAGACGATGGAACAATCATTCGTGATATATGTAGCGAAGATGTAAGTTTTTGTAAAAAAATATCACAAGCTGGATTTCAAATTATGATTAATACTGATATTAGAGTAGGACATATTAAATCTCTTGTAATTTAAAATATCAAAATTATTATAGATAATGCTGGATTATTTATTTTGGCTTAACGAATATTTAGGTTATTATTCAATCATATTTATTATAATAGCATACATTGTCTATTATTTATTATCAAATACATTTATGTTTCTAATGTTTTTAATTATTGGTATAATAATTGGTATATATATAAGTTATTATAGTAAAAATTATCTATATTTATTCAATATCCTCTAATGCATCCCAATGTCCCTAATTATTTTTGCTGTACTAATGTATTACTTTGAACAAGTTTTTCATTATTATCTATATTTGAATATTTTTTTTCTTCGTCGTCATCGTCTGTTTCATCATCGTCGTCGTCTTTTTCATCATCATTTTCATATACTTTATTATCAGAGTTTTTATTTGTAAATGTTGATGAAGAATATGCTTGTGAAACTGGTGCAGTTGGATCTACATCTGGCTCAACTGTTGGTGATGTAGGCACCGCATACGATGAAGAAGAATATGCTTGTGAAACTGGTGAAACTGGTGCAACTTGTGCAACTGCTGCAATTGGATCTACATACCCAACTGGCGCAACTGGCGCAACTGGCGCGACTTGTGAAACTGGCGATGATGAATAGAAGGAATATGATGGTGCAACTGGTGCCACAGTTGGTTGCACGCCATATTCTGGATTATTATTTTGTGGCGATATAAATGAAAACATAGACCCTTCATTAGCATCATTTGCTTCATTTGCTTCGTTATATGTTGGCGCAATCTCTTGATTTTGTTCATTATTACCAGAAAACATAAACCAATATATTAAACTTAAAACAATTATTATAAATATGAAAATACCAATAGCTATAAATACCCATTTCAAAGTATCCATCATATTATTTTCAAACTTATTTGCATCTTCTTTCTTTTTATCGGCATCCGCTTTTTTCTCTGCATCTGTCTTTTTATCTTCTTCTGCCTTTTTATCTTCTTCTGCCTTTTTATCTTCTGCCTTTTTATCTTCTGCTTTTTTTTCTTCTGCCTTTTTATCTTCCGCCTTTTTTTCTTCGGCAGTTAATGCGGCTTTGTCATCCTGCATTTTCCTTTCTTCTTCCTTTTTTTTAAGATCATTTGCAAGTTTAGTATTCTTTAGTTTATCTGCTTCAGTAGTATCATTTGTTAGGTGTTCCGTATAATGTTCTAATGCTTTTATAATATGCTTACGTTCAATATCTTCTTTCACCTTTTCTAACTCATTAATTAAATTTAAAATACTCATTATATTTTTTATAAGTCTTCTATATTAAGATTTCAATAAAAAAATATGATTTTCTTCATATTTTATTAGATACATAAAATATTAATGAATATAGTAAAACCTGTTTATGTTAATAAATGGGTAAATACCAAAGAATACAAATATGTATTTGATACTAATGAAAATAATAGTTATGATAAAACCATCGTAGTAATTAAAGAATATATATATCAGGATAGTAGCAAAGAAGATGCAATCAACAAAATTGCATATTATATAAATAAAAATAGTGGAAACTCCGATGATAAAACACCGTATTATGTATGGAATAATAATACCCCTTTTCTATACGATATAAAAACAATTCTATGGAAAGGGTATGACGTTAATCCATTTAAATCAACAGATAGAAAGTCTGACGAAATAAATGAGACTATCGATAAAAAATATAATAAATCAAAAGAATTATTTGATACAACCGATATAATTAATATTGTTTTTAAAAATGATTTTGATTTTGATAATAAATACTATTATGATACTGTTAAATTTAAATCGAACAATTACAAAGAAGGCAGTGATAGTAAAATAACCGAGTTATATAAATTAAATGTTATAAATAATAACAAAATAACGGAGGAATATTACAATGTTGTATTTACTGCGAATATTATAGGAATACCCTCTTTGATTATATTATTTGACAAATTATCTACAACCCGCAAAATACAGTTAATACAGTATATTAATAATAATTTTAACAAAGCATACTATAAATTATTCAAGAAGCATACTTTTAAAAATAGAAAGGATTTAAGTAGAATTTTTAGAGTAAATAAAGATGATAAAGAATGCATTAATATATATTATACTAAACATATTGTTATAACAATATTTGCAAGCGGTATTGTTAATATTGTTTTTAATTATCAGGTTGACAATGGTATGATTATTAACGAAATCCTTAAAATAAAGGATGAATTAACTATTTATATAAACAAGGTACTAAATATTAATATTGAATTTAAGGAGAATAGTATAAATGCACGTATAAAATACAATGCTTCCAAAACTAAATATGCAGATTTAAAAAATGAAATTAAAACATCAACAATATTTACAGAATTAAAAGAGGACGAGTTTTACTACAAAAGAACAGCGCAGTATAAAGACCGTAGTGTTATTGATAGAAATATTCAGAATGATATAAATAATAATAATATTAAAATAAAAAACAAGGATGTTGATGTCCAAGATACAAGAATAGTTGTTAAAAAAGAAAATAGAGGTTATATGATTGATATTAAAAGTGCAAAATCATTTATCGAGTTTGAGAGTTTAGAATTTTGGATTTCGAAAATAATAGAAAAAGCAATAAATGGCAAACAATCCACACCAGATATAGTTGATATAGTTGCTTCGCGCCATTCATCATCTTCTTCTTCTAATGGTTCTGATATACAGCGAAATAGATACTATTCATCATCTAAAAGTGAAACAAGTGGAGGAAATAATAATGAAAATAAAAATTATTTAATAAATAAATTAAAAAATGCAGACAAGGAATTATGGAATGACAATAATAAATCTCGTAAATGTCAAAAAGTAAAGCAACCAATACCATTATCAAAAGAAGAATATATAGACTTTCAAAAAAAAGGATTAGACAAGCATTTTGACAATTCGCTTGTGTATAATAAAAACCATTATATATGCCCTCGTTTATGGTGTCCTAAAAGTAATATTCCACTTGACGAAGGAGACGCAAATGCAAAATGCCCTATTGCCGACGAAACACCTATGCGATTAAATGATGATATGAAAAATAAAAACTTACCAAGATATGTATACTTAAAGAAAAAAGATAATATTCCATGCTGTGGTAAAAAATTAACCAAAGAAAGTATAAATGAAAAGGAAACAGACAAATCTGACAAATCTGACAAATCTGACAAATCTGACAAGTCTGATAAGTCTGATAAGTCTGATAAGGTGATTAAGGTTGACAAAGCAGACAAGGTTCCAGACAAAGATAAAAATTATATTATGAAAAATTACCCAATATATTATAATAAACGATTTGGAGATATACCTGAAGAATTATACAAAATATTGTATCCAAATAATTACAAGGAATATGCGGATAGTTGCCTATCACCTAATAATATTAACAAGAAAAAATGTATATTGCGAAAGGGTTTAATTAATATTGACGAAATTCCGAATAGATATGATAATATTATTAATACAGTTGCATATTTGGTAGATGAAACAAAGGAAACATTTATAGAAAATATTAAAAATAAAATAGATATAATATCATATATATCCCTTGATAATGGAAATATATGCAAGGATTTTGGCGATTACGAACCAGTTTTATATGAATACAATAAGGATCTCTATAATGAATTAAGAAAGCACCTGCACAATCTTAATAAAAAAAATAAAATAAATATTGAACTGCCAAAGTTTGATAGTAAAGATGAAAAAGTAGTCTTCAAAATATCTCGTCTTCTATATATTTATAAATCATACAAGAGGTTTATTGAATATATTTCAACAGATGATTATCCAGACGACAAAGGTGTCCAATATCTATATAGTTTAATTGCATTAATATATAAGAAATTATTAATAGTTTGGGAGAATACTATTAATACTACAAGCACTATATCAAGCGTTAATTTATTAGTACCAGACTATGTTAATGACATCATATCATATTATGGATTGCAAAAGAAACCAGAAATAATAATGATATTGAAAGAAAAATGGAATAATCTAAACAAGGATGATGTTAATAAATACCGCGATAATAAATTATATGAAATAATGAAGGAACGAGATAATATTTACTTTTACGAGCCCTTAATAATTAAAACAATAAATATGGAAAAAAAGCATATGGCGCTAAATGAATATTCGAATATTAAACAAATAATTAATTACCAACCAAATAACAATGTTTTTAATAATCTTAAATATATAAATAATTTAATCAAAGACGAAACATTAGATTATAGCATTAATACAATAATAATTAATGACAATTATACCATTGACAAAATAATGTTAAAAAACAACATATTAATACGTTTCAAACCGCAAGGAACCATAATATTACCCTATTTAATGAAAGAATTAAATATTAAAACTGTTGTGTTTTTAGATGATATAATAGGCGAAGAATATGATATTAAAATTGTAAATAAAATATATGCAAAGTTTTTAAATAAAATAAATAAGTTAAAAGATTTTGGAATTACAATTGATATTGGAGTAAATATAAGTCTAAATAATTCTAATAAAAAACTCGCAATTAGCAAACTAACAATTAGCAAAGATGATGACCGCTACACAGGTCGCGTAATTCTTTTTGGGAAAAAGAACGAATATGAAGAATATAATCATAGAAATAATACGGTTATTGATAAATGGTTAGATTTGCGATTAATTGTTAGAAATAAATTAATTAGTATATTGGAAACTAAAAATAACAAAATTGATGAATATTCTAAACAACAACGTGCCGTCTTCATAGAAAAGTTGCTCAATATGTTTGAAACAGAACATGGTGCAGGGAACAAGAAGAAAATTCAAATAATATTAGAAGAAATTCCAGTATTTACAAAGGATGGCATTAATGATTGGTATGCGAATACTCTTCTTCATACTAAATATGATTATATTAATGAATTATCAGATAATTTTGTAGATAATGGGACAGAATTACTATTTACGCAATATTTAGTTAAAAAAAATATACCAGCAAATATACTATATTATCACGACGCAAACCCTAATATAATATATGATAAACATAATGACAAGGTCATTTATGATAATATATATGATGATAAAACCATAATTGTTGCAAATAAAAAGGATGATAGTAGCAAAAATGCAAAAGCAAGCATTTTAATGCCAAAGATGTTTGAGGGATTACCAAAAGACTTAAATTCAAAATGGACAAAATACAAGAAAAAAATATGGTGCCAATTAAAATATATTAAGAATGATTACACCCCTAACAATATTATTGAACTATTTGACTATTTCAAATCGCTTGACAATGATGTTGTGAATGAATATAATGATATTATTAAGAAGACATTTAAATATTATAAATTTATATTTAATAAAAATATTAATGATGTACCTGACACCAAGAAAATCAAAGATATTTTCAGAGACCCATATTTTTATTCTGCATATTTGAATGGTATGAACAGTATTAATAATACTAAAAAATCATTTAAAACATTGGAATTATTTTTAACAACATATTTTTATAATAGTTCCACAGTTGAAAGGTTCAATATTCTAAATCATATTAGTAGTTCTGATACATATATATATCATCCTAATGATAATACGTTTTTTGAAATCTCAAAAATACTAAATATTTCTATATTAATAATACATGACCGTGCAGAATATGGAAAAGCTGTCGATATTAGTAAACGCGCCGACGACAAAGATTTATCCATAACTACATCAATATTCAAAGCAGATAATAATGAATTAGATAGGCCACTTTTAATACTTTATAAAAAAAATGATAAAACGCATTTTAGCTATTATATAGTTCGCAATGTAAATCATACGAGCTTTATATATTCCGAATTGAAATATGCACCCGAAGAAATTAAAATAAGAATAGTTAATGCAAAAAATACAAAAACATATTCATCATCAAGTAGCACACAAACAAGTAGTATATAGATATACAAGATATTATTCATTTACAATAACAATAACAATAGATTTACTTAATAATAATCTTCTGTACAGGTAATTTATAACACTTGCTCTTCTTTACTTCTTTTTGGTTAATTATAATCTGTAAATCATTATTCGTATATAATTCATCATCGTCGTCTGCTTCTTCTTCTTTTTCCTCATTAATTACATTTAATTTATCTTGTTTAACATTTCCCATATTCTTTAATAGTTCCATCATATGTTCTTCATCTATTAGAATACGACTATCACCTGTACCACACGGCGGTTGTTGTCCCAACATAACGTTTGCAGATACACCATTTACCTTGTCATATTCTGCAAATATACTTGCATTTATAAGCATATCTGTCGATTCTTCAAACGAAGACTTTGCAAGAGGACCAATATCTCCACGATTAATACCGTGTCTATCAATAGACATTAATTGTCCTTTGTATGTCATCGTATCAATTAGAAGAGACATATGCCTATAATTCATTGAACCTTCTGTTACAACAGCCAATAATTCCTTGTACAACGCATGTCGCGATGCTTCAATACCAAGAGTTTCATATATTTCTCTAATATCATTAGAGATAGTTCTTGATGTATCGATATTCGGGTTTGCAAGTATATCAATAAGATTTGTTCCATCCGTATCAAGAACCCATTCTAATACATTATCAAACCGATTTGTTTCGTCATTATATTTAGTATAATTCTTTTTATTTAATGATACTTTCTTAATTCCCTTGTATCCCTTTAATAAAACTTGGTAAACTATATTATGCTCAATTGCTTTAATAGTTGCAATTTCATCTTTCTCATCAATCCCATTAAACGCCTGTTCAGTCATCTTAATTCTAAATACGCATTCTTCCGCATTATCGTCGCTATATACACAATCAATGTATTTATCATATGATGTTTTTAATTTAGTATAAATGTCAATCATCTTCAATCCAAATGTATTCATTTTCTCCTTGTCAAATACAAGGCGTAATACCCAAGGGGATGTTGTAATCGTTTTGCACATATTTTCTTCTATTTTCTCAAACTCCCGGTATATACTCATAATTCCGGCGTCTTGTTCGATATTTGTGTCATTATGAACATCACTATCCCAATATATTTCACTATGTTTTAGAATATCAGATAATTTTGTAATTTCAATAGAGTTCTTGATGTTAATCGCATTATTTTTTGTAATATCTATGCGTGGGTCAATAAAATCCCCATTTTCATCTTTTAAAGGATTAATAACACATGATACGTCAGGCTTCATATATATAATTAATGTAGGCGTCTTTGTTTTCTTTGTCGCCGAAAGTATCTCCTTTAATCGCGGAACACCAGATGTTGCTTTCACAGCAGCCGCTGTTCCAGATACGTGGAATGAATCAAGTGTCATTTGTGTTCCTAATTCACCTATTGTTTGCGCAGCAACTATTCCAACCATATCCCCTGGTTGCGCCAAAGCCTGGTTGAAATATTCGTATATTTGAGATACAATCCAATCAAATGTTTCTATCGTAAAATGGAAATGCACAATTAATTTTTTAGGATTTAAGTGAAGTCTTAATAATATATTAAAATACAACATTCCTTGGATTTTATCCTTTACATATAAATCTTCCTTAATCTTCTCTAATTTGTCCAAAACATAATCAGGATATAAATCAGTCTTTATCTTCTTAATATTTATTGACAATAAACGCTGATGAGCAATATTAATTATTCTATCAAATGGAATTGGATAATTAATAATATATTTTTTCTCGCCATTAAATACCTTCTTAATAAGGAACTCCTTATCTTTTAACATCTCTTCAAAATGTTCTGCGCATCTTTTGTAAGTACCCGCATTTATAGTTTTATACGCATCATCTGTCATGTGAATATTAAGATGCTCTGCGCTTTTTAGATTATATTCAATATCCAATTCAATATTATTCTTATTAATTGTATTAATATATTGAGTTTCTATTTT
>Ga0114976_10000328_pt1 | contig 29514 bp, 29 predicted proteins | sample S_130805_EF_Meta_FD_87319 | JGI IMG/M metagenome (GOLD analysis project Ga0114976, IMG submission 87319) | Freshwater microbial communities from Lake Simoncouche, Canada to study carbon cycling - S_130805_EF_MetaG | ecosystem: Environmental > Aquatic > Freshwater > Lake | place: Lake... | reverse complement strand
TGGTTGACATGCAGTACATGTCGATCACTTCCCTTCGTTGTCTCGGAGCCATTGCTGGACCTGAGCTGGATTGTCTTGCATGTACTTCAGCATCTTGCCATCGCGCGCATTGGTCCAATCAAGGTAGACCAACACGAGGGTGACAAGTGTCACTATGAGGAGCGCAATACCTAATGCTCCGAACGGCGTCAACTGCTTGTTTTCTTGATACATTTGATTCCTCCCTGGAACCTAGTGGTAGTATGATCCATGAACAAATTTGTATACCGCATGTGGATCTGCGGGGTATATCTGGACTACAAGCTAGATGTCAGTTCATTTCCTTCGAACTCAAGCCACTTCTCGACACGAACACCATCCTTGGCCGTACCAACAATCATCATGATTTCACCATCATTGATTGATACGCTTGCATTATGAAGCATAAGCTCACCATTCAGGTATACCCAGTACTGGCGAGGGTTTCCTTCCATGGAAAGGAACTTTACCTTGTTGCCACGAGTGGTGTTGATGGTTGCATTGATGTATGACATTGTATATCTCCCTAGTGTTTCTTGTGCCCCATTGTTGGGACACTCATCAGCCTGTTAATTCAGGGACACCCAGGGTAGGGTGTATGGGATTACATATGGATAAGACGATACATCTGGTGCATATCATCACGTCCATACTTATGCTCCGAAAAGCTGCTGACTGCATGAACAATCTGCTTAGGGTTATTAAGGTCCTTATACAATGTCCAACCAGCAACCTGCATGAGTACCTCGTTATGAGGAAAGTTCGTTGTTGCCCATTCCGTCTTAAGCATGCCACTATTCTCAACAACAGTTACGCCGTAGTACTTGTTCATTACATTCTCCTTGGTTATGGATCCCCGGGGTGGGGGGTGGGCTCGGTATTTGTCTCAAGCACACTATAATATCCAATAGATACCTAGAAAATTTTTCTCTATATTTTCATATATTGATCTTTTATATATGTCTATATAACCTTCGGATGTTTTCTACGGGATCGTTCATCCAAATTTATTTTTCTCTGTATGTATTTCCGCATAGGGTATATAAACACCTATAGTGGGTGGGGGTGTGGGTGAGAAGGCCGGCGAACAAAATGCTAAAGTCTCTAACTAAACACAGTTATGCTTAACTAAGACTAGAAAACCGCACCAAAAGTTGAATAGTTTCCTTAGATACCATAGAATAGCCACCAATAAGGAGATAGAGTCACTCTAAAGCGCAGGAACAAAGCTTTAAAAGTTCCAGGGTTACAGAAAGTCTCTACACAGACATAAATATACTCTTCACTTAATGCCTACAATTGTTCAGAAATACATAAGATGGTTCACAGACAAACGTCCTAGGGGCGTAAGGGACCTATTTTTTCGAAAATGAACTATGAACTGCAATAAAGTGTGGGCATGTGTCCTGTAAGTATCTAAAATGAACAACTAACTATCATTTAAAGGAAAGAAATGTCAAAACAAGGAAAGAATATTATCTTTAGTTCCGATTTGTGGAAGTCGGGACACTTTTCCTCTTATATGGAGAGAAAATTTGAGAAGAGTGGGTTCCATGTATCACATTTGGCTTACCCAACGTATAATAAGGGTGTTAGCGTAGGTGATATAGCTAAATCTTCGATGAAGTGGGCTGAGGAGATCAGGAATGGTTCTTCACACACAACTTTTATCGGTCATGGGATTGGTGGGAGGATTGGTTTGGAGATGTTGGCGTTGGACCCGGTAATCTTTGACTCAATAGTTACGATAGCTACACCTTATAAGGCCAGCCCTCTCATCGCCTCTGTGAGCGAATTAGAGCCCTTACGTGGCATTATAGAGTCGGTTAGTCCACTGTCTCTTGAGCTAGCAAAAGATGCAGTTCTACCAGATTTTATTGCAATCCCAGCATTAAGCATCTCAGCTCACTATGACTCGATGTTGGCGAAAGAAGCCACTGCACCGATCATCGAAAATCACACAACCATCTACCACTCAACCCATAGTTCAGTACTGTTGAAGAACAGAACCTTCTTGGAAGTATTGGGATGGCTTAATTACTCCGTATTTAGCTCTGAGGGGCTAGGAGACAACGAAGACGATGTCGTGTTAACCTGAACGCCATCAGCGCCTTAGAACGCAAAATAAGAGCCCCTCTACGAAACATGTAGGGGGGCTCTTACAGTTAAGGGATTAAATACTATAGCGTTCCTTCGTCACCTGAATAATAACGTCGTTCACACTACTGTCACTCATAGCAGCCACTTCATGAACCATCTTCCACTGCTCTTCTGTAAATATAACAGGCAGGGCATTACCGGCAGGCGTAGTCACCCAAATATAATACACCTGAGGATCGGAACTCGTCTCATTCCAGGTACCCAGCTCATCGTCCAGCATTTTAAAAATATTTGGCGCCCGAAAATCGGCTGAAACGTCCCCTGTGAAAGAAGTTTCGCCGAACCTTCCAACACGTGGAAGTTGGAAATTAAAAAAAATTAAAACGAAGTCGATGAAATTCATAAAACACCTACAGCTTCCAATGATTCAATAGAAAGCGACAACTAAACGTGAAGTTCAGGCTTCAACAATCTTCTTTGGTCGGCCTGGCTTCTTAGCAGCTGGCTTAGGAGCAACAGCTTTTTCAACTGTACCCTTTTCAGCAGCAACCTTTTTTACCGTTGGAACAGATTTTTTAACCACAGGCTTTACAGCAGGGGCAACCTGAACCTCTTCAGCACCAAGGCCAAAGAACTTCTTCAATTTACTCAACATATCTTATCCTTCATGTAATCGAAAGTGTTACTTTTTTCTTTTCTTCTTTTTCTTAGCAGGCGTTGAAACCGTTGAAGAAGGGGAAAGCTTTATGAACTTTTGAATCTTGTTCATTTCTTCTTAGGCTTCTTCTTCTTAACTGGACGAAAAGACATCGACCCAGACGGCTGACCGTATCCTACTGAAGAACTTTTACCATAACTTGTAGATTTTTTACCTTTAGAAGATTTCACATCTTCTTTTTCTTTTTTGCCTTTGGCTTGGGCTTGGCTGTACTCATGGATTTGCCTGAACCCATAGATTTCTTACCTGTAGTATGATTCATGATTTCCTTTTCTTTGGTTTTGGTTTAGATTTACCTGATGATATTTTACGGAATTGAGCTAAAGCCATCTGTTGCACCTCGAAATATTCTAGCTGGTCTTCATTTAGTAAGTCTATTACGAGCTTTCCATTCAAATGATCTACCTCATGTTGAAAAATTCTTCCCAACAGACCAGAAGCCTCAACCTGGAAAGTCTCACCATTCTTGTCTAAGGCCTCTACCAGCACGGTATTTGGCCTTTCAAGGGGGAAATAAAAATTAGGTATAGACAAACAACCCTCTTCATAAAGAAACATGTCATCAGACTGCTCCTTAATAACTGGATTAATAAAAAAATTGTGACGTCGGCTTTTGAGATCTATATGGCCAAAAACTGGCAATTCAATCTTTATCTGCGGAGCAGCTAGACCAAAGCCATTACAGAACGGTAACCTTCTCGATATTTGCCACACACATTCTAGCACATCTTTATCTATATCTTTTACTGGCTCCAATTGTTTCCGCAATATTTCGTTAGGATACTGGACTATAGGAATAGTTATCATAGGATGCCCTTAAAGTGAGATACTTCGTCGCTACATATAGCGTCATACTTATCTAGGTTTGGCGCATCAAGCTCCGGCATCACTGCCACAGATCGGTCTAATGGACCAATCCCTGGATAGCACCACACGTAACCTTTGCTAGTAAGGGCGAAATCATCTGTTTGATGCCAAAAGATATTAAGGCTCTGATACCTAAGTAGTATTCGGAAAGCTTCATGATTCTTACAGTGGATCCATAATTTGTTAGATCTATGTAGGAACCAACCTACAGGGACTTTGTGTTCGGCCGAATCATGGCCTAAATAAAAACGATCATTCTTATGCCATACATCTACCTCTACATCATAACCAGAGTCCAAGGCTTTATCTATATATGCTGGGCTATTTTCCAGCTTTAAGTTTGGCCCACTTAGATTTCCTCTATGCGAAATGTATATCATCTTATAATCTTTCTAAATGAATTTTTTGAACAAAAGTTTCATCATATACAGAGAACAAGTCTCCACCCTCACCTTGCAGAGAGTTAGTTACATCATAGCCTAAGTTTGACAGGACAATCCCTATAATTCTCTCTACAGCACACGACTCATATTTATCTCTGGCTAGTATATTAAATACTCCACTTTTACTTAAATCCTGAAAAACTTTGTTTGAAGCAAAAAGCATCGATCCAAAAATACCCTTGTATTCTAAAGGCATCGAATAACCTAAGTGCTTTTCCATTTCCTCGTTTGCCCAAATAGACAAATCGCGACCAGATTCATCCCAACCCATGTTGACCGGTGGACTACTCCACCACCTAACGGTAGTAAGATCTGATCTCTCAACAAAAGATATATTTCGCTGAAGAATAAGTGAGTCATGAATGCAATAAAAAAAATCTTCTTTTGAATTATCTTTAAAAGCGATATGGTATGCCTCTAGCTGATAATTAATATTCTTAGCATCAACAAAAAAAACAGAACTATCTAAGTCGTTACGGTATCCAATATCAGTTGAGTTAGAATCGATAACAAAAATCTTCTCACCAGGATGATATTTCCGTATCGCTTCAACACATGCAAATATTATAGGATTTTTTTCGTTGAATTTGCAGGGTATTACAAACATTTACGGGCTTTCACATAAATCCACTTGTAGTCATCGCTGGAATATTGTTTGCCTGCCGCATCCCACTCGTTTGATATCGAATATGTAACATTGGAAAATCCAATCTTAGTAAGATCATCAATTAGATCTTGAGGATTAGCTACAGCTACGTCATGGACACCATTTGTGCCTTCTATAGAAAAGTCTTCGTCACGATATTTCCCTTTTCCATGGCAAGACATTTGGAATGAAAAAAGTGAATCATTAGACATCACGCGATATATGTCGGAGAGTATAGAATACCTTATCGAGTAGATCGCGATATGCTGCAGCACAATTGTTGACATAACAAAATCATATTCGTTAGAAACGATTGGCTCAAGATCAACGCCGGTTGTGGTATAGAATTTATATTTACTGCTTAGATGAGAGGTTTGTTTCATAAATTCAGTTGCTCTTTTAATATTTTCGGAACTGATATCACAACCATCTACCCTATCCCATTCGGCAAGATTCAATAGGTTATCCACATTCCGGCCTATACCACATCCAAAATCAAGAGCTTTTTTACCATTGAAATTCTTATCGATATCAGATAGAAGTAAACCATAATAATCTGGACTCGAATCGTGACCCCTATGGTTCTCTACGGCCATCTCGTCGGCAGTCGTGTCGTAGAACAGCCTTTGCATTTGTGTATATTCATTATCTTTACTTAACACAGAATTCCTTTCAGTATGTATATGAATTAATTTCATCAATAGAAATATCGTAAATAGATAAACTTTCAATATCTAGATATTTACAATCTATGCTATTTTTTAGCTTCCTAACAATTTCTTGATCTTTCCCCGCCTCTATGCTATCACATAGTGCTTTAGTGTTTAAAGCATCTTCTAGATACTTAGGGATGTATAGATGATCGGTAGGTGGATTTGTTTTAGATAAAGAATTATAAACCGAAGAGAACACTTTAGCATTTTCTGGTGACATTACAAAATGAAAATCTCCTTGACCATCACCATAATTGTTGCAGTATATATTATTTGTGTCGTAAGAACTCAAATCAATGTCTTTCCACAATAAAGCATCTGGCCTATAAAAAATAACATACTCATATTGGTGTGCTATATCTTCGATTAACTTAAAAGAATTTTGGATAGATATAGTTTGAGATACTTGGTTATAGAAATTTGAAGATACTTCACATTCACGAAGCTTATTGTTAATCGTGTCTTTATATATTCCATTATCTTCGAATGAACTATTTACCGGATTGTATAGATTTTTTAATTCTTCTTCAAGATCAGTATTCCAAGAATGTATAAAGAAATCAAAATCGTAATTGATGTTCTTTTCTACAATGTGTTTGTATAGACTGTTTTTAACACATGTGAAATTCACATAATTTTTAGATTTCATATCTTCATCAAGGGTTAGCTTTCCATACGTGTTGGATATACCGCCCCTAAGTAAGATTGCTATTTTTTTAGAATTCATATTCACTTAAGAAGTAGTCCAAATCTTCAGGAGTGCCAAGTCCCCACATTTTTTTGATTTTATAAGTTTTAATCTTTTTGTTATCAAGGATTGCTTGATTAAATACTGGGCAAACATAAAACTCGTTATTGACTCTTATATTCTTCTTGATCATTTCTTCTGAGTACTTTACGAAATCAGAACCATGTTTCCAGTAGTAAAATCCCGCAGTTGCAATATCGGATATTGGATTTTTTTCAGCGACTTCCGTTACATACCCGTCTTCGCCAAGTTTCGCAAAAGACCACTTTGGGTGCGTGGCGGTAAATGTGGCAATCCCGCCATCGACATCTGATTCCTGCATGTTATAAAGGAACTCGGAAGAGTTCCACTCAACAAACTGGTCTGAGTTAGCGAAAAATAAAGGATCATCATTATCTATAAACTCTTTGGACAGCAGTGCCGTACAAGCTGCGCCCTCAGTCAGGCTGTCAACTTCAATCACCTTACAATTTGGAGCAATAATATTAAGTAAGGTATCTAGGTTGTATTTTTCTCTATGTTCTTTTTGAACTATAAAAATGTAGTTACCATCTATGTTTATATTTTCGACAGCAACTTGAATCATAGGTTTTCCCTTAACGTCTATTAAGGGTTTTGGAAGAGTATATCCAGCTTCCTGGAATCTACTACCGGCGCCAGCCATGGGAATAACTATATTCATTTTTTTATCTACCCATCTAAAATTTTTAAAAGTTTTGATTTTATTAGTATTCTCAATTGTATTCATAATATTATTAGAGTTAACCTCTTCGGGAGATTTCACCCTTAAAATATGGGATCCACTTTTTTCAGCAGCAAGTAGGCCAAAGGGGGAGTCCTCTACTATTAGGGTTTCCTCGGGAGTGCATCTCAAACTAGAGATTGTTTTCCAATACATTTCTGGATGTGGCTTGCTGTTTTCAACATCTTCATTTGATAGGATTAAATCAAAGAATTGTATTATATTTAATTTAGATAAAACTGTATTGACAGCTTTCCTAACACTATTGGAGCAGCAGGCTATCTTGTATCCATCCTCGCTTAATTGCTTGATTACATTAAAAATATCTTCAGAAATTTCTATGTTATTCAGCATTTCCAATGTGATTTCTTGCTTAAGCTTTTGGATACCAGCATAGGCGTCTGTTGGCAGGCCTCTGTCTTTTGTTAGAATTTCTAATTTCGCTGTTGTTTTAAGGCCGTCATACTTGTAGAGGTGTTCTTCCATACTAATGACATATTTGGGGTCAAATTCTGATAAGGCCATATTGACGGCATTAAAGTGTATATTTTTGGAGTCCACTAAGACGCCATCGAGATCGAAGACTATTAATTTAATCATTATTTTCGAATCAGCGCATATAGGTCGGCCGGATATTCTCTTGTAGTTATAACGATAGGGGTCACCCTGAGCTCGTCTACTACGACATTGAACTCATCTATGCCAACATTCCCATAGTGCTCGTCGTCAGCCTCTGTAAGTGGACGACCATCTATGGCGGAGTGTGGGTATCTGCCGTTAGTGGCACAAGTGATGATGATCCAGCCACCAGGCTTAGTCGCCCTCACCATATTTGAAACCATAGTTCTCCAATACCTAGCGTGTTCTAGCACCTCTGTAGAAAATGTAACATCGTATCTGTTTGCCATACCAAGAGCGTTGACTATCTCGGGATCCGAAAAATCGGCAACTATGTCTACACCTTCATCGGGGAATATATCTAAACTAGTGAAAGTGTCCGAGAGTGTGAATAGATCCTTAATTGTGCCATTGACATTTCGGCCACCAACGTCAAGTACGTCGTACCCGTTAAACTTGCACGACAGTGTCTTCATCATATTGACGGCACTAGCCGAAAAGTTATATGCTTCTTCATGCATTTTACTTGTTAATCCTTTTTCTATTAGCGTCAGGAGTTGAAATTAAAGCCAATCTTCCCATGTTTCTCCGCATTCAAGGCAAGAAACTTTTATCTCGGCAACTTCCGGTTGATCATCTTGGCCAATCCATATTACATCCAACTTAAGGGAATAGCAGATAGGACATGCCTCGTCGTATCTAAGTATTTTTTCGTCGTGCATCATAAATCTCTTCGGTTATTTTGTCGAGCAGATCTAGGTCACTAGCTAGAGCCATCACAGTAGCGGCCCTACCATGTTCTTTGAGCTCTTCGCCATATGAGTACCAAGCACCACTCTTAGTCATCACTTCTGACTCCACAGCTATGTCAACTACACAGCCGACCTTATCGATGCCCCTGCCATATATGATATCAAATTCGCACTTCTTTAGCGCTGGCGCCATTTTGTTCTTGGGCACCTTTGCTACCGCCCTAATTCCTAAAACTTCACCAGTTTTAGTATCTTTAATATCTTCTTTTCTTCTCATATCAATTCTTACAGAACAATAGAAACGAAGAGCTCTTCCACCCGGAGTAATCTCCGGATTGCCAAACATAATACCTATTTTCTCTCTAAGCTGGTTAGTGAAAATAATAAGAGTCTTTGTTTCGTTAGCTGCTGCGACAATTCTTGATATACCTCTTGACATCATCCTTGGAAGAAGGCCCATGTGGTTGTCCTCCATGGTGCCATCGATTTCTGCCTTAGGAGTCAATGCCGCTACAGAGTCTACGACTATTACACCAAATTCACCAGTTCTAATCAGTGTAGTGAGAACATCTAAAGCTTGTTCGCCGTAATCTGGTTGAGAAAAAACTAGATTGTCCATGTTAACGCCAAGTTGCCCGGCGTAAGTAGGATCTATAGAGTGCTCGGCATCGATAAATGCGCACAGCTTGCCCATTTTTTGGGCCTCGGCCACAACGGATAGCGCTAAAGTTGACTTACCAGAGGATTCTGGCCCAAAAATCTCAACTATCCTGCCTTCAGGTAGCCCACCAATGCCAAGAGCTATGTCTAGGGGCATTGCACCCGTCGAAATAGCTGGCCAAGGTTTTATGTTTTCGCTGCCAATTCTCATGACAGTGTTGTCACCGAACTGTTTGTCTAGCTGGGCAATAGCTAGTTGTACAGCTTTTGGTAGTGCGTTATCTTCCATACCTTCTGTTTCTACTAGGCTTCTTATTATATCTTACTCTGTTGTTCACGGACTTCTCTAATTTTAAGGTTAGTTCTATCTAACAAGAATTTTAGTTCAGACCGATATTCTTTATCGTCTTCTCCTAGTATTTCTTTTTTGACTCTGTCTCTAAATTTATATAATTCTTTTAAGCTTGGTTGCTTTGTCTGGTTACTCATGTGCTAGACTATAGTCCTGCGGTACAGTAACATTCAAATTTAAGGATAGTTTTTTGGAAATTTCACTAGAAAGAGCATGTTTTCTCTTGGAGACTCAGATCAATGATCCGTCTTACTTGATTTCATTGTGGAAGTTTAGCGGCAGGTGCCACGAAAAGGTTCCCTACCCAGAAATTTGCAACCCGTGGTATACTGGTATGGAATCTTTAATAATTAATCGTTAGTATTTTACAACTTTAGATGTCGTAAAAGTGGGATTAGCGCCAGAACGATAGGATCTGGTCGAGTAAAACTCGGGATAAAGCTGAAGTGACGTTCAGAAGAAGGCGCTCGCATAATGTAGACCCTAAAGATATACACAAAAAGTCAAGTTTTTACAACTTGTCTACCTCAGTCCTGCAGAAAAATATCTAAAACGGAACTGAGAGTTACTATGATGACTAATTATCAAAAAGGAAAGCGGGTTAACGATTTGAGAGTATATGATATCTATATACCAGAATTGAATCGTTACGTCAAGTTCAAGGTCCTTCCCCCGGAAGAGATCAAGAAAATAATGGACGACATCTCCGACTATGACTCTTCTGAGCATATGAAAACAGTTGTAGAGAATTTCGTTTTTAACATGCGCAACGAAATAGTAGACGCATTGAAACTCCTTTCAGATGAAGCAGGAGAACTAGCGATAGAAGCATTATTCAACGGGTGCATAATGCTAAACCCAGGTCTAGATATAGACTCATGGGTGCGCATAGCATACTCGGGGGTGAAACCATTTAGCCCTGCGGATAAAGAAACTAAAGACGTAGAACTTGCCGACATGTCAAAGAGGATAGAGAAGGCAAAATCACAATTACAGGCCAAGTCAACAGGTCCGGTTAAGAGACCCGGCAGGATTACTAAAACGAAAATTAACAGACTTGCTAAGCATCTGCGTACACGGATAGTTGGTCAGGACGAAGCTATAGATTCGGTAGCAAATGTGCTTAAGAGGTCTACTGCTGGGCTTAATGATGAACTTAGGCCATTGGGTGTTTTACTTTTTGCCGGAAGCTCTGGAACAGGCAAGACACTTCTTGCCAAGGAACTCCACTCTTTCCTATTCGGCAAAGACTACGATATGGTTAGGATAGACTGCGGCGAACTACAGCAAAAGCATGAAAATCAGAAGCTTATAGGTGCTCCACCAGGCTATATAGGGCACGAGGATGGGGCGATGCTTACCTCTAGGTTGAAGGAAACGCCTCATACTGTGGTTCTTATAGATGAGATAGAGAAAGCTCATCCTGATATCTGGAATACTTTCCTCAGGATGTTTGATGAGGGCATCATAGTGGATAACAAGGGTAAGGAAGTTTCTTTCCGGAACTCTATAATCATTTTAACTACTAATTTGGGTAACGAGAAGATAGTCGAAAGCTTGACTGGCAAGGGTGCGGGGTTCTCGGCAAGGATTGAAACCGCAATGGTCTCGGCAGAGATCCCTCAAAGGGAGCTGGTAGAGAAAACAACTAATGAGGCTATCCGAAAGTGCTTCAAGTCTGAATTTCTTAACAGGATTGATAAAACGGTAGTTTTCAACCATTTAACCAACGAAAACTATATGTCTATAGCGCAGCTGGAAATTGATATAGTTGATAATAAGTTGATGAAAAAAGGTTTTATACTTAATTCCGATGAGGCGGTACTAAAAGGATTAGTAGAAAAAGGTGTAAATACAATTTTTGGCGCTAGAGGTATTTCTAGGGTTAGAAGAGAGGAAATAGAGAATCAAATCGCAGATTTAATTATGAATAATAGTTTTAAGCGCGGAACAAGGTTCGAGATTGCATTTAACATCAATAATTTCCAAGTCAATGTATTAAATTGATATTAATCTTAAGGTAAAACTAAATGATAAAACCACCAAGCAAAATGGTCAACAGAGGAGCGAGAGGTGCAGCTACGGTCGCTAGAACTGGGCAGGCTGCTCGCGTAACTCGGGGTGGAGCTGCGGTAACTGGGACTGGTCAGGCTGTACGGGTTGCCCAGGGCGCTTCTGCGGTTACTGGGACTGGTCAGGCAGCACGGGTTGCTCAGGGCGCTTCTGCGGTCGCTGGGACTGGTCAGGCGGCACGGGTTGCTCGGGGGGGTGCAGCACTCTCTGGAGGTGGGCCAGTTCGGTCAATGCCACCTAGAGGAAGGGCTTTTTCTCCGGGTAAACCTAGCTTTTCTAGCTTTAGGCCCGGAATGCATAGGCCACCACCTAAGGCACCTGGACTTTTTGCTAACCACGGAAAAAAAATAGCTGCAGGTTTAGCTGCTGGTGCGATGGGCGGGGCAATAATGTCTAGGACAGGTAAAGCGGTAGATTCACAGACGGGTTTGCCAAAAGGCATATACAACTACTAAGGACACATCATGTTTAAAGGTGCATTTAAAGGTGCAATAGGTGGTATAAGAAAACTGGAAGGCTATGGAGCAAAGGCAACCGCTAAAGCTTCTATGATGAATGTCTCTTCGGCTAGTAAGGCAAGCAGGATGGCGTCACCATTCGTTGGTACTTCAGGTAGATTAATGTCATCTGCCGGAAGAAACCCATATGCAACAATGGCAGTCGGGGGCATGGCTGGTGTTGGCTTAGCATCGCAAATGAGATCTAGAACCGCACTATCTGGTGGGAATGTCGCTAATATGACAAGGCAAGATACTATGTACAACAGAAAAATGAGGAGTGGTCAAGCCCAGTCTAGCGGCCTTGGCGGGTTAACTCCAAAATCTATGGGTGGATATGCCTAGCCACCACATTTATATTTTAATGGAAAGAGTTAACTTATGGGTTATATAAGTAGTCTATTCGACATAGGTGGCATCGCTGCTGGCAAGAAGACAGGCACCACAATGCTATCTAAGTTTGCGGGGTCTGCACAGGGTTTTACTCCGAGTGGCGGGGCGATAGGCTCAATGGGCAGCAGGTCATCGGCCGTAAACTCCGCGGTTGGGATGAGTGGCACATACGGTAGGGCAGGAAAATCTGCTAGGCAAGCGGGTAAAATGGTAGACCCAAATACCGGATTGTCGATGCGGTAGAAATTTTTTATATTATCTATACTGATGGAGAATTATGTCTAGGTCCTTAGACTGGAGAAACTACGTAAATGAATTTGGCGATTTTGAATTACCAAATTACCTTTACCAAGTGAATAAAGAGCTAATGAAGCAAAGCCTAGATTTAGGCACATTACTCTCAGATGACAGAACAAAGCTTAGAGCTTATAAGGAGCAAGTAAAAGGCGTTTTTAAGCGTAGGTGGCTTGAGGTCGCACAGGCGTTGGAGTTCTTCGATATAATAGTCCCTTGCCGGTGTACTTCGGACGAATTCTGCGATATTTGTGGAGGTAGTAGATATGTATTAAATGCAGCACTATCTCCTGAGCAGATGCGCGAGATAGGTATTGTGTTTAGCGCAGATGCAGACGCTGAGTTGGCAGAAAAACTGCAGGCAGGTCTGATTAAAGCTCTACATGAGATCAGACAGGACTACAGTGAAATGCCCTAGGTGCAATTTCGACTTAGCGTTTGTATGTCATGAAGACATGCCGGATGGCTCTACGTGTTTCGAGTACCTTTGCCCCAGATGCTTAAGTTATATGCAGGACATTTTTAGTGATGGTGTTTTAATTAGATCTAACTTTGGAGATATGTTTTATGGGAGAGATTGAGAAAGCTGATAAGGATAATTTTTTAAAGGACTTTCAGTCTCTTAGGCCAGATTTTTTCTTGGCAGAATTGTATTCCGATTCAAATCAAATGGCCCTTGCGGCTGAAGCAGTGAGGCCGGCTAAGACTAAAACATCGTTATTCTCTTCGATACCGATGAGGTGTACTTCTGATAAGTGCCCTTTTGCAGATACTTGCCCTTTAGAGCTGCAGAATGTTGCGCCAAAAGGCAAGCCATGTCCGATAGAGATGGCCCTTGTTTCCCAGTTCATGGAAAGCATAATGAATGAACTTAGAGTTAACCCAGAGAACCTAATCGAGGTTTCCATGGTTAGAGACCTAGTGGACCAAGAAGTCCAGCAGCTAAGGGCGACGAAAATACTGGCTAAGGAAAGTTTTATACAAGAAAATATTATAGGAATAGATGATCAGGGAAGACCTATCATAAAAAAGGAGATGCATTTAGCGGTGGAGCTAAGTGACAAGCTTCTTAAAAGGAAGAAAGAAATAAGAAACCAAATGATGGCGACCAGAGAGCAAAGGTCGAAGGCTGGGCAAATGCAACTTGATAGCGCACAGCTGATATCTGGCTGGATGGACACCATTAGAGATGTTGAAGAGCAAAAAGAAAGAGCTCTTAGAAAGAAGCTTGGCATAGACGATATAGATGAGTACGTAGAGAATGATAGGGCGCTAAAAAAAACGTCTAATTTAGATATAGTTGACGCAGAGATAGTTGACCCATAATGCCTAGGCCACCGGGTTATGTAGGTGCGAGTTTTGATCGTTTAAGTCAACCAAGGATACCTGCTGCGGCATATTTAGCTTCATCTTATGGCGAATTCATAGGCCACGATAAAGCCATTTTAGCTAAGGTGATGGCCAGGCGAGGTTCAATTCCCTACTTCCGAACGGCGGAAGCTGCAGCGGAAATATTGGCTATGGATAGTATACCTAGTGTTTTTAGTTTGTTCACTGAAGCTCAACCCTTTATTGGTGGACGTAGGGGTATTATAGGTAAAGCTATATCGGAGGTTGCTGGCTATGGGGACGATGCGGCAGCACCATTTAAGGAGCTTAACACAAGGGTCCAGGCTAGGAGTGGCGGTAAACGAACATTGATATCCGGCCCTGCTGCAGATTTTGTACGCAGTTCGCAAGTAGGTGGTGATATCGACGAGCACATGAGGGCCCTACAAAAATACGATGATATGCGCAGTGCCCGCATTGGCGCAGCGGGTTTTAAGGCGCAGCAGCAAGCCGCTAGTGCGACAGTTCAGGCACAAAAAGCGGCAGATCAAGCAGAACTTCTAGCAATAGTAGACAACGCGCCTAAAGCCCCTAAGGTTGGATCCTCTAGCGGTGGAAGCAGTGGAGGTAAACCTCCTAAACCGCCGAAGACACCTACATCATCTTCTTCCCCAACACCTCCAAACCCTCGTGCACCCCGATCTTCCCCATCTATGAGTACTACTAGTTCTGGGCAGATAAAGGTTGCAGGAACAACACAAGAGGGTGTAGAAGAGTTTTTTGCTAAATATGGAAGAGTCCAGAAATATATTATGGACAGAATCCAAGATATGGCAAGTGCTCAGGGTGGACTTGGTGAGGATCCAGTTCTAAAAGCTATGGCGGAAACAAATATAAATATGCGTGATTTGATGCAGTTCTTACCAAAATCCGAGAAGGAAAGAGTGATGCTCAATTTTAGGCAGCTTTTTCAATTTGACGATATGCTTGGCGATACAGATGATCTTATTAGTATTCTTACGGGGAGTCCACCAGCTGCGGAATCGCGTTTGATGGAAATTGGTGAAGGCATGGGTCAGGGCAGGGTATTACGCTTCAGGGTTTCTGCCGATCAAATAGAGCCAGGAGCAAAAAGAAATCCACTAACAACAATATTGAACGACCTTAATATACAAGTAGATTCTGTAAAAGCCTCCAGAATAAAGGCCATGATAGATGAGGGCGTAGACCCAAAGACTATACCCGTAGAGGACGTGCGTGCTGCATTCACGTTCGGCGGCAATATGATGCAATCAGATTACTTACGCTCAGTGGATAAGCTTGTTTCTGGCGAGATGGCTATCCCTAAGGGTAGTAATATTTTAGTATTTGATACTGAGACGTTAGGGCTTTCTGTGGGGAAGGGGAACATCAGGGAGGTGTCTTCGGTTAATATGATGTATGGCGGTGTTGCCGGGGTCGATCAAATGACTAACCCGTTTGATGCTAAGTTTACCGTGGCATCAGCTCAGGTCGGCATGATAAGGAATCCCGAGTTAAAACAAAACCAAAGACTAGTTGAATACTTCAACTCGGTAGCCACCTCGGGCCAGATGGTCACCGATCCTGGTTCGGGCGACGATTTTGTGAGCGCCATGAAACCATTCCTAAGGAATATGAGGGATGCTGATTACATTATGGGTCATAACGTTCAATTCGATATCGACCAGGTATTAGTCGGCATTAAGATGACATCCCAGTATCAGAATGCTACAGACCAAGAATTGGTTGAATTAGTTGACGAAATATCTGGCAAGATAAAGGGTGGGTCCGTACTCGACACTTTAATAATAGCCAAGCAGAAAATTCAAGGGTTGCAGACTGCTCCAGAATTAGCTTTTGCAGGGAAAAAGACAACACACTCACTAGAAAATTTATTACTCCAAACTAACCTTATAGATAAAATGGTGGAAGAGGCTGGAGGCGGCCAGAAGGGTCGCACTGAGGTAATGCAGATGCTTGGCATGAACGCATCGGGCGGTATGCATCAGGCTGACGTGGACACATTACTGACTGCTAAGCTATTTAAGTTTATGAACGAAGATGGACTAGTGGGGCAGGCGTTAGGGTTTAGGGGGCAGGCCGGAGCACTTTCTTCGGAGGAAGAAGATTTCTACGGTAGGATAAGAACATTCGCCCGTAGGTCTTATGCACCTACCCCTATTTCTAATATAGCAGACATCAGAAACCTTGATGAGAGAATGTTCGCCACTTTACTCGAAGAGGGTGCGACAGATGAGGGCAGAAATGGTATAAGGTTTGCTGAGTTGACGCCTGGGAAAACTAAGATGAGAAGGCTTCAACTTGAGAGAGAAGCTGTAGCGGAAGGCGAAAGCCCGATATACAATATTGGGACCAAGGCTCGTAGCCGTTTCCGCGGCACAGCTGTAGAACTGCAACAGTTATTGTCTCAAGATATAGAGCCATTTTCTATGTTTGCAGACATAACTCCAATTGAGCAGGAAGTTTTTCTCACTAGGGATTTAGTGAGGCCGGCAGCTGCGGTACCTGTAACTGAAGATACCTTTTTTGAGTTAGGCACATTTCGGCGCGCTACAGGAATAAATGAACCTAATTCTAAGCTAATAAATAAAGTCGGAACATTCTTTAAGCGTCAAGTATCAGCCGGAGAATACTCCGAGGTGCAAGCTGCAATGAGAAAAGCAAACATGCCTTTTGCAGGGCTGAGTTTACCTGAGGCAGTCATTACCAACGCAATGTCTAGGGCCACAGTTGGTCACGCTCAGGAACTCGTTACGGCAGGCATAATGCAGGAGCCATATGGTAGGGTAGCGGCTATAGCGGACGATATAGGCATAAGTCATTTCAAGCTATGGGATGAAGCTATGGTAACTAAGGGCGGAAAGGTTCAGCTACCAGTTGAAATCCTTAGAGCTGCTGGTGTTATGGAAGAATCCGACGAACTACTATCGTTAAGTGGGTTCCAGTATATAGACGAAACAAGCGGTGAACTCAGGGATCAAGTAAGCTTAACTAAAAACTTTACTCAGGAGCAAACAGATAAACTATATAAATACATAGAGAGTCTTGATGTAGACGAAAGCTCTATAGAAGGTAAAAAATTCTATAAGTATTTCACCCAAAAGGGTTCAGGTACTGATAAGGCTAGAATTCTAGAAGGGATTAGGGACAGCACAGGGGAGTTTGGTGTATCTATAGGTAGAGTGGAGGGCGAGGCTGCAAGCAGTATAAATGCTGTCTTGAAAAACAATGTACTCTTTGATCAATTCAACCGGGATACGGCCAAGATACCATTCCGTGTCAGAATGATTGATATGTTTACGGACCCAGAGGCCAGGGTTGCCAGGGTGGGCCCTATGGTTTTAGAGAGGTTTATGGACGAGGGTGCGCAAAAAGCTTATGGTGAGTCATCGAAAGCAGCAACTTCTATGCTAGATGATCTAGTAAATCTCGCAACACAGCCTGGCGGTGGAAGGTTGTTAAATGCAGCCGAATTTGCTGTTGGATCAGGGGAAACAAAACTAGCTAAAAAAGTTTTCAATACTTATAAAGTAGCAAAAAAAGCTACACCATTTGCTATTGGCGCTGCAGCAATAGGCGGTGGCGCATTGATGTTCGCAAAGAAGAGGCGAGAATCCGAATTTTATGATGAGACTATGGAAACTGAGAACTACGAAAACTCTGGCGATTACGTACAATATAGAAAAGAAATGGGAATGGCACCAGCTCCTGCGAGAAGGCTGCCAGACCCATTACTAACTTCTTATGTGGTGGGAAATCTGGACCAGGGCAAAATTGGTCATACTCAGATGGGCCCACAGAAATATTCTCACCTTTACCAGACAGGCTGATAGATGGCTTCTAAATTTAACTTCGCAAAATCAGCATTAGGAAAAAGTTCAAAGCTTAAGAAGACTGCTATAGCTGGTGGCTTAATGGCTGCTGTTGGTTATGGTGCGGCTCAGGGTGACCCCATTCAGCATTCGATGAACGCTACTCAAGAAGCAATATTTGGTACAGATCAAATAGATAATATGGTTTTAGGTACCGACCTTACGGCCCGGAACTTTGTTGGAGTCCCCTTCGGCCTAGAGCCAACCACTAACAAGGGCGGTGTCGCTGGAGCAATGCTTGGCGGCGGTATAGGCGCTGTTCTGGGCCGGGGAAAAGCAGGGAAAATGATCGGGGCGGGAATAGGTGCTGGTGTTGGTGGCCTTATGGGCGGTGCTGCAGGTTTCATGAACTCAAATACGGGAAGGCTTTTATTTCCTAAAGAAAATCCAGCAGATGGGGACTCTAGTAGAGGTTTGAATAAAACCCCATTTAGCTACAGTAAGGTAAATGAAGAGCAAGTTGATAAGATGAATCAAAGTGCGGCAGAATATCCATTTAGTCCTGAAGGCTCTCCACGAGGTTATTCTCAAAATCCAGGATCCAGTTTCCCCCAAAGGATGACTAACAGATCCTGGGACTCTGCTACCGGAGATATTGTTCTCGGCTCATATAACTTAAGGCGCGGATAATGCTAGTAGATCCAAATACAGGTATGCCCATGGAGGATCAGCCGCAACGTAAAAGCATCGTTGGTACGGCAATGCGTACGGAGAACAAGGGCGTTGGAGCTGCTTCCGCATTTGCTCAGGATGCTGGTTTGGCTCCTTCTGGTGGTGTGACGGATGCTCTCACGTCGGCGATACCTGGCTCACTGAAGGGCATGGCATGGAATACTTACCGGAGTTCCCGTACCATAGCCTATGGTGGCGTAAATGGGAAGGCAGCAGTATCATCGTTTAACGCCACATTTAACCCGAAGTATATGGGTAGACTTAGCTCGATGAAGGGTTTAGGCGGACCTGACGTTAAAAGTGCGCAACGTTATTTTAAGGGCAGCAAGTATGCAGCAGGGGAATCTTATACACCATTCAATGCGCTCTACAAGATGGGTAATTCTGCGGTAGGGGGTAAGGCTGGAATCGGCACTTTAGCTCGTAAGGGGCTTGTTGCTAAAGCGCGCGAAGAAGGTTCAATGACAGCTGCAAGGAACCTTGCGAATGAAAGTAAGCTTGGTAGATTTCAGTTGAGAATGGCCGATTATTCAAGGGAGGGTCCAGCTTTTGGCATGGGTTCACTAGCTAGGATTACTGCAGCAGATAAAATGGCAAGAGGGAAACTCCCTACCGGAAACATTATGAACTTTCTAGGGGAAACAGATAAGGGGTTAGCGGGCGCTTATAGGACGCTGCAAAGAACGGCAATGGCACCGCAAATAAGGGCCCAACAGCTTAGTCAAACGGTTTCGGCTGCAATGCCTCAAATAAAAATGTCTCCATTTGGGGCACAACAAGCCATTAATAACGCAATGCCTACATCAATGCCAATTTCCGCGGTAACAGCTACGGGCGATGATGCTACTAGATTAGCGTACGCTAGTGTTAACGGAAGTATATCTGGTAGGGCTTCTGGTTTTATGGCCCAAATGAGATTGGGTACTGCGGGCGCAGGCGGCCAAGATGCTGCAGAAATGGCTGGGAAAAAGGCTTTTGTGGCTGGTACAAAATCTGCAGCAAAATTCATGGAAGGAGCTGGTATTGAAAGGGTTGCCGCTACAGCAACGAGCAAGGGCTTCTTCAAGGCTTCAACGGCAATTGGTCCTGGTGTATTAGAGAAATATGGTATTAAGGCCGGCGAAAAAGTTGCTATGAAAACTGCCGGAAAAATTGCCGCAAAGGGTGGCATAAAGCTTGGGGCAAAAATAGGTGCCGCTGTGGCAGTAAACGCTATTCCTATAGCGGGCCAGATAGTCAGCGCCGTCATGTTGGCAGATCTAGCTATGGATGTAGGTAAACTTGGCGTAGAAGTATTTAAGAGTGGCGTAGACTTTGCTAAGGAAGCTGCGATATCATATAAGGGTAGTATAAATAAAGGTGTCATGGGTATGGGGTACAGGGATAGTACTGTCGCCGCAACATCAAGGGCACGTGGTGTGCAAGCAATCCAAAATTCAAGATTAAACGCAAGAAGCGTACTAGGTTCGGAAGCTGGCGCAATGGCTGCGCACTTTGGTTAATGTTAAACGAAAAAACTAAGTTATTTAGAGAAAAATTGATAGAGCTCGATCGAGAAGAGCTTCTTGAAATCATAAAAGACCAAAATCCTGAGTACATAAAACAGATCAACAGGATTGAGTACGTCTTTGCCAATAAGCTGGGCCATTTAACGTGGGGGGACGGTACACCAGTTAAGGATAGGCCTTTAACCAAAGAAGAACTATCTTTACTCATAGATGAACCTTTCGTATTCGACCAAGAGTTGAGTGATATGGGGCTTTCTGTAACGCAACAACGCGAGTTGCATGTAGCTAAAGATGTTGTAACTTGGTCTAAGGCTTTTCTCGGTGTTGAGCCAAGGGTTTATCAGACATTGATATTGCGCCACCCATCATTAAGGAAAGTCCTCAGGGCTGGAAGACGATTAGGTAAGACAGTAAGTATGTCTTTGTTATTGCTCCAATATTCTTACACAAACAAGAATGCAAAGTCTATAGTTATTGCACCAATGAAAGCTCAAGTAGAGGTAATCTACAAGGAAGTATTGAAGTTTGCTGCAAATAGCGAAATAGTGAAGCAGTCCATCACTAGGAGTGTCACAAGTCCTCAGTTTGTTATAGAGTTCTCAAATGGCAGCCAGATATCTTTCTTCACTTCCGGAATGAGGAGTGGTGGAAAAAGTGACGTTGTCCGTGGTCAGGAAGCGCACCTAATAGTTCTCGACGAATTAGACTATATGCACCCCGATGACCTAATCGCCGTAATGGCAATGTTGCAAAAAACTGATGAGAACCAGCCGGATAAAATACTCATTGGAGCTTCAACCCCTACGGGTAAAAGGGAAATATTCTACTCTTGGTGTACAGATATGGACAATACCGGACTGTTTAAAGAGTTTTGGTTTCCGGCGTATTGTAACCCTATGATGACAAACGAGACGGAGAGGGAACTTAGGCTTCAGTATTCTTCGGAGATGGCATATCGTCATGAAGTTGAAGCTGACTGGGGTGAAGACGCAGAGGGCGTATACCCTAGGAGATTTATAGATGCGGCTTTCCTGGATCCTGGTTGGGATTACATCCCAGAAAGGCAAGAGCAGAAAGCTAAATATGTATTTGGAGTAGATTGGGACAAGTATGGTGCTGGCGTAAACATAGTTGTTTTAGAGGTTAACGAGAAGTCCTCAAATCCACTTTATGCAGGCAGAGTTCGGTTGGCCTACAGGGAAGAGACGCTTAGGGAAGAATACACCTTAACGAAAGCAGTCGAAAGAATAATACTTCTTAACGACATGTTTCTTCCAGAGCATATATATGTAGACCGGGGCTTTGGTGAGGTTCAGATTGAATTGCTTCATAAGTATGGATCAGAAAATAGATTATCTGGACTTGCTACTAAAGTGAAAGGTATTTCATCCGCTGGAACAGTAGAGATTAGGGATCCTTTCACCCAGCAAAAAATCAAAAAAGAAATAAAACCATTTATGGTTGACAACCTTCGGCAAATGCTGGAGAAAAAAGAACTAATAATACCTATCTACGATAGTGAGCTGTATAAGCAGCTCAGCGCTTATGTGGTAGCGAGGAAGACATCATCTGGAAGGCCGGTTTACGAGGCGTCAGGTACGGCACAAGACCACGCTCACGATGCGCTTATGTTGGCGTGTCATGCTATCAACGAGAACTATGGTGATTGGATGAAATCCAACGCTTCCACCAAGTTCATAACTATAGGTAATGAGGCATTCCTGCCTACCTTCTCTCTTTCGGGTAATTCATCAGAAAGAAGTTCGGAAGAGGAAATGATTGAGGATAAGTGGGGCGATAAAGGTTCTGCGCCAATTATGTTCAGAAGATCTATGTCTTATACTGGCAACAGAGGTAATAAAAAGTTTAGGAGGAAGTCTTTCTAATGAGTTCGGATAGTCTTTCTTATGCGGGGCCTGGACGCGAATACAATCCCGGTATAGGCTCAAACCAACCCGCTAGACCTAGACTTGGTGATTTAATGGCCAGCTCTAATGCGAATATATCGGATTTAAGATCCCAGGTAACGGCTATAATCAATAGAGCCAATGTGGTTGTTGGAAAAGCTAATGATGAGTTATCTGTATTTTCTATAGACTTAAATTCTACAGATAAAAGAAAACAAGCTGCTATAAATACGTGGTCTAATTTCTCTGAAGAGTCTAAAAATTTAGTTTCCTATAAACAGATACAAGAATTATCCCCTAGAAAAGACAGATCTTCTCAATTTATCCTAAATGAATTTAAGAAAGAATTAAGAAAACCTAATGGGTCATCTGCATTAGATATAAAAGAGATAGCAGAAATAATAATAGATGAATTCTCTAAAGTTGATGAATTAATAACCTTAAAAGTTTTTGATAATAAAGTTTCCTCTCAGGAGAGATTCACTGAGATACTTACGGAATTCTGCGACTACACAAAAGATCACTTGCTGAAGCTGGACTCATTCTTCGAGCTTACTAAAGATGAGCGTATATTTAAGATACCAAAAGAAGAGTTAAGCGGCCTCACTACTAGAGAAGCCGCGGATTACCAGTCTCTATTCACTGTGAATGTAAATGGTTTAAACCAAGAAATAGATAATGATTTAGATTATTTAAAAAGGTTCTTTAAAAATTCTTCAGATATATTTTATAAAAAAATCATCAAACCACTGATGCACCTTGATGTCAATACTGGCGACGTTAGGAAGAGAACTGATGGGGAAGAACTAACGGCGTGGAAGGCCGATGTTTATCAGGCCGTTGATAGAAACATGTTTATAGCATTTTATGATGCCATTGATAGATCTGAGAAGTTTGATGAAAAACTTACATCTATAGAGCAAAAAATAGGTTTAAGGGAGAATTATTTAAGTTTCAATAAACAATTATCTCAGATAAGTTCAATTTCAAATTCTAGCTTGATAGAGAATGCGGAAGAATCGAATCTTAAAGTTAAACCAGCAACAACTGAGTCTTTTGGGATAGCTCATAATTCTATAGCCGATAGAGATCTCCTTGACGCACATGATCAATACCTGGGTAAGTATGATGATTTTATCACGGGCGATATATTGGTGGACGATGGGGTCAGCATAGATGGAATAGATATATCGGAGCATACCCATGATGGATTATCTGGTGGCGAACTAATCAGTGGATCTCACATAAATGAGAACTCTGTATCTACTAGTTCTATAAAATCTGATTCTTCTAATATTCCGCTAAGTCTAAAGCTTTTATCTTTCTATGGTGATAGTAGACAGATGCAAGCTAATCTTTTCTGGTTGACTAAAGATGATAAAACCTTGTATGAAACGCAAATTTCAAGAATTAGAGATATTGATTTCGTAGACCCAGGTCAGGAAGTGCCAGAACCTGCACCCACACCCACCCCCACCCCGGAAGGGTATATTCCCCCATTTGAAGCTAGGAGTCCACTTTTTATAGAGTGGCTTACCGAAATAGACTATGAATTGTTTTTTAACTAGGAGATATTATGAGTAGCGATAATTTAGATTACACAGGACCAGGGACTGAATACAAGCCACAAATTGGGTCCAACCAACCCAGTTTAACAAACCCCATGAATACCTTCGATGATAGAATTTACGAATATGGTGTACTAGACCGCCAAATAAAACAGATCATAGAAGATGTTGATGCTATAAACGCCTTAACAAAAAATGAGATGTCTAAGTTTACGTTAAAAATCTCTACACCAAAGTTGTTGGATGCTCAGACTGCAATATGGCCAGAAAACGTAGGTGAAGTAAAAGAATACGTTACTTATAAACAGTATGAAGCATTAGAGCCAAAGTATGATAGGGCCTCAAAATACATAAAGGATGAGTATAAGAAAAATATCAGAGGCGAAAGAGGTTCTGGTGTCTTCGACATTGAAAAGCTTGCAAAAGTAATTGGTTCAGAAGCCAAAAACATTAAGGGGTTCTTGGATGCTCACACGGTTAATAGCGTAGATGACTCAGCCCAGAAAAGAGTCGCAGAATTACTTCAAGACTGGTCAACTTCAGCCCTCTCACATACAAAGAGGTTACTCTCATTCTTTCAAGAGAGAGACAAAGAAAATTCATCCAAAGTACCAGAATCCGAACTGGCTTCGCTTACAGCCGAAGAAGCCACGAGATACCAAGCTCTTTTTAAGGCCAGAATAAATGCATTGAACTTAGACTTAGATAGGGAGCTATCTGGCTTTGAGGGGCATTTCTTGAACTCGTCTGATATATTTTATAATAAGTTTTTAAGCCCAGCGGTAAAGTTTAATAACAATGCGGGAAACACGCTGAAGTATAAGGCAGACCAAGGGTCTATGCTTGGAATGGAGGCTTTAAAAGCTTCTGAGTCTATAAAGGTTAACATGAATACAGTTCTTACTGACTTGTTGCAGAGGAACGAAATATTTGAAAAAAAAGTAACAGGAATAGAGCAGTCGATAGGTAGACGAGAAAGTTTAAAGCAAGTATTTAACCAATTTGATCAAAAGTCTACAGTCACAAGCGACACTTATTGGGATAAGGTCCCGGACACTAAAACCGACGACATATTAGCCAGCGCCCTACTCGCTCAAGTTGAGAAATCTTCTACGATATCTTCTTTCAGCTCTTCTCATAATACTTTGGCAAATAGAGATGACCCACTGGCTCATCAGCAGTACTTGTTGAAGAGTGGCGATACGATAACTGGTAATATATCTGTTGAAGACGGAGTTAAGATTGATGGGGTGGACTTATCTTCCCATAGTCACACTGGTTTAGACGGTTCACCAAAGATAGATGGATCTAGCATAGTTCCAAATACTTTACCTGCTACAGCCATAAATCTGGACCAGGAAGTTAACAAACCGGTAAGTTTAAAGTTGCTGGGTTACTCCGAGGGTGGCCAGATCGGTGACGTCGCTTTCCTCGACGCGAACTTATTTTGGCAAAGCGATGACCCTAGTCAAATGTACGAAATTCAAATTACCAAAAGGGATAGCACTACCTTCGAGGAATGATTACTATATAAGTGAGATTATGTGAGGTAGGTTTGTAATGGGTGGTTTTTCAAATTTTTACGCAGAATCAGTAGCAAATCACTTTTTTAGGGGTGATGTAGACTCAACTGTCCAAGACAGGCCGGCGGAGTTATATCTGTCGCTCCATTCTGATGACCCCACAGACTCTGGGAGTAGCCTAGACGAGATTTCTGGCGGGGCGTACTCTCGCCAAAGGATATATTTTGGGGAGCCCGATACTGACCCTGTAAGCAATAGTTTTGTAACTTTTATAAGAAATACCAATAATATAATCTTCCCAAACCTTCCGGCATCCGAGGTGACACACGTAGGGATATGGACTGAGGTTGATGGTGGTCGTCTTATGTTCTCCGATAACTTCTATATATCGGCCGCAACGCCTAGTGCAATTGTTGTGAATAATGGTGATTCAATCTCTGTACCTGAGAGTTACATTAAGATTTATATAAAATAATGACCACAAAGATAATGCCAGTACAAGAACTGAATATCTCCGCCGATCTAGAGCAATCTGGATCTATACAGATAGTTAGGTCACAAATATGGTGGAACTCGGCGTATTCTGTCAGAAGGAATTTAGAAATAGTAGCACCGCCCGATGGCCTACCTAAATACCACCCCATAACAGCCTATATATCAAAAGATGCCTACAGTCAAGGTAAGTTGCAGTCAGATCTTAAAGACTTAGAGGTTCTGTATTTAGTTAGTACTGTTCCGGATGTATGGCTTAGGTTGCCTAGGGTGATAGATAATGTTTCTAATTATTATCGAATCAGATTCCTTTTGCAATCAGAACTAGATGAAGACGAGGCAAGTAATGACTATTTCATATATTACTCTAATCCGTTTAGGGATACAGTTTATTCGCTAGGGTCGCCATATGTCTACACTTCTAGTGAGTTAGATTGGCCACTTGAAGTGGTCTACTCAAATAGTCTAATATCTTATACTAAACCTGGGGAGCATTGGAGTGCGGGACAATCCTCCATATCGGACGCTAAAGCCTCTTTTCAATTTTACGGCCCACAAGTTAGGGTTGTTATGGATAAGGGTCCAGCATTTGGTATAATTGAAATACAAATAGATTCTGAGCCTTGGCAAAAAATAGATCTTTACAATCAAACTCTTTTAGAGGGTTCAATAGTTTTTTCTACTTCACAACTTTCAGATGGTTTACATCAAATAAGGATAAAAGTTCTAGGACAAAAAAATCCAGCTTCTTCTTCGAGTAACGTGAAGTTGGTATCAATACAGTTTAAGAAGCATAGTCTTGCTAAAGACTTAAAGGAAGAACAATATTCCAGGTACAACTGGGGTGGAAGGCTTTTGGGTAGTTAGAGTAAATGACAGATGAATTAGACCTAACAGAAAATTTACCAGAAGAAATTGATCCTGTAGATCCGTCTACTCTGTACCAAGTGCAGCAGACGGTTCAGAATTTGGCGCCCAATTCCAGGTATATGGTTAGGGTGCGTTCAATAAATAATTTCAACATACCATCTGATTGGTCTGATGCTGTAGAGTTCGTGACACCATCAAGTGCACTATTCCCTTCGCCGCCATCTAACTTGCAACCAAGCTCTTTCTCTGGTCAAGATCTAAAAATAACTTGGAACACTCCAACTACGAATACAGATGGTTCACCCCTTATAGACTTCGACTATTTTGAGATTACTCTTCTTTCTGAATACGATGCTGAAATAATTCTAACTACAAGAGATACCAGTTACGTTTTCACTTATGAACAGAACATACAATATTTCACTGTACCTAGTGCGGTCATAGGTATATCTGTACGTACAGTTTCTAAGTCTGGTAACAAGTCTTCTTCGTTAACTATTTCTTCTACGAACGAAGAACCAAATACGCCGGCACTAGCACCTACGGTGGCGTCAAATTCTAGTAGCTTCACGGTTAAGATGACTAATGCGGAGCTGGATTTCAGCAGGTATGAAGTTGAAATGACTGATAGGTTTTATCTAATAAGCTACTTAACTTCATTGGGCAAAACTGAAGCTGAACTAATATCCTTAGGGTTGAGGAGTACCGGAGAAACAATTCCAGCGACACCAAACCCTGCGACTACAAGTTCTGCGTTCACAGCATTTACGTCTTATGACGAAACGATAATTAGCAAGTCAGAGATAGAACTTGGCTTGGGATGGAAAGCATCCAATAACTCAAGATACGTATTCAGGTATAGGGTTATTGATGTTTTCGGCAATACATCTGATTTCTCTGGTTATTCACACACTGACGGTCGAGAGCCAGATAATGTAACGTACAGTAAAGCGGGAGGTTTGGGTACTTCGTCGTTAGGGAACCAACCAGCATCTGTTGTTGATAGTGAAACACCAAAAGTTAATGCAACACTAGGTAGTTTAATAGACGTATCAGTAACTGGCCCCTCTAATGGTCAAACAATAGTGTATTCTTCGGGCGTTTGGGTGAACTCATCTATAACCTCGGTCACAGGCCCTACCGGGCCAACCGGCTCCGCAGGTAATAGTGGATCTCTTGGGCCGACCGGAGCGATGGGCTCAACAGGCCCTACCGGTGCAACTGGACCTGGCATTACTGGCCCCACAGGGGCTCAGGGTGCGGCTGCAATTGCGTCATCTGGGGCACCATCTTCTCCAGATGTTGGAGACATCTGGTTTGATACGGATACTTCTCAAGCTTTCTTTTATTATAACGATGGAACTTCATCTCAGTGGGTGGAAATATCTGGAGCTCCAGGTCCGACCGGAGCAACCGGCGCTGCTTCCACTGTCACAGGTCCGACCGGCGCTACTGGCGCTGCTTCTACCGTTACAGGCCCGACCGGAGCGACAGGCGCAGCTTCCACTGTCACAGGTCCAACCGGAGCCACAGGCGCAGCTTCCACCGTTACGGGCCCAACCGGAGCCACTGGCGCAGCTTCTACCGTCACAGGTCCAACCGGGTCAACGGGTCCGACCGGAGCTACGGGCGCAGTTTCTACCGTTGCCGGCCCAACTGGCGCTACAGGCGCTACCGGTGCAGCTTCTAATGTGACTGGGCCAACGGGCCCGACTGGCGCTACAGGTCCTCAGGGAAATTTTGGCGGCATAACGTTAGATTACACATTTAGTTCAGATACTTCACTGACAGATCCTGGTTCTGGTTACCTTAAATTCAGTAGTGCTAGCATATCTATAGCAACACAACTCCTAATAGACGACAGTAATGACGCTGCAATGGATATGCAGTCCTTTCTTCGAACGATAGATGATTCAACAAGTTCTATAAAAGGTCATTTCAAGATAACAAGTAAGTCTGATCCAACAGATTTTGCAATATTTACATTTAACGCGCTATCTGAACAGTCTGGTTATTTTGTAATCCAGTGCAGTTATATTGATGGTGTCGGGTCTTTCTCTAATGATGAAGATGTTCTAATTACGTTTGCTAGGACTGGCGATATTGGGGACCAGGGCCCTACTGGGCCCACCGGTGCAACTGGTGCAGATTCCACTGTTGCGGGTCCGACTGGGGCTACAGGGGCGACAGGCGCTACCGGAAGCCAGGGTGCCACGGGCCCTACTGGGCCCACCGGAGCTACTGGCGCAAATTCTATTGTCACGGGTCCTACTGGCCCTACGGGTGCGACTGGCTCTACTGGCTCAACTGGCCCTACAGGTTCTACTGGCGCAGCTTCTACGGTCACAGGTCCTACTGGTGCCACCGGGGCTACGGGCGCAGCCTCTACCGTCACGGGTCCGACTGGGGCTACAGGGGCAACAGGCGCAGCTTCCACTATCACGGGGCCAACTGGCGCGACGGGCGCAACAGGCGCTACTGGCGCACAAGGTTCAGCAGGTATTAGGGGTGGCTTGTACTATAAGTTTGAAACATTTACCACAATGTCTAATCCTTCTAGTGGATATATCAGGTTTAATTCAAGTTCTATTTCTTCAACAAGTCAAATTACTATTTCAAAAACAACATTTGATAGTGCAAGCGTAGGATTAAATATTGATTCATGGGATGATTCAACTTCATCTAATAAAGGGTATCTGCATATCGCACATAATACCTCTGGAGATTATTCTGTTTTTGCTTTGTCATCAATTGTATATTCGGGTGGCAGCCATGCTCAATTATCTGTTTCGTATGTATCTGGCAACTCTCGCCCATCATCTGATGAGGTTCTTTCTGTAAGTTTTATTCCGACCGGAGATATAGGCGCAACTGGCCCAACTGGTGCAGCTTCTACCGTTACAGGCCCAACCGGAGCCACTGGCGCAGCTTCTACCGTTACAGGCCCAACCGGAGCGACAGGCGCAGCTTCTACCGTTACAGGCCCGACCGGAGCGACAGGCGCAGATTCTACCGTCACAGGTCCGACTGGGGCCACTGGTCCCACCGGCGCTACTGGCGCAGCTTCTGCGGTGACTGGTCCAACCGGCGCTACTGG
>Ga0114976_10000326_pt1 | contig 29571 bp, 18 predicted proteins | sample S_130805_EF_Meta_FD_87319 | JGI IMG/M metagenome (GOLD analysis project Ga0114976, IMG submission 87319) | Freshwater microbial communities from Lake Simoncouche, Canada to study carbon cycling - S_130805_EF_MetaG | ecosystem: Environmental > Aquatic > Freshwater > Lake | place: Lake... | reverse complement strand
ATTAATAAGATTTTCCCAAAATATGATCTTATCTTTTTCACACTCAGGATTCTTGTATTTGGCTTTTGACATTGGATTCCAACTTCTTGCAATATAATAGTTTAACTCACCATTTTTATTATAAGACGGAACCACAATACGACCTGAGTGATCACCTTTATCACAAAATCCAATACCATACCTTTCAATCATCTCGTCTGTAATACCACGACTTTTTAAATAATTCATGGCTTGTCTTCTAACGGGATATACCGAACTTGAGTCTTTGAATAGGGTGAAGGAGTCTGGAAGTTTAAGAGTCTTTTTAGGTCTTTCTCGTTTTACAACGGTTTCAGGTTTTAAAACATTATATAGTTTTTTATGTTTTTTATTCCCGTATTTATCAAAAATTTTACCCAAAGGTCCGTGTGTTCCCTCACTATCGCCACAACTCCAACATTTATATACGTTGTCTATGTAATTAACCTCTAAATTATGTTTGTTTCTATCATCGTCACAAACAGGGCAGTTGAAGGATATTTGACCACGATTAGGATAGTGAAGTCCGTGATCTCCAAGAACATCCTCTAATAATTCAACTAACGCTTCATTTTCATCCATTATTTTTTTACCCTTCTTTTTTCTAAAATATTGATTAACCCCTGCACATCACCAAAATGCATAAATCTAATATGGGGATCTGTGTTGAATATGTCAATATACCACTCTTGATCTTCTGAAACCTCGTCATTGGCGCAACTGATAAATTCCAATCCGTCGGCGATTTTGTAGGTATAATAATAAAATGGTTCGAACTCGTCGCCAGATTCTTGCATCTCAAAACCCAGTAATTGTATTTCTTTTTCTGTCATACCTAAAATATAAAAAACATCTTTTACTTAATCAACTACACAAAGTTTTCTCTTCATTTATATTTATTAGGTATAACTTTTATAAAATGCCAAATGAAATTACTATTAGTGGGATAACAGGTTCGAGTCCTTTTGATATTTACACTAGTGATACTGGTATGACAACTAATGTTTATATCAACACTGTTGGTGCAACCGATTTACCTTATACTTTTGATGTACCTTTGATATTTCAACCCTTACCTGCGGTGAATGTCAAAATTGTGGATGATATAGAATGTGAATTAAATCAAATAATTATATTTTAATGGCGTGTAATGATTTAGGTTTATGGGCTTTTAACACAACACCTACTAATTTGTGTTTTTCATCTTTAACTTTGAATTTGTATGGTGATAGTATTAGTGTGGGTGAAACGTTATACTCCGGAAATACTTGTGGCCCAAGTGATGAGGTTCCTTCGGGTTATTATTTTTCAAATAATAATATTTTATTTAGATATATAGGTGGTGTTAGAACCCCCTCTTCATGTTTTTGTGAATCAGAGTATTGTATAGATGGGACAACAACATATGATGGAACATATGAATTAGAGGGAGTTTATGATGGCGAATCATATTATTCTGGAAGTGGTTTAAATTATGTAATTTATTATTCATCGGGTACAACTCAATGGTGTTTATCAAATACCTTGGGTGGTAGTTGTTTATTGTTTGGTCCAACGGGATCATTTTCACAGTGTCCTGATTTGGATGTTAGTCTTTTTTCTGAAGGTAGTTGTACAACGACGACTTCAACAACCGACCCTTGTGCGACTTTTGATTTTGAGGCACTTTTCAATTGTTTTATAACACCAACTCCAACTCCTACACCTACAATTTCACCATCCGCAACTCCAACACCTACACCAACAAGTTCAAATCCTTGTGGAGGACTTGAGGTCGAAATAGGTGGTCTTAAGAAAACTCCATTACCTTCATCTACACCAACCCCAACACCAACTCCGACTCCTGAAGTAACAAGACCATGTGTTTATAGTGGGACGGCAATTTTTAGTACAATCAATGAAATTATGACTTGTGCTAATAGTAAAAAATTCAAAGATTGTTTTACAGGTTTAGATTACTACTCAACACAAAATATTTTTGATCCATCAGGAAACACTTTAAATGAAGGTTATGTTTATAGTGTTTATATAAATGGAATAGGTATTTGTGCGGTGTTTGAAGGTCTTGTTGAAAACATTAGTGGTATTGATGTTGTTGATGTTGTCGATTTAATAGGTCCTTTAAGTAGTGGTTCGTGTTTAGAATGTACCCCTCCAACACCAGATCCTATATTAGAATGTGTTGTTGTAAATTCTGAGTGTGGTAATGTTAATGTAAGTCCTGGTTCATTTATAAATGGTAAATTATCATATAGTTGGGTTTTCCCTAATTTTCCTCAATATTCATATGAAATCTATTGGGACTCATTGAATGGTCGATGGGTTTGTAGAGAAACCACTTCAAATCAAATCGGAGCTTATCTATATATCGATATCGAACTTCCTATTGGATCACAATTAGAGTGGGATTATCAAAATACAATTTTTAGTTCTACAAATTGTATCGAGCAACTTGCAGGATTTTTCACAACGTTATTAGAAACTCCATGTCCTTCACCATCACCAACTCCGACTCCAACCCCAACACCATCACCTTGTGTGTTGTATCAGTATCGTATTACTAATGAAGGTGTTGTGTCAATAAAATTCGGCTATAACAATTGTTTAGGTTCAACTTCTATTAACTTACCTGGAGGTACTTCTGTGTTGATTTGTGCATCAACAACACCGACTAATCCAAGTGCTAATGTAACCATAACACTTATAGGTCCATGTGTATAAAAAAAAATATCGTCTAAAAAGACGATATTTCAAATTATCGATATATTATAAAATATTATTCCCAAATACCTTTAGATCTCATAAAACCTAATGCACAGGTGTAAGCATCAGTTTGGTCAAAGTTTTCCTTTTTAAGTGTGTTATTTTTGGTATATAACCATTTGATTTGTGGTTCTCTTTTTGCAACTTTTTCCCAAATTATCATTTTTTTATCGATGTCTTTTGGTAATCCTCCGAATAAAACATGTTTCTTTTTGTCATTCTCTTGAACCAACTCAGGAAATGCAAACTTACGTGAGTTGTATGTTGAAATGAACTCAGGTACTATTCCAAGTATGTTATATATTTCTTTGAAGACAAAACTATTGAATCGAAGTAAGGTTTGGATTGTATAAACGTTATTTGAGTTTAGTAATGGTTCTTCGATTATCACTCTAACTATACCTAAGTTTTTGTATTCTTTTAATTTTTCTGCAAATATTTCAGATTTCAAAAGTAACTCTTTTAATTTATCTTCACTATCAATCATTTTTGGTCTTGGCGAAACGTGTGTTAATTCTAATAGTTGTTGAGTTTGTATTTCAAATAATGCCCAACCAATTGTTTTTGTTGAAATGTCCAATCCAAGAACTTTTGGTGAATTTTTTAAATTTTTTGACATAAAAGAGTTTTTATTTATGATAAGCAATATAATTCAAACGTGAAGTATTTGTTATAAATCAAGTTTAACTACATACTGTTGGATCCCTTGTCTTAATGTTGGCGATTGTAATTTTGATAAAACTAAAAGATCTTTATTTTCATCAAATAACCCTATCTCAGTTATATATGATGGGGTACCATCAACCCAACTTGGGTTTTGTGATTTTTTAAATTCGGCTTGACTCAAATTGATTTTATACTTCATTTCATATATTGTCGCCTGAATGTCAGTTTCAATATTTCCGTAAAAATAATACTCGTCACCAAAATTTAATTTTCTTCCTGTTGTTCCTACAGGTACTAAATCAATATAATTATTTAGATTATAGAATGGTGCTGAAGAATAGTTTTCGGGACTAACTATGAATGTAGTGCCGGTTAAAGATGATTGTGTAACATAACCATTTATGAAACCATTTTGTATTTGTGGTGTAAAGTCAATTAATTTCCATTTAGTTGGGTCAGGTCTTTGACCTGCTACTACTTTTTGCGCCAACACTTTGAAGTTTGTCGCCCAAAATCCTGACTCAATATCACAAATTGGACAATGTGTTGTTGTTGTAGTTGTTAATGGTGGATATGTTGTGGTTGTTGTAGTTGTAGTTCCAGTACAAGAAGGACAATCCCCTAAATTTATTATAGTAACACCTGAGACACTAGAATTTACAACTGTTGATGAACATAAAATAGTACTTGCGGAATCGGGTAACGATAATGGTGAAGTCTTTGTTTCACCACAACAAGGAGTAAAAGTTAAAATTGCACCTTTACCAGAGTTGTTTGTTATTTGATAATACTCACAAGGAGGTGTTGTTGTAGTTGTTGTAGTAACGGGTGAATATGTTGTAGTTGTTGTAGTAACAGGGGCGTATCCTGGTTGTCTCAAACACGGAAATTCAGATCCGAATCTAACACTAACATTTTTAGATACGTCAGGATTACATTCATTATTATTACCAACTATATAAGAATAATAATTACAATGAAGCCAATTTGTAAATCCACCATCATTTTCTAAAACATATGTAATATACATAGCTTCAGTATTTCCTGTTAGAATACCTTGACTTGATGTTGTCGTATCACAAACATTTGGTGTTATTAAAGAAATTTGTGGTGCAGGTAATGTAAAATTTCTATTTGATTTATAAGACATTGCCGCCACAATTTCTTCGTCGTCAAATACTATAATTTTAGAATCAGGAAATACTTTTCCAACTCTACTTGGTAATCCGTTACTATTTGCATTAGTATCCCACAAATTATAATATCTAAGACCAGGTTGGTTCATATCTTGATTGATCTTGGACCTCAGGTACTGAACTTGAAATAAGTTTTTACCATCAAATCCTGGAGGATCCACCCAAAACGTTTGTCCAAAACAACATTCAGAGTTTTTATGCCACATTAACCAAGGAATATGTACTTTAAAGTTTCTTGCTTGTCCTGTTGTATCTTCTTGATTTGTATTATCATAAGGTTGTAGTGCAAATTTCTCACCATAAAAGAAATCGATTGTTTGATTTGTATAATGAAGGATTGAAATTGCCTTTTGTTCTTCTGGAGTTACAACAATTTTTTCGTCAAATGAATTGTAATAATAAGGGGGATCTGTATCGGTCTGCCCTTTTGATGAGTTATAACCAAAATATTCCTTACTACCTATATAATTTATAGATCCAAATTGTGTGTATCCTTCAAATAAAGTTGGTATTAGACCTGCAGGATTTTCGGTCCATGGAATATTCATGTTCCATATTTGAACGTTAAATTGATCGATATCACATATTGATTCGAAATCAATCACATTATCAGCCCAATGAGGTCTTGGGGTGTATGTATCATATTGTACCGTCATGCTTGGTGGATATACAATAACTCGAGCAAAACAATCAGGTGAAAAACTTCTATAATCAGGCAAACTCCTATCTAATGTTAAAACATCTTCACAAACATCAATAATTCTATATGTTAGCATCAAATAACAACTATACATATTTGTTAAACAATCAGGTGTTGGAGTTGGCGGACATACAGGTATTGGGGTTGGTGATAAACACGGAGTTTGTGTTGGGGTCGGTGTTGGTGTTGGTGATGAGCACGGATCGGTAGATGAAGGGGATGGGGTCGGTGTTGGGGTTGATGTTAAAGATGGTGATGAGGTAGGTGTTGGTGTTGGTAAATTATAACACTCACAATTTTTTTCCCCATTTCCATCATAGAATATTGTAACAATATCTCCAACACTAGGTTTTCTTGTGTTTTGACCATTACAATCTGATTGGATTATTGTTAATTCATTTGACCCATCTAAACCGCTCATTTGTGTTATATAGTTAGCTGTAACCACATAATAATCACCAACCATAACCTTCCAATCAACAGGATTGGTTAATGTATTACCACTAAAAAATCCCCTCATTGCTGCTCTGTTATATACCGATTCAACTGAAGAATCCATAAAAGGAATTCCATATGTATTTGTTTCGTCAGCATCAACCAAATAAGGATATTTAACATATTGTTTATTTGATTGTGGAACACCTGCGGTATTTTGACCATTAAATTCAGGTTCTAAAACAAAACTATTTGCTTGATTGTATGTAATTGGTAATTTATCGTATGATACTTCACTATCACCGACTTGAAAATACGCAACGTTAAATCTACCTTGAGACAATTTTTGTCTTCCAGTATCGGTTATTCTTGTATTAACTAACCCCGATGTATTTTTTATTATATATCCCATTTAAATTATAAATATCTTTTTTTTAAGTTTGTAAAATCTCCACACCACAACAATCACAACCATTAACTTTTAGATTTGCTAATTGTAATGTATATGTTCCACCAGCAAAAGTACATGGACCTGATGGTGCATTTATTATATTATTCGTTGATGACCCACTAATAACACCATTACTTCCAATGGTAAGTGTGTTTTTATAAACTCTATATTCTTGATTTTTGAATATTAGTGTAGGAATACTACAAGGACCGCTAACCGATGAAAAACTATTCAACGAATTATATGGTGTCATAAGTCCAACCCCCGTAATTGTTGTAAAATTATTATATACAGGTTGTACAGAAATAGTATTCGGGTAATATGTTAAAGTTCCGATATGTACCAAATCAAATGTTATTGTAATTCCTGCAGGTAGTGTAGGCGCATTAACTTGAAATGTCCCTCCTACAGTATATCCAAAACTTAATTGATATGTCACACCTGGTGTTGATAACAAAGTAACCAAACTTTGTTCTGCAACCCCATTACTATCTATAATTTTAACACCATAATTTCCAGGACCAAGGTTTTGAAAATAAGGTGAGTTTTGATAAGTTTGTCCGAAGTTTATAGAATATTGATATGGAGGTGTCCCACCATAAGGTGTTATCATAATACTACCATCTTGACCACATGTTGCTTTATTTGTTGAGACCGTAAAACCGACTAAACTTTCATCACTACAACTTCCACTTAATACTGCGACATTATATAAAGAAGCATCTCCAAAATTTTGCCAATTACTAAGTGGTGGTGTTTGGGAATTATAATTAACAATTTGACTATTATTAGAATATCCCGTTATTACCCACTGATTTGGTGTTGATCCTGTGTTCCAATACAAATAATATTGTCCTCCACTACTTTCCCAACTTGGCTGACCATTTACGTCACTTACATAACTCATTGTATATTGTAATTGAGCAAAAGGATCATTACTTGAACTTCTAACTAATAAAAATAAACAAAGATCACCATATGTTTTTGGTATTACTGGAATACTACAAGGACCAATGTATGACTCAACAAACATATATTCATCTGAAGTTCCTTCTTGCCATTCATACATTAACATAGTGTCTGTTGTTGGTTAATCACCATTGTTATTATCTAAGAAAGCGTAATACTGATTTGTATTACACTCAAAAGTCGTACAAAATACCCATGTATTTGATTCACCATCCCAAAAAACTAAACCTAAAGATATTAAACCATTTGAAATTATGTAATACGGTTTTGTGTTTTTTACACCAGCAGCTTCGGCCGTTATATAAACATTTCCTGTTTTACTTTCTAAAACAAAACACATTGCCGAATATGTTATTGTTTGTGCCGTTAAGACACAAGTTGTATCAATTACAAAATCACCATAATAATCAATAACTCTTGCGTTATACTCACCAGTACCTAAATTAGTTAAAGCGGGAGCATAACTACCTATTTCCCAAAAAATTGTATAAGGGGGAGTTCCTCCTGTTACTAATAACTGAGCAGATCCATCAAAAGCGTACTGATTACTTGGTTCTTGTACCAAACAAGTCACGTCCATTGGAAATATTGTTAGTACGTCACACTCATTAGTTCTTTTTATTGATGGTATTGTTGGAGGACATACATCTCCAACACATTGACCCATTATTTTAACTTTAGTTGTACCTGTATAATCAAAAAATGGATATATTTTCGAACAAAAATTTACGGTAGTTCCTGTTGGGAATTGTTGAACTACAATATTACCATTATTTCTTACATAAATAGTGTCGTAAAGTTCATCTCCATAATCAACAAAATAACATATCGTACCACAACTACACTCGACTTCAGGATTTAACTCAATGTCATAAATTATATCACATTCAATTTCACCAAGCGAAAAAACATAAAAACAAGTAGATGGTTCGATAAATGGTGCTAAAATTGTTATAGACACAAAATCGTTTGTATATCCACTCAACTCTTGATTGTTAGATATTATCGGTTCATAAGAACCATCACAAGAATATAAAACGTAACAATTTTCCATTATCTATATAAATAATCTATTACCTAGTTTTTTTATGTAATCTTTCATGTTGTCAATATATTTGACGGTTGAGCTAGTTTTTTCAATATAATCAAAATATTTTGGGTCTTTTTGTAAAAATTCAATTGGGTTTTTTTCTATAAAGTCACCTTTATAAAATTTGTTGTGTTTTAAATTTTCAGTAACTCCAGCCATGTGAAGTATTGGTTTTTTTTCATAAATCTCAATTGTGTCAGTGGCCCAAGAAAAATCTAATTCAGGAGTTATCTTAGTTTCTTTATTAATCAACCATAAGTTCCACAATAGTGACCACATCTCTGAAGTCCAAAACTGTATTTGACCTGTGTTGATCGGATACTTTCTTTGGAATTTGATTAGTGTTGAATGCATCTCATTTGAATTTTTATATATCTTTTCCCAAACCTCATAGTTTGTATTTTTAATGAGGTATTGACCACCTCCTGAGTTGTTTTGATTTTTAATTATAACTTCCTTATCAATACCAATAACGTCACACATTAAATCTATTAATTCTTCATTTCCACAATTTTCGAATTTGGTTTCATAATTTTTAGAACAATTTTTCAAATAATCGTATCCAATATAACCAATCGTATCTGACAAATAACAAACCTCATCATTTAACAACCGATCAAAACTCGGTAGTTCATTAAAAATAATATCAGCATCGTGAAGAAAAAATAACTCACCATGTTTGGGATTTTTTTGAATCCACTTTGAAATTAAATATGGTTTTATTGATGGTATATAATGTTTATTGTCTCTATCGTCTTTAAAGAAATGAATTTGTATTCCTAATTTTAAAAGTTCGATTGCCTCGTCGCTTGGTTCTTTTTTTTGTTCAGGAATGGAAAATATAACGTGGATATTTTTTGGGTTTATACCTTTACTGATAAAATTATGAACATACAATCGAATTTGCCAATGAAAATATGGTACATCAGGTTGTGCCGTTACAAAAATTAAATCGTCCATTAAACTATATTAACATTAAAAACTAAAAAGTGAATTACGACTAACTATCACAAATTACAATTTCAAATGTTTCACATGTTCCGTCAGTTAATAATAAACCAACAGCAGGTGCTGTGTCGAATTGTGAGTTAATTGTTATGGTTTCAGGTGTTGTTGTGATAATACCTCCAAACACACATTGATTTTGATAAACATCACAGGTGTATGCGGTTACTGGTAATGTAAATCCGCTAACAGAATTAATAGTTATTTCATTCATATTAACAACTTACACAAGCAATGTCGTAGTTTATTTTTAAATCTACAATTATAGGTGTATTGTCTAAAATATTTACGGTTTCGTTTTCACAATTTTTTTGAATTTTACTACAATCGCTCGTGATCGTTATTTTGTTGTTTTGTATATCCACAACAACATTAGAAATACCAGGAAAACTATTCAAAACCTCAATGATTGTATTCGCCCAAATAGTATCAGTTGGGTAGTCAGTGAATCCTGATGAACTATAAAAGATTTCTTCTTTAGTTTCACCATCAACACTCGCAATAATTATAAAATCTGCAGATGTTATTATACAATTAGTATCTCCACTAGTTAGATCGGTAAAACCTTCCCAAAACATTTGTCTCACACCTCTTTTGGTAACCGTATTTACACTTTCAAATGTCTGTTCACAAACAGTAAAAGTTCTGTAGTTAGAAACACTTTTTGTTCCAAATAAAACTACGTCTTTTTTTAAACCACAACCGTTATTATCAGTAATTTCTAAACTATATTCTCCTGATGATGCTCCTGTTATTACTAAACCTGTTTGAGTTCCAACATCGCCACTCCAACTATATGTAAATGGAGGAGTACCTCTTGTTATATAAACACTTATTCTTCCATCACCACCAAAAACAGGTTGATTAACATAAAAATCAAAACTTACTTTATTTGACGGTGATATAAAAATTGCAGATTCTTCATTACATGTTGGCAAACTACTATCTGAAACAATAAGATCATAATTTCCAGGTGGTAAATTTTCGAACATACCTAAATTGTTGTTGAAAATTTGTTCGTTACCTTGTGGTCCAACTAAAGTAAATGAGTATGGATAGGTACCTCCCGTTGAAACTAATATTTCAACAATCCCATTGTTAAATCCGCAAGTGGTTCCTGTTGTATTTGCGGTTACTGAAAATGAAGAGACATTATTTATTGATGTGGTTCCAGTAAAAGTACATCCATTTTCATCTGAAACCGTTATAATATAATCACCTGAACTTAGTCCATTAAAAGTTTGTATTGGATTACCAAAACTAACTGATTGGTAATAACCTGAATCTCCCGACACACTATAATTAAATGTCGATAAAGGTGGATTACCTTGATCTACAATAATCTGAATTGTTCCATCGTTTGATGAACAATTAGAATTTGTGGTGTTTATATCAACCTGATAAAAAGTATTTGGATTTAATACCGATGTTTGAGCATAAAAACTACATAATCCCGCATCTGTGACATTAACCGCGAAATCACCCGCAGAAACGCCAGTGAAAGTATATGATCTTGCAAATGAAATTTCAACTTGTCCTGACGAACCACTATAATAGAATGGTGCGGTACCTCCAGTTATTACAACATCTACTGTTGCATCATCAATAAAACACGCACTACTTGGTGTTACAAAAAATGCACCTAAACCAATAATATCAACCGATGGAACGTTTATTGATTTTATACTAACACAATTATTTGGATCTTCAACTTGAACTTGATATATTCCATTGGTCAATCCTGTTACTGTTGATCCTGATTGTCCATTAACATCAGATAACCATGTTATAACATAATCAGATATTGGTGTCAATCCTGTGATAAATATTTTTCCACTACCTTCATTATAACAACTTGAGTCACTAACAACGTAATAACCAAAATCGAAGGCTGTTGAGGGTTGTATTAATAACGATGCGGTACTTCCCGTACATCCACCACCATCGTTTGCTATAACATAATACGTATCGGCACTTAAATTAGAAAATTCAAAATATAACTCATTTGTGGTACCACTGGACATATAATTATTTAAACTATCATATAGATAATAAAAAGATTGACCATACACATATTCCGTTGCTGCGGTTATCGATCCATTATTAACACCACAAGTAGTATCACTAGATAATGCAGAAACCGTTGTTCCTGATGAAATGTAAATTACAAGAGGTAACGTTTCCACTGAGTCTTGGACTCCAACAAAATAGGTGTTTGAAAATAATCCCGTGGCCTCGTAATAATTGGTTGTTGCTGAAGTTGGTATTGAGCTTCCTGATGTAATGTCATAAACTAACCAACTTGGTCCGCTATCACCAGTAACACTAAATGAAAAACCTCCCGAGCCTGTATTCGAACAATCCCCAGTTACCGATAAGTTATATATTTCAATGTATCCCATTATCCGTTACATAAAACTTGAAAATCTAACCCAACATTGATTTGAAAATCATCAAATGTTGAGGTGCAATTATTATTAAAAACCGAAACGGTTTCATTTTCTATGTCTATATCATAACTATATCCATCTACTTGTAAAGTGGATAGACTATCTTCCAAAGCCACTAACCATTGTTGTTGTGTTGGTGCGTTTAATGCCCCATATGTTGTTAAAAACTGATTTTGAACAATAGGTGCTCCGTTTATTCTTAGATCAACATACCAATTTGCAATTATAGTAGTCCCTAAACAATCCGCATAATTTATATTTGTGGATTCATAATATTGTTGTAACGTTTGGTTTAAAATATAACCGAAGGATACTACTGTTGGATCATTATTCCATGGGAATATTCCGCACTCAATTACTTGTGCGGGACAATCATACGTATAGAGTTGTGTAATAATACTACATGGCTTACACGGTACTGGTATAAATTTACAACCTGTTTGTCTTCTCCAAACAAATTTTTGTCGGTGGAAAATAGAATTTTCTAATTTCATACCTGTAGTCCAAATGGTTGTTGCTGGAATCATTTGTTCGATCAAATTTATCCAATAATTTCCTAATCCATTCACATAATCAATCATTGTTTGATATGTGAAATTATCATTTTGGATACCCGCCAATTCTTGTGACTCCAAGTATTTCCAATATATTGATTGTAATGTTGGATAACCTCCAGTTTTACCATCGGTAATAAACTGACGATTTCTAACATTAATCATGTTTCGCCAAAAAGTTTGTGCGAATTCAAAAAATGTTTTTTGTTTTGGTTTTGGTACTATTTCAGTCCAATCGATACCCCCTCGTTTTGGGTATGGATTTGATACATTACAAGGTGTCGGCGGAATGTAATTTAATCCTTGTTCAGGAATTGGGAAATTGTATTGTCTTGACATTGACCATACATCATAAACCAAACCTTGAGCTGGATTCATAAATATATCAACATTCTTTACGTTAAGTACTAAACAATCTTCAGACGCTGTATAATAAGCATTAAAACCACCATCAAAACTTTGTCTTAAAATTCCTTGATTATCATACCAACTCTTTTTATTGTCTGCAATTTTTTGAAGTCTGTACCCTAAATTCATATATGGGAACTCTCTATATCTTTGAAGATACTCTTCTCCGTAATTGAATGGTAATAAGGTAGTTTGAAAATCGGGGTTATTTCCTGTGAATACACTATTAGTTATATTTGTTACCGCAGGCATTCTGTGTTGTGGTGTCGATTCAAACCACCCACCTCCAATTTGGTAATAATAATTTTCAGTGGATCTTGGCATTTGAGGACACCCAAAGATATCAACAGGATAATCATCTCTTGTTGTTGTAACATCAACAGTGAGACTATTTGTGGTAAATCCTGTGTATTGTATTCCTTGTATTGAAAATATGTTATTTGTTTGTAATGTCGGGAATTGTTGAGTAAAGGTTCCTCCGGTGATTTGTTTATATTGTTGCTCAAAATCACTCATGTTGATTCTTTGATCTGCAACATAAACATATTCATTAAATTCAGTTAGAGCTTCAGGTGCCCCAATTAATTTTAATAAACATTCGATTGATTTTCTAGTACCTTTTGATTTGAAAAGGTATGCTGAATTCAAAATTAAATTTCTATAATATTGATAATTTAACTCATCAGGAGTTTGACCTTTTGATAGTCCCGTAAATGTATTAGTTGTCGGTGAAAATACACTCTGTAGTAATTGGTCATTAGTTATAGGTGAAATGTTAGTTTTCCAACCTAAAGTTTCTGCCAGATTCTTTAAAAGTTGTGAAGGAATATCGTTTTTAACGATATAATTAACGTTGTTCATATTTGCCAAAGCATTTATGAATGTTTTTGTTTCATCAAAACTTCTACCATATATTTGTAATACCTTTTCAAAACTTTGATCTGGTGTATCAAACTCTTTTAAAGCTGCAGTGGTCAAAAATCTAGAAATCAAATTGGTTTTGTACTCGTCTAAATTAATACCATATTCACTAAGTTTTTGAAGGTAGTTATCAAAAGCCGCTGATTCGATATCTAAGTTCCAAACCCCATTAAGTGGGAACGTTGCGTATTGTTCAGTAAAAACGTATGTTCCTGCTTCATTTTCAATAGGTACTCTAAAACTTGCCGTGTATATTGGATTTACATTTCTATTTAACAAGAAGTTTTCAACAGGATCTAAACTATCATTAAAAACTTTATTTACCTCAATATTATTAGGTCTAATAACTAAGTACTCATACGAAATTGAATTCCCCGAAAAAGGATTTCCTTCAACGATCAACTTAAAGGTGACTGAATTATTATCAATCGGGTAAATAAAATTAACAGGATATTCTTGTTGTCTAATAAATAATGAATATTTTTTATATTCAACCGTCATATCTCGTAGTGGTGAAACAGGAATTTCTCGTAAAGCCAAGTTTCTTGTGGCATCAACTGAAAAATCAATATCTAACGGATTGTTAATTGATGTTATTTTTATCTCAAATTGTGTTTCATTATCAACGACATCATAAATCGCATTAAATGCAGTTTCGACATTTAATAGTTTGGGATTTACGGGAGATATTTCTAAAGCCGCTGGAAAATAATTAATAATTTTCGTAACAGACGTTGATAATCTTTTCGTTAATGAACCATACTCGGTAAAATTCGTAACTTGTGATAAATCATAATTAGGATATACCTGAAAATTATTTGTAAGAATATTTCTTGCCTCAAGAACACTTTCGATGTTCATACTTTTCAAACTCATAGGGTCTGAAAAAGTACCTATATTGAAATTTCTGTTTTGTTTTTCAGATATCGAGGTCGTAAATTCAAAATTTGCCTGCGTAAAACCACCTCCACCAACGAGCTGTAATCCAACTATATTGTCAGAAAACGTGCCTTGACCGCTAGCGTTTTGGGGTGGACAGGTAAATTTTTGTGTTGCCATTATGCCGTTATATTAGTAAAGCTTTTACTGAAATCTATATTAGTACCTCTATCTTGTCTAACTTCATATAATAGTTGATTAAATTGGTCTTTAATTTCGTAAAGGTTATATTGCTTATAGATGTTATTATTGGAGTCATAAATAGTGTAAATACCATCATCAATTGATTTGGTTTGATTACCATAAAGAGCGATTGCCAACGTTGAGATATCTTGATCAACAATTTCTACTTCAGTGGTTATAGGATTGAAATATGTATTTGTAATTATGATATTTTGATTTGGCTGACCGATGTATGGTGTCGCATTTGGTTTGTTTGTAGGTGAAGATGATGGGGATAAAGTACAGAACATTAAATTAGTTGCTCCATCCACATATCTATATCTAATAGATTTTTGAATCGTATTTGTTAAATTTTGAACTACAGGTTCGCAATAAAAAGACGAAGTTATTATTCTAAAAAAGTTTGGAATTTTAGTTCCATTTGGATTCAAATATTCAACTCTAAAACCAACCAACCCTTGATTAACAAATTTATTACGGTATTCGATCGGAACTTGGTTTATGTCAATAACAATCCCTTTAACATTTGGTAAGGCAGATAAAACACCACAATCATTAATCGTAGTTCTAATTTCTGCAGGTCTTATTAAAAGTGTATATATACCTAATTTATTAAATTGGTTTGCCGGCAATTTCAAATTATATAGACCACCCAATATTTCAACATTCGCATTTCCTCCTGTGTCTGAATTATGAAAATAAGGTCTCAAAACGTCTTGTGCGTTCAAAGTTGTCAAAATAAAATTATTTGTATCATCCCTACTTGGTGTATATGTTAGTATAATCTCAACATCTTCGGGACTAACATCTGAACCTCTTACCGTTCCGTAACTACCTGTTGCCATATTTTTTTCTCTTTTTTATAAATAGTTATGTCGCGATTTTTTCGACATTAAAGAATCCATATCCGTATTTTTCTATATCTCCAACACTATCAACTTCACCTAATCTCATAACACTTTCTAACGGGGCATAAACACCCCTCTCAACATAAACGTTAGATAAAACTTGTAATTCATCAACAACATTTAGTAAAGCCTCATTTTTTGTAATAGCACTTAATATAAGATCGTTTTGAGTAAATCCTGAAGATTCAACAACATATATGGTAAAATCTTCATAATCATAATAAGTTATGTTATTTATAGTGTATGCTGTGTAAAGACCTGAAGGATCTGGTCCTATGAACTCACCAACCAATCCTGTACTACCTGTGACAGGCCCATATATATATTTACCCCCAATTAAACTACTTACTGGCCCATATTGTATTAAGTCACTAATTGAAGATTCGGTATATCCCGTGATAAAGAAAGGTATTGTAGTGTAATTGTAACTATAAAAATCATTTATGTTGGTGTTTGAATCTCCGCTAAATATATAATCATAACTTATTGGAGTTCCTGACCAACTTCCGCCTGCAGGAACAAAAAATGCGGTTCCGTTAGGGTTTGGTATTGTAGTACCTGTAAATGGTACAACAACATCCTTTTCTACATATGATATCCCCCATGGAGAATATGATGTTAGTGTTATTGTATATACATTATTACCTGATGGATATTGGTGAAAAACGGGAAGAGGACTTGTTATTGGTTGTTGTGGTGATCCATCTCCCCAATCAATTACATATGTTGATTGTTGTAAAAATTTTGCAAACTCAATATCCGATGTGTTATAAAAATAATATGAATATCCCAAAGGATCTGTAATGGTATCGGCACTAAATAAGAAATTTGTTAAAACTTCTTTTTGTAATATAGCACCATCAAATACTGAGTAATATCCAATATCTACCGTATTTTGAATCAGTAGTAGATTTATACTTAAACCTGTTAATATAGAGTTCCCATCGGTACCTCCCGATAATACCTCACGCATGGGTAAATAATACCCAGTATTTCCTGTTACTGTTGTAATTGTCTCTGCGGTAATCGGACAACATGGATCTATTAAAATTCTAATGTCCGTCTCTCCTGTAAAAGGTACTGAAATCAAATCACCTTTTATATTTTCGGGTGAAACTATAAATTTATAATATTGTGTATCCATTATGGGTTAACGTATTCATACCACTTTATCGGATTTGAAGATCCTCCAATTCTATTTAATCCATTCACATCTGTTACTTCGTAGGTAAAATCTGAATAGTTTAATTTAACTCTATAATAAAAATAGTCTGCTCCGTTAAAAGTGAATTTACTTGGTACCAATTGTGATTGCGGTGTGTTTGTCATATCAACAAAGACACCCAACTTACCATCAAAAAATTTGGCACTCATATAAAAAGTATCTATATTTATGTAGTCTCTATTTCTTAACCAATAAACAAAAAAGCCTTCTTTATCACCCAAAAAATCCAACTTATAAGTTGGTATTTTAATATCAACGTTTGGTATTTGTGGCCCCAATTGAACATTTTGTGTTAATCCTTGTTGAGTTGGTATTACAATTGTTAAGTAATTTTTTTGAGTTCGTTGATTTGTCGTGTCGTAAAAATCTAATTTAAAAAATGACTTTTTAAATGAATTTGCGTTGTAATACACTTCAGCAACGGTAAATCCTTCATTGATATATGTCGACCCCCAATTTGTCGCATTTACAGTATTTGCGGTTATTGGAGTGATATTATCATAAAAATTAAATTCATAATTAATATCAGTATCTTCATTTGCAAATGGTTTATGTGAAAACCTAATTATTTCAAAATCTTTTATTTGACCTAAAATTTCTTTTAGTACCGTATCTTCATATTCCTCAATTGCTTGATCTCTACCTGAAAAATCCCAAGTCATTTCAACAGGAATATTCAAATAGTTATCTAAGTCAGATCTTAATATTTTAACTTTATTCACATTCATCGACTATCGGATCTTGTATTTGGGTTATGTCAGGTGTAAGAATACCTTGTGTATATTCGCTATCGACATTGTAATTTTCAGGAGTAATTCTAAATACGATATCTGTGTAAGGGTAATGTTTTCCGTTTAAAAAAGGAAAATCAACCCCACTGAAATCTTCATCAATATAACCATAAGGTAATAGATCTCTCCATCTAAAAGTATTTGATAATTGTGAAAAGTAAGCATAATCAGGAATTCCAACTACTGATTCATTTCCTTCTTCCACATAACTAGAATAACTTCGTATTTGAATTGGTGAGTGTGGATCATAAAAATATCCAAGTTGATTTGTTGGTGGTTGACCTGTACTTTGATAAAAGTAATTCGTGTTGAATTTTATTTTTTGTCTGTATTCTGAAATTACCCTTTCTAATTGATCATAATTATTCCACTCACAATAATCACCATCAATAGTATCGCCGCTGGTTAGTGTTTTATTATAATAAAATGGCCCTGTGTTGTTGTACAAACTATTATATTGTAATTGTTGGATATTAGTATTTGATAATGGGTTAGATTGATCCCACCATGCCGATGGGGCACCATTATTTAAGTATGTATTAAAAAACCATCCTTGTTTTAAATTTCTTGACCAACCAAAATAACCTCTCCATAATGTAGTAAAAAACAACTCACTAATAGGTCTTTTTTGATTGTCTCTATATGGTTGAACGTCGATGTCGCAATTAAAACTTAGTGTGTATGATTGACTAGATTCTTTAACTGACGATCTTGCAATTTGATTTGGTGTTAAAGCTTGATTCTCAAACTTAGTTTTGGTGTTAAAGGCATTTTGTTCAAATCCTGAATTTACTAAAACAGAACACTGAACATCCGTTATTATTTTATGTCTTCTTATATAATACTCACTTTTTGTTTCGTTAATATTATTAATGTTAATAACTCTTTTTAAAAATCCTTGAGTTCCTGTTACAAAAGTAGTACCCGTATAACCGACATTTACTAAATTAAAGTAATATTCATTGGAATCAAATCCTGGTGTTCCTAAACTTGTGACTTGAAAATAATTTTCCCCATTGTAAGAAATTGTTAATTCTACGTAATTTCCGGCCGTTAGTCCATGTGGTAATGGACAATAAAAACTTATTACTCTTCCGTTTATTTCAGAACCAACACGTATCACAAATGGAATACCCTGAGATGCGGTCCAAACCCAAGAATTGTTTGATTTTGGTTCGGTAAGATTTAAAGTTTTGGTATAATCATTTTCAAAAGGATAACTTATATAATGAGTCCAATTGTATGTAGAAGCACTTAATGGTTTGAAGTTAATGTGATTATTGGGGGGTGATGTATATCCAACAATTCCTCTATCGGTTCTAATAAAATCAAATTCAAAGTATTGTGGAAAACCATCCCATGGTGTTGGTAAGGCACTTTGTCCAATATTTCCACTAGGAAATGCCGTTATAGTATTTTGTAATTCATTTGTATAATACAAATTATTTCTAAATGGTACATAAGTAGTTGATCCAGTAATTGCATTATCAAAGACAATACTATACTTACAAACAGGTCTAAAAATTGTAGATTCTTGTCTCTCAACATCGAATAGATCTTCTAAATTCACATTTATTGTTCTGTCATATTCGGTGATTAGTTTGGTACTTTGTTGTAATGGAACATTAATAGCCCCATCAACATTTATGGCTCCTTTGAATCTTCGATCACCCAATATTATATTTGTATTTTCGTCGTACATTAGAAATCGGCTACATAAAGTTTATAAAATTTATCCACTGCGGTGTTTCCATTAACTAAACCAAAATAGAAATAATAAGGAGCTCCAACAACAAACGTGGATATAGGTGTTACAACAGGGCTCGGAACCCCTTGTAAAACGTTAAATGGGTTTGGATTTGGTAATGGTGGGTTTGCACCTGTAAAATTACTTATAAATCCAAACTTAGTTGTCGAAGTTCTATATTTTTCAAGTGGTGTATCAAAATCAACATCTTGATATTGTTTTTGGAAAAATCCTAATTGAGCATTTACACTATCGGTGTACCAATTGTTATTTTCATTACCAAAAATACTAGATCCCGTACTTAATGACCATTTATAATTTGGGACAACTTGAGACTTAGGATAACCAAATGATTGTTGTATTAACGGTGATTGATTAAACGTTTCGATTCCAGGTGACATAATTCTTCTATATCTAAACTCATCAGTTCTTGACGAAAAGAATACACCAAACACTGGTTTAAATTGGTTGTTGTTACCCCCCTGATTTCCAAAATAAATGTATGAATTAGGATTGGTAAGTCCAATTAGATTTTCTGTTATAAAAGGTGAAACTTTCCATTCTGAGTTAATTGACATCATTTGAGCAATGTCACCATCTATTCTTTGTCCTTTTCTATCGTTATCAAAAAATTCAGCAATACCAACACCTTCTCTAACATTATTACCCGTTATACCGGCTTGCATACCTGTTCTAAACGTATTATTTAAAATTCTTGATAAGAATGCCAACTGTAAAATATCTGAATTGTCTTGATATGATGTTGGAGTTGTTTGGTTTGCGTAATAAGACCCAAAAGAAGGATTGGCGCAAATTTGATTAACAAACAAATCTCTTGGTCCCAAATCAACAACAGTTGTTGGGAATTGTACTTGTTTTACATTATACCCTGTTCCAGGGAAATTTAACAATGCCGGTATAAACCCGCTAGTATTTGGAGATTCTTTACCTATGAATTGTTGTGTGGATTCATTCCATGGGGAACATCTATAGTAGAAATTATTTGTAATGTCGTTATGAATAATAACGTCATCACAATATGCTTTATAAAATTTTCTTGACGTATAATTAGGATTATTTGGATCTAAACCAAACAATTTTCGAGTATTAAATGAAAACATATATAATACACCATTTACCCAATTGTTTTGAAATGTTTGTGAAAACACACCTCTACAAGCGGCAAAGTTCAAAGTAAATCTAACTTTCCATTCCAATAATAATGCAGAGTCGTATTTAAATGCATCTCCAATCAAATACCATCTTTTATTTGCAACCTCATCTCCTTTGTTTAATAAACAATAACATCCTTTTACCACACGTCCAGGTGGAATCGAGCATTGATCAGCAGGTATAATACCAATATTAGTTCCGCTACCAGAATAACATTGTAATGACACCATATTTTCACACTGAAGGGTATCGGTCAATGCTGATGTAATAGGGTCGAGATCTGCTTGTCCTCCGTCAGGTATATCAAAACCTGCTTGAATTATTTCAGGTGCTTGTTCTCCGTTTGCAGAATAATATGTGAAGTTATTATTTTGATGTAACCCATATCCTGTTACTAATGAAACACCATTTTCAACTCTCGTTGATGTTGGGATGCGATCACTTCTCATAACGATTCTATTTCTGTCTGTAAAATTAACAGGAGTTAAAAAAGTATTTCCGTAATAAACAGGTGAATACAAATAATATAATCTATTAAAGTTTGCATTTGGTGGTGCATTTAAATAATATTTATCTGTTCCAAGCGCAAAATAATAAAACTGAGAAAGAAAATTTGATCCGGGCGATAAACTTAAACTTGTATTTGATTTCAAATAAGCACCTCCACCAGCTCCTGTTGAAATTGGTTGTGGTGGGTTCACTAAGGGACTATAATAAGGTAAAGTACTTGTTGTTGGAAATACAATTGGGTTAGTGGGTCCCGCTAAATTTGTGGAGTTCGCCGGAAGAACACCTATAGGAGTATATGATGAATATATAGGATCATCAGTTGCAATGTAATAATATGGTAATGTAGATGTAAATGCAGTAAAATTAGGATTAGATCCTAATGGACCACTTATTTGTAGTGAATAAGAATTAAAATATAAATTATGACCAACGTTGTTTCCTGTATTATGGGATTTAGGTTTTCTTGGTGTGGTTGGGTAAGCCTGAATTGGTACGTTTAAATAATAATCACCACTAACTAATAAATTTGAATTTTGACCAAAAGTTGTGTAACCAAAAATTCTTGACAAATCATATGAAATATTTTGTTTTTGAGTGTGGGGATCAACACCTCTAACCATAATAATAACCTCGAAGTTTTGATATCCCGGCATGTATTGTAAGGCTGGTGAAGTTGTTCTGATGTTATAGGAAGGGGAACTTGGATTGAAAGGGAATAATCCGCAGTCAGGTGTTGCATATTTTATTCTATGTAACAAATATTCGTTAGGAAATAAACCTGGTGTTGTATTATTTGACATAGAAAGAAAGGTGCCAACAGTCATACCAGTAACCACTTGGAAATATTCTATGTCTGTTGGATACTTCAGATAACTTTCTTCATATCCATTTATGCCGGGTACTCCTTGTAATGTGGAGGGTATTTGTGTTTCTGTTGTTGCGGTAATAATTATTTGTGATGTTAAATTAGATATTTGATCAATATTAAAAAAATTAGCATATCCAACACTTACGGTTGTCTGTCCTGTAAATGTAACTCCTGTAATTGAGTTTGTTTGAAATTGATTAAATGATGCCCCTGTTAAATTAACAAATGAATTAGATAGATTTGGATCTTGAAATGAAAAGAATTGTCCCGTACCCAAAGAACTTGTCGTTCCAGGATTTGCCAAAACCACTAATACTTGGTCATAAAAATTATTTGGTGAATTATTAACATTTACTTTAATTCTATTCGGTCCGACACCAGTACCAGCGTTTGTAAAATATTTATCTCTTGTATTGAAATCATTGAGTTTTTGCGGATAAGTAACCGATGTTGGAATCGCAAACCATCTTTCATTTAAACCTATGGTACTATCTTTTCTTGCAGACCACAAAAATGGTTGTGGTGCGTGTAATAAGTCTTTTTCGTTTGGTGTTAATTTTATAGGGTCTGTTGAACTTAATATATCATATCCTGAGAATATTCTTAAAAAGTCAAAACTAGCCCTTACGACTAATTCAGGGTCAATATCTTGTTGTTGTAATGTGTATGAAAAAGACTGAAAGTTTTTAATCGGTCCGCCACAATCAAAAAGACCATCGTCAGGGTCATTTGAGTCTATTGGGTTTTGATTTAAATTTGGATGTGATATATCATAAGAACCAGGTGAGTTTACAGGTGCCAAAAAACTTCTTGGAACCGCCAACTGAAGATTCGAACCGCTACCTGATTCGGCAATTTGTTGGTCTATTTCGTCTTGAATTGATTGAGGTGTAACATCATCATCTAACTCGGCAGTATTACACTCACATTCACAAGTTGTGCAATCATTATATGTTATCATTGGAAACCCTAATCTAGGTATATTAAGTCGTCTCCATGTTCCATTTCTAAAATCAAATATTGCGGCTGTAATAAATGCTAAATAAACTATCGAGGACGCAAAAGTTAAAATTGAGTATGCGGCGTCTCTGACCGCAGCCAAAGTATCTTTTATTAATTCGGGAGTTAGACCTGGATCAATAACTGGACCTGTAGGTGTAAAAGAAATTAAACTTAAAGCGTCATTTACCGCCTCTTGAGCGGTGTCAATGGCAACCGCAGCGGCTTGATAACTATCTGCAATAAATCTAATACTTAGAAACAAAAGAACCCATTTTAAGATTGGCCAAATAAATGCAACAAAATGTGTTACAAACAATAAAGTCATCAATGGAAATATTAAAATGTTTGTGAAAATGTTAAAAACAAAAAACAATGGGTCAAAGTTTCTTATAATATCATTTACAGGGAATGTATTGTTAGTTGATGCACAAGCTCTATCGTCTATTTCTTTGATACCCAAATGTTTTGCCCTACCAATACCATTTTTATATCTGTCAAGAAAAAGTGCTGTTGTATATACTTTATTATAATTAAATTCATAGAACCTATCTTCACAATTAATGGCTTCTTGGATCATTTGTGTATTACCATAATCATTCCAATCTAATGAAAATGCGTAAGATCTAAAAACATCATATAATTCAATAGGATATTCAGTGAAAGTAAAATTTTGTGGTTGGTTTGTATTTAAAGCGATACCATCAATATAAAAAGATGATAGTGCGGGTATAGAAATTTGATTTGGGTCTCCAAAATATTGTTGTCCGTTGATATAAATAATAAATGATGATGTATTTGGAGCACTAACAAACTGAAGACCTACAGGTCCGATTATTTGAGTTGGTCCTACGGTGTTGTTGGCAGAAATTTGATAATTAAATGTGGTTGGTTTTTTTGTTTGTAATGGATCCTTATCATAAACTGACCATCCGTATTCTTTTATATTTGGTACTAAAAAATGTGCTCTTTGGAAGTTTCCGCTGTAATCTTGTTCTTTAATCCCTACTTCTTTTTTTACTTTATTTAATTGTTCATCAATATTTTTTTGGATGTCCGACAATGTTAAATTTTGTTCTTTGTTCACCCATTTAAATTTGAACCTATACTTACCTTTTGTGGCAATTCCTTTTGTTGGATCTTGAGATAAAATTTGTTGTCCGAATTCGTCAGTTACAACATAGTCCAAATTCATAGGTAAATTAACTAAAAATGACCCATCTCCGTCTATAACTTTCCCATTATTTTCTAAATTATATTGTTCTAATATTGGGTATCCATCATCATCGGTGTTAATTGTCTGTCTAATTGCCATTATTTGACCCTCACCCGCAATTAAATCACAAAGATTTCCGGTGTCATTTTTTGGCTTACAACTTATTTTAAGAGCGTCATCGTTTGTTGTTGATATTATAGAACCCATGAACACTGAAGTAGGTTCTATTTTAATGTTAGCTAATTTTGTCAAATCAAAATCAACTCTAGTTATTCCAATTTGACAAATATCTGTATCACCCCAAAGTGGTCTCACATCAACATCAAAATTTAAATTTACTATTTGAGGTAATGAATCTAAGTTTGTCGATGTTTTAAAACTGGCACCATCTACTTGGTCTTCAGTGGCAACTCCTTGTTGTATCAAATCTTGTGGTGAAAGTGAAAAACAACCGATGTCTGATAAATCAACATCCATAACCACCGTTTGATCCCCCAACGGAACCCCAAAAATCATAAAATCGCCACTTTCATTAGTTTTTACAGAAAATCTATAATACTTGTCATACACTTCAATATATGATTGATCCATTAGGGCGTCAGCTCTTGTTGGAAAAGTTCCCGTCGCTTGATGTCCAATGTATGCAGGATCTTTCGGTAATAGATTATATCTGTAACCTTCTTCGTTTCTATCGGATAAATTTTGATATGGGTATAATTCCGCAATAATAGGATTTAACTGATCTTCAGTTTCTAATGGTATGAAAACCGAAACTCTAGCATTCGGAACACCAAATCCATTATTTACCAAAACTCTTCCTACTATAACACCATAGTCTGAACAAAATCTGGTATAAACATCTTCAGATAATAACTTTAAAGAAAGTATTTCTAAAAACTCAAAATCTTGATCTAATTCTACGTTGATGTACTTATCAACACCAACTTGTGTTCTTATCCTATATGACTTTGGCATTAATTTTTTACTTTTTTGATAAATAGTTTATTTCCTATTTTCAAAAATAGGTCTAAAAGTCAAAAAATAAATTACTAAGAAAAACTAACGGTTTTTAAATTAAGAACTCTAACCGTAATGTCTTTATTTGGAAATCTAATTTGATAGATCTGTGATGGTTCAGCAAATATAGTATCGGCAAATAATTGTATCTCTCGAGTTGCAGGATCTGAATAAGTTTGTGATGTTTCAAATGATGAATATTGACCTCCAACTAAATTGAAAAATCTCATATCTGAAATACTAATAACCCCATTTTGACTTTGAATTAATCTTTTTAGCTCAGACACGACAACATTTTGACCTAATTGTCTTGTAAGTGGGTTAAAATAATTTGAAATAATTTCAATAACTTTAGCAACCACAGCCCCCGATGTTGTTGAGCTATCTAACACGACATCACACTCCACGGCTAAATCTATAGGTTGAGCACTTTCAATTGAAATATAATCATTTATCATTCGATAGTTTGATAAATAATTTGCAACATTTTGTTTTAAAGTATTTGATATAACATCAGTTAAATTACCACTAGTGTCGTAAGACAACATTTTTATTTTTATTTTATTATTTTCTTCGGTTATTGAAACTTTTGCAGGTGCTCCAAATATAGAAGGCATCGTTCTGATTATTGAATCGTAATCATTTACAGTAACGGCTCTATTTTGGGCTGAGAAGTTGAATGAAACCATTTGTCTAACATCTTCGGTTGTTGGTGCGTTTGCACCTCCAATAGCTGCCGTAACATTATTACATCTAAGACTATTGATAACAGTTCTATTTACATTAGCCGATGGTCCATTTACAGAAAAAGAAACAGTACCAATTTGATTTATAGTATCAATACCTAAATTACTTCCAGTTCCTCCTCCAATTCGGTATTGGATAAACAAAGTACTATTTGATTTTAATGTACTTCCCAATCCTAAATTATTCGAGTATCTAGAAATGTCAAATCCTTTACCATCTCTTGCAAATTCTCTTAATTGTTGTTCGGCAGAAATATTACCACCCCCAAATGTTAATTTACAAAAACCTTCAGGTGTATATTCTGATATAAATTTTTGTGATGTAGATATGTATCTTCCAACTTTTATACCAGGTTGATCAGATGGTTTAGTTGGGTCTTCAACAAATACTCGATCTTCAACCAACGCCTTAACTTCATACCATCGATCAGGGCCAAGTGTAATAAAATCTTGTGGTTGTGGTATTGTACTATATTGTGTTCCATCTTTTAACAAAACACTTGTTATACCTAAAACATTTTTCTCAGGTAAAAACAAAGGAAAATATGGTACAACATCATTAGGGGTAATAACTCTTTTGAAAACTTTTGTAACCCCATTAACCACAACTTCTCTTTTTGTTATGGTATAATTTATTAAGTTACCACTAGAGTCAAAATTTGGTATTTTTAGTCGGTTTGGTGTTCCTTCAGCATTTATTGGTGATGCGAAATCAATATCATAAACGGTTTCAAATGGTTGTCCTGCACCATTTACTTGTGATCCTCTTCTTAATATTCCACAATATCTTAAATCTTCTCTGTCACCAAAAGCAGGAACCGTAATCGAAAAATCAACTAAAGCAACAGATGGTCTTTGACCAGGTACTTTTAATCCGTAAGTTCTTGCGATATTATATATTGACGATCTTTGTTGTGCAAATTGTAATACAGTTTCTTGAATACTTCTATCAATTTGAAATTGTAGGTTATCAGTTACCGCAGCGTTAAGATCTAATAGTACTGAAAAAATTCCAGCATCATTAAAATTTTGAACTAACTCAGGATAGTAAGTTCTTGTAAAATTTATTAACTCGGTTCTTACCCCTTGAAAATCTCTTGTTGTATAGGAAATCTTTTTTTCTGCCATATATCATTAAATATTGATGATAACAAAATCACTACTTTCAAATGCTTGATTTGTAACTTTGTAATCTATTTTAATTTTTGCTGTGTGTTCTAATTGTGATATGTTAGGAACTTTAAATTCTCTTTCTTTAAATTCATTTACGGTATAACCTTTATCTTCCAATCCTGCAGAAGCCGGTTCGATAGTAACATTTGTGACCAACAAATTTGGCATATATGTTCCAATCGATTCTCTAATGTCTGCCTCAATATCAGAAAATGTAGGGCCATCTAATGGTTCGAAAATATATTCATAAAGTCTCGTACCAAAATCAGGCAAGTAATATCTTGTACCCTTTTTGGTCAATATTAAATGAACCAAAGAGTTTCTTATTTCTTCTTCGTTTGTATTAGAAACATCCAAGTATCTACCTACGAATGAATCCCTAAACGGAAAAGTTATACCATATGAAATACCTGTCGACATATCATCAATAAATATAGGTTAGGTTTTTTTTAAGTAAAAATTAGTATAAATAAAAAACCCTCCTTTTTGGGGAGGGTTAAGATTTTTTATCTTTTTTTATATCTTCTTCTATAACTTTCGTTGGTTTCCATATAGGAGTCGTCTTTTGCAACTAATTTTGCAAGACCCATTAATAGACCTGTAACACCCCAACTAATTGCGAATCCCGCGACCATGGGTGCTGCTACGGTTCCAACAAGAGCACCACCAATCAAAATGGCTGCAGGTACTCCTCCCCATCCAGCAATATTTCCAGCCCCTATTCGGTACATCATTTTAGCCGCCTTTTGTCGTGGATCACTATCTTCTTCTTCCGACATTTCACCACCCATCATATTATCACTAACAGCATTTTCAATTTTACTATGAACTTCATTAGCCGAAGAAGTCTCATCAATACCTAAATTATCTAAAGTCATTTTTAATTCTTCTTTTTCCTCATCAGTTAATTGAGAATAAATGTCCTCAAGTTTCATTTCAACTTTAGGTTTTTCAATAAGATTTTCTACTTTGTTGGCCATCATATTGTTATTTTCTTCTTCTTTGATAACTCTTTTAACAATACGAGTTAAATCTGATTCTGTTAGTCTTACTATTTTTTTCATAATAATTTTTATTTATAAATATATGATTACAAAAAAAAATCACCGATTTCTCAGTGATTTTATTTTTTTTAGGAAGAACATCCAAAACATTCAAAATCAGAATTATTTGGTTTCGGTGGTAAATTTAATTGAGAATAATCAACTTTTGGTGGTTCAGGAGTTACTCTTGGTTTTTCTTTTTTTGAGATATCCATCGCCAAGTGTTTTGCTCCTGTTGATATCGCTTTAGTTCTAACATAATAACAAAGAGTCTTCAAACCTTTTTCCCAAGAATGGAAATGTGATGAGGTAATCTTTGATAAAGTTGGATTTGCCATATAGATATTCATCGACTGTGATTGATCAATAAATGGTGCTCTTTCGGCTGCCATATCAATTAATTCTCTTTGTGAGATTTCCCAAATAGTTTTATACTTAGGAATTAAATGCTCAATTCGTCTAACTTTCTTATTATAGTTTTTATCTTCAGGGTCTAAATAATTATTAAAATTGATATTTTGAATTGATCCCTCGTTGAAGATAATTTCATTCTTCAAGTCTTCTGACCATATTCCAATTTTTTCAAAATCATTAATTAAGTATTTATTCACAATTAAAATTTCACCTCCAACTACTCGTCGGTTAAATAATGCTGAGTGAGCTGGTTCTGTCATTTCAAATGAGCCTGTGATTTTGGCTGAAGACGCCACGGGCATTTGTGCTGTGAATAATGAATTACAAACACCATACTGAGACACGCTATTTTTCAACTTATTCCAATCCCACATCCCTGAAAGTTTTGACTCATTCAATCCCCACATATCAAATTGGAATTCTCCTTTTGACATCGGTGATCCTTCAAAGAAGTTATATGGTTTATAATTACCATTCATACATAATTGATTACTTTCATAGATAGATGCGTAATAAATGGTTTCAAAAATGTCTTTATTTAACTTTCGAGCTTCTTCAGACGTGAAGATATAATCCATAAGATAAAACACATCAGCTAATCCTTGTGTTCCAATTGCAATCGCCCTTTGTTCTAATCCACCTTTTCTTCCTTTTTCAGTAGAATAGTTGTTTATTTCAATAACTTTATTTAATGAACGAACAACTTTTCTAACTTCAGAAAATAATAATTCAAAATCAAATTTATTATTAACAACAAAGTTTTTCAAAACCATAGATGACAAAGTACAAATCGCTGTGGTCTTTTCATCGGTGTATTGGTAAATCTCATTACACAAGTTAGATTGTTTAATCACACCAATATTTTGATGATTTGACTTTCTATTAGCACTATCTTTAGAACATAAATACGGAACACCAGTTTCAACTTGAGACTCAATGATTTTTGTCCATATATCTTGTGCTTTGATTTTCTTTCCAAGACCTAAACTAACT
>Ga0114976_10000325_pt1 | contig 29621 bp, 25 predicted proteins | sample S_130805_EF_Meta_FD_87319 | JGI IMG/M metagenome (GOLD analysis project Ga0114976, IMG submission 87319) | Freshwater microbial communities from Lake Simoncouche, Canada to study carbon cycling - S_130805_EF_MetaG | ecosystem: Environmental > Aquatic > Freshwater > Lake | place: Lake... | reverse complement strand
TCGGTCCCCCGCCCGAACCTGCCGAAGCTGGTGCAGGGCCGCGCGACCTATACCGACGACGTCGTGCTGCCGCGCATGGTGCACGCCGCCTTCCTGCGCAGCCCGCACGCGCATGCCCGCATCGCCGCGATCGAGACGGCGGCCGCGAGGCAGGTGCCCGGCGTGCTGCGCGTGTTCACCGGCGCCGACCTGGCCGAATTCTGCGATCCTTGGGTCGCGACGCTAGATCACCTGAAGGGCATGAAGTCGGCGCCGCAATACCCGCTGCCGCTCGAGCGCGCGACCTGGCAGGGCGAGCCGGTGGTCGCCGTCGTCGCCGACAGCCGCGCCGCGGCCGAGGATGGCGTCGCGGCGCTGGCCGTGGACTGGCAGCCGCTGCCCGCGCAGCTCGACATCGAGACCGCGCTCGCCCCCGGCGCGGTGGTGATCCACCCCGCGCTCGGCGACAATCTCTGCTTCACCCGCACCGCCGAGAAGGGCGACGTCGCGGCCGCCTTCACCGCCGCCCACCGCGTGGTCGAGGCGGTCTTCGTGACCGCGCGCCATACCGGCGTGACGCTCGAGCCGCGCAGCATCGTCGCCGACTACAACCGGGCCGAGGGCACGCTGACGGTGCACCACTCGACCCAGGCGCCGCACATGATGCAGGGCGTCTTCGCCAGCCGGCTGCGGATGGAAGAAGGCGACGTCCGCGTCATCTGCAAGGATGTCGGCGGCAGCTTCGGCATCAAGGTGCATGTCTATCCGGACGAGATCGCGGTCGCCGCCATGGCGCGCATCCTCGGCCGCCCGGTGAAGTTCGTCGCCGACCGCTTCGAGAGCTTCGTCTCCGACATCCATGCCCGCGACCACCGCATCAAGGGTCGCATCGCGGTGGATGCGGAGGGGAAGATCCTCGGCTTCGATATCGACGACCTGACCGGCATCGGGCCCTATTCGGTCTATCCGCGCACCAGCGCGATCGAGGGCAACCAGGTGGTGAACCTCTGCGGCGGGCCCTACGACTTCGCGCATTACCGCTGCACGACGACGGTCGTGTTCCAGAACAAGACGCCGACCTGCCAGTACCGCGCCGTCGGCCACCCGATCGCGACCGCGGTGACCGAGGGGCTGGTCGATCTCGCCGCCGAGGCGCTCGGGATGGATCCGGTCGAGCTGCGCCGGCGCAACCTGATCCGCGACGATGCCTATCCCTATACCTCACCGCCGGGGATGCGGTTCGAGGGGCTGTCGCACCACGCGGCGCTGAAGAAGCTGCTGGAGATGGTGCCGGTCGAGCGCATCCGCGCCGACCAGGCGGAGCAGCGCCAGCGCGGCGTGCATCGCGGGCTCGGCTTCGCCAGCTTCATCGAGCTGACCAACCCCTCGCCCTTCATGTACGGCATCGGCGGCGCGCGCATCTCCGCGCAGGATGGCGCGACGGTGCGGATGGACCCCGACGGCTCGGTCGTGGTGATGTCCGGCGTGACCGAGCAGGGCCAGGGCACCGAGGGCATGCTGCGGCAGATCGTGGCGCATGGCGTCGGCGTGCCGCTCGAGCGCGTGAAGGTCATCACCGGCGATACCCAGACCACCCCGTATGGCGGCGGCACCTGGGCCTGCCGCGGCGCCGGCATCGGCGGCGAGGCGGCGCTGCAATCGGCGATCGCGCTGAAGGAACAGCTGCTGGTCGTCGCCGGCGCCATGCTGCAGGCCGCGCCCGGGAGCCTCGACATCCTGCTCGGCCAGGTGGTCGACAAGGCGACGGGGCGCGAGCGCATGCCGCTCGGCGAGCTCGGCCGCATCGTCTATTTCCGCGGCGACACCCTGCCGAAGGAGCTGCCGCGGGAGCTGGTGCAGACCCGGCACTTCATCACCAAGGACTACCCCTTCGCCTTCACCAACGGCATCCAGGCGAGCTGGGTCGAGGTGGATGTCGAGACCGGCATGGTCAAGCTGCTCGAGCACTGGTGCGTCGAGGATTGCGGCCGGGTGATCAACCCGCTGCTGGTCGACGAGCAGGTGCGCGGCGGCATCGTCCAGGGCCTGGGCGGCGCGCTCTACGAGCACTGCGTCTATGACGGCGAGGGCAACCTGCTGACCACCACCATGGCCGACTACCTGGTGCCGATGTCGGCCGAGATGCCGGAGATGCATGTCGGCCATGTCGAGACCCCGACGGGCGAGAGCCTGCTGGGGGCGAAGGGCGCCGGCGAGGCCGGCACGGCGGGCGCGCCGGCGGCGCTGATGAACGCCATCAACGATGCGCTGCGGCCGTTGGGCGCGCGGGTGACCGAGCAGCCCTTCACGCCGGCGCGCATCCTCGGCGCGCTCGGGACGATCTGACGCGGCGTTGACGGCCGGCCGGGCCGGTGGTGCCATCCCGCATCCAGGTGAGAGGCTCGGCATGACCAGCGCGGATGGCGCGGCGCGGATCGGTGTCGATGTCGGCGGCACCTTCACGGATATCGTGCTCGCCCTGCCGGGCGGGCGGATCCATGTGAACAAGACCACGACGACGCCGGCCGACCCGAGCGAGGGCGTCGTTGCCGGCGTGCGGGCGGTGCTGGCGGAGGCCGGGCTCGACCCTGCCGCGGTCGGCGAAGTGGTGCACGGCACCACGGTCGCCTCCAACACCATCCTGCAGAAGGTCGGCGCGCGGACCGGCCTGCTGACCACGCGCGGCTTCCGCGACGTGCTGGAGATCGGCCGCATCCGCACGCCCGGCATGTTCGACCTGCGCTGGGACAAGCCGGAGCCGCTGGTGCCGCGGCGCTGGCGGGTCGAGGCCGTCGAGCGCATCGCCGCCGATGGCAGCGTGGTGACGCCGCTGGACGAGGCGAGCGTGCGCACGGCCGCCGGTTTCCTGCTGGCCGAGCGGGTGGAATCGGTCGCGGTCTGCTTCCTCAACAGCTACGCCAACCCATCGCATGAGCGGCGCGCCGCAGCACTGCTGCGCGAGGCCGCACCTGGCCTGCTGGTCACCGCCTCCTGCGAGGTGCTGCCCGAGATCAAGGAATACGAGCGCACCAGCACGGCCGTCGTGAACGCCTATATCCTGCCGGCCATGCAGGGCTACCTGGCGCGGCTGCAGGACCGGCTGCGGGCGATCGGGGTCGCGGCGCCGGTGCAGGTGATGGCCTCCAACGGCGGCATGATCGGCCTCGCCGCAGCCAAGGACCGGCCGGTCTTCGCGGTCGGCTCCGGCCCCGCGGGCGGCGTCGCCGGCGCCGCCAGGCTCGGCCCCGCGGTCGGCGATGCCGACCTGATCGTCTTCGACATGGGCGGCACCACGGCGAAGGCCGCGATCGTCGAGGCCGGCGAGCCCTCCCTCGTCACCGAATACGAGTTCCGCGACGGCATCAGCACGCCCTCGCGCTTCGTGAAGGGCGCCGGCACCATGCTGAAGGTGCCGGCGATCGACATCGCCGAGGTCGGCTCGGGCGGCGGCTCGATCGCGCATATCGATGCCGGCGGGCTGCTGGTCGTGGGCCCACGCAGCGCCGGCGGCGATCCCGGGCCGGCCTGCTACGGGCTCGGCAATGCGCGGCCGACGGTGACGGACGCGAACATGGTGCTCGGCTTCCTGAACCCGGTCGCACTCGCCGGCGGCTCGCTGCCGGTCGATCCGCGGCTTTCCCACGCCGCAGTGGCGGCCGATGTCGCGCAGCCGCTCGGCCTCACCGTCGAGGCGGCGGCGCACGGCATCCGCCAGGTGGCCAACGTCAACATGGCGCGCGCCATCCGCGCCGTGACGGTCGAGCGCGGGCGCGACCCGCGGGATCTCACGCTGATGGCCTTCGGCGGTGGCGGGCCGCTGCATGCGGTCGATGTCGCCCGGCTGCTCGGCATCCGGCGCGTGCTGGTCAGCCCGGTCGCGGGCGTCTTCTCGGCGGCCGGCATGCTGGCGGCCGAGGCGGTGCACGAGTTCGTCGACCCGCTCCTGCAGCCGCTGTCGCAGGTCAGGGCGGAGGCGGTGCGGGCCGCCATGGCGGCGCTGGCCGAACAGGGCCGGGCGGCGCTCGCGGTCGAGGGCTATGGCGCGGCGGCGACGGTGCTGAAATACGCCGCCGACATGCGCTACCTCGGGCAATCCTCGCAATTGACGGTGCCGCTGGCGGGCGAGGCCGGCTTCGCCGGGCTGCACGCGGCCTTCGAGGCGACCTACCGCGCGACCTTCGGCTATGTCGCCGCCGGCGAGCCGGTCGAGCTCGTGAACCTGCGGCTCTCGGCGGTCGGCACCGCGGCGAGCCGGATCGATTTCGGCCGCCTCGCGCTCGACCCGCGCGCGCTCGAGGGCGAGCGCGGCGAGCGGCTGGTGCATTTCACCCGCGGCGCGCCGCGGGTCCCGACCCGGCTGCTGCCGCGCGCGGCGCTGGCCGAGGGCGAGGTCGCCGGCCCCGCGATCATCGAGAGCTACGACACCACCATCGTGGTGCCGCCCGGCTGCGTCGCGCGCGCGGCGGGCTGCGGCTGCATCGCCATCGCGCTGGAGGCCGCCGATGCCTGACGACGCACCCGCCGCGACGCTGCCGCCCGGCGACCCGATCACCTTCGCGGTCATGAAGAACGCGATGGACGCGATCGTCGACGAGGTCGCCTATACGGTGATCCGCACCGCGCGGTCCGAGATCGTCAAGGACGTGATGGATTATTCGGCGGCGATCTGCGACGCGCGCGGCGAGATGGTGGCGCAGGCCAAGACCATCGCGCAGCATCTCGGCGCGATCCCGGAAGCCATGGCGGCGGTGCAGGCGCGCTGGGCCGGGCAGTTGGCGCCGGGCGACGCGGTCATCATGAACGACCCCTATTCCGGCGGGATGCACCTGCCGGACATCTTCATGTTCCATCCGGTCTTCGACGGCGGGACGATCCTCGCCTGGGTGGTGGTGATCTGCCACCACACCGATGTCGGCGGCCGGGTGCCGGGCTCGAACGCCGCCGACAGCACGGAGATCTACCAGGAAGGCCTGCGGATCCCGCCGCTGAAGCTGTTCCACGCCGGGCAGATGGATGCGACGCTCGAGGCCGTGATCGGCCTCAACGTGCGGGTGCCGGACCGGGTGATCGGCGATCTGCGCGCGCAATACGCCGCCTGCCAGGTCGGCGCGCGCGAAATCGGGCGGCTCGCGCAGCGCCATTGCGCCGACGGTCTGCGCGGGCATCTCGATGCGCTGCTCGACTATGCCGAGCGGATGGCGCGGGCGGAGATCGCGACCTGGCCGCGCGGGGTCTATCGCTTCACCGATCACATCGACAGCGACGGGCTGTCCGACGCGCCGGTGCCGCTCAGCGTCGCCATCACGGTGCGCGGCGACGGCACGCTGCTGGTCGACTGGGCCGGCAGTTCGCCGCAGGTGCGCGCCGCGATCAACTCGACGCTCTCCTTCACCAAGTCGAACAGCTTCCTCTCGGTGCGCTGCGCGCTGCGCGGCGACATCCCGAACAATGCCGGGGTGTTCCGCTGCATCGAGGTGACGGCGCCCGAGGGCAGCGTGCTCAACCCGCGATCGCCGGCGCCGGTCGCGGCGCGCGCGCTGACGGGCTATCGGGTAATGGATGCGATGTTCGGCGCGCTGGCGCAGATCGTGCCGGACATCATCCCGGCCGCCGGCGAGGGCGGCAACACGGTGGTCTGCCTCGGCGGCCGGCATCCCGACAACACGCCCTTCATCATCGTCGACATGATCAGCGGCTGCTGGGGCGGGCGGCCCGACAAGGACGGCATCGAGGCGATCACCAATCCGTCGCAGAACCTCTCGAACACGCCGGTCGAGGTGCTCGAGCGGCAGCATCCGGTGCGCATCGAGGAATACGCGCTGGTGCCGGACAGCGGCGGGCCGGGGCGGTTCCGCGGCGGCCTCGGCCTGGCGCGGCGCTACCGGCTGCTGGCGGAGGAGGCGGTGCTGCAACTGCGCGCCGATCGGCTGCGCTTCGCGCCCTATGGGCTGGCGGGCGGCGCGGCGGGCGGGGCGAGCGGCAATTGGCTGGGCGAGGCGGCGGAGCGCGCGCTGCCGGGCAAGGTCACGATGACGATGCGCCAGGGCGAGTTGCTGACGCATCACCAGGCCGGCGGCGGCGGGCATGGCGACCCGTTGCTTCGCGACCCCGACGCCGTGGCGCGGGATGTGTGGAACGGCAAGGTCTCGGTCGAGGCGGCGCGGCAGCGCTATGGCGTGGCGGTCGAGTCCGACACGCTGCAGGTCGATGAGGCGGAGACGGCCAGGCTGCGCGGGGCTGCTGCCCGGACAGTCACGGCAGATCGGGGGCTTTCGCCGGCCCGAAGATCGTGATGGTCAGCAGCCCGCTTCGGACGGGAAAGGCGCAAGGACCGTCAGGCACGGGAAGCGCGTCGGGTGCCGTGTCGAGGTGATGCGCCGCGAAGGTCAGCGGCGGCTTGAGGAGGGGCGCATGGGTCCGGCGACGGCGATGAATCTCGGGCGCTTGCTGACGCAGACGGCGCGGCGGGTGCCCGGGCATGTGGCTCTGGTCTGGGGCGAGCGCAGGTGGACGTTTGCCGAGCTGGATGCGCGCGTGGATCGCCTGTGCGCGGCGCTGCGCGGGCTCGGTGTCGCTCAGGGCGATGCCGTGCTGGTACACGCGCGCAATTCGAACGCGATGTTCGAGAGCATGTGGGCGTGTTTCAAGCTCGGGGCGATCTGGGTGCCGACGAATTTCCGCCTGACGCCGGCCGAGGTGGTGCACCTGGCCGAGACCTCGCGGGCGCGCGTGATGCTGCGCGATCTCGGCTTCGCGGCGCATGCGGACGCGGTGCGCGCGGCGGGCGGGGGCGCGACGGTGATCGCCGTCGGCGATGCGCGCGACCATGAACTCGACTACGAGGCGCTGTTGGCGGCCGCCGTGCCGCCCCCGCCGGATCACGAGGCGGATGTCGCCTATGCCGACCCGCTCTGGTTCTTCTTCACCTCGGGCACCACGGGGAGGCCGAAAGCAGCCGTGCTGACGCATGGCCAGATGGGCTTCGTCGTGACGAACCACCTGGCCGATCTCTTCCCCGGCACGACGGAACGCGACGCCTCGCTGGTGGTGGCGCCCCTGTCGCATGGCGCGGGCATCCATCAGCTGGGCCAGGTCGCGCGCGGCGCGCGGACGGTGCTGCTGCCGGGCGAGCGGCTGGATGTCGAGGCGGCCTGGGCGCTGATCGAGCAGCACCGCGTGACGAACATGTTCACCGTGCCGACCATCCTGAAGGCGCTGGTCGAGCACCCGGCGGCGCTGACCGCCGACAGGTCGTCGCTGCGGCACGTGATCTATGCCGGCGCGCCGATGTACCGCGAGGACCAGAAGCGCGCGCTGGCGGTGCTGGGCGATTGCCTGGTGCAGTATTTCGGCCTGGGCGAGGTGACGGGCAACATCACCGTGCTGCGGCCCGACCAGCACACCCTCGCGGACGACGAGAGCTTCCCGATCGGGAGTTGCGGCGCGCCGCGCACCGCGATGGACGTGGCGATCCTGGACGACGACGGCCGCCGCCTGCCGCCGGGTGCGTCCGGCGAGATCTGCGTGCGCGGCCCCGCGGTCTTCGCCGGCTATTTCGAGAACCCGGAGGCCAACGAGAAGGCCTTCCGCCATGGCTGGTTCCACACCGGCGATCTCGGCCACCTCGATGCCCGCGGGTTCCTGTATGTCACCGGCCGGGCGTCCGACATGTACATCTCGGGCGGGTCCAACGTGTATCCGCGCGAGGTGGAGGAGGCGATCCTCACCTGCCCCGGCGTCGAGGAATGCGCCGTCGTCGGCATGCCGCATCCGAAATGGGGCGAGGCGGGCGTCGCCTGCATCGTCGGCCGGGCGACCGAGGCGGAGGTGCTCGCGCATCTGTCGGACCGCGTCGCGCGCTACAAGCAGCCACTGCGCGTGGTGGCCTGGGAGGCGTTGCCGAAATCCGGCTATGGCAAGATCCCGAAGCGGCTGCTCAAGGACCGGCTCGCGGCCGAGGGCATCGCTTTCTGAGTGCCGGTGCGGATCCGATTGCTGCGCCGCAACATGCGGGTGTAAGCCAGGGTGATGCCCTGGCTGATCGTGATCGTCCTCGGCGCCATGTCGGCCTTCGGGCCGCTGGCGACCGACATGTACCTGCCGGCCTTCCCGGCCATCGCCACCGCGCTGCCGGCCGACCCGGCCTCGGTGCAGGGCACGCTCGCGGCGTTCTTCGCGGGCATGTCGTTGGCGCAGCTGGTCTACGGGCCCGCGGCCGACCGCTTCGGCCGCAAGCCACCGCTGCTGGCCGGCCTCGCCATCTTCACGCTGGCCTCGATCGGCTGCGCAGTCGCGCATGACATCGGCGCGCTCGGCTGGATGCGGTTCGGCCAGGGGCTCGGCGGCTGCGCGGGCATGGTGATGGCGCGCGCCATCGTCCGCGACCTGACGGAGGGCCAGGCGGCGATCAGGCTGATGTCGCAGATCACGCTGGTGATGGGGCTTGCGCCGATCCTCGCACCCTCCATCGGCAGCCTGCTGCTGCAGGTCGGTGACTGGCGGCTCATCTTCTGGGTGCTGGCGCTCTACTCGGCCGTGTTGGCTGCGGTGGTCTGGCTCGCCCTGCCGGAATCGCTCCCCGAGGAGCGGCGGCAACATGAGGGGCCGCTCGGCGTCCTGCGCATCTACCTGACCTTGCTGACGGACCGCCGCTTCATGGCGATGGCGCTGGCGGCGATGCTGCCGATCGCCGGCATGTTCGCCTATATCGGCGGCTCGCCCTTCGTCTTCATGGAACTGCACGGCGTCTCGCCGGCGAATTACGGCCTGTTCTTCGGCGCCAATGCGCTCGGCATCATGCTGACCGCGCGCTTCAACACGGTGCTGACGAAGAACCGGCCGGCGGCGGTTGTGCTGGGCTGGGGGCTGGCGGCGATGGCCTGCGCGGGGCTCGCGCTGGTCCTTGTCGCCGCAACGGGGCTGGGCGGGTTCTGGGCGATCGCGGTGCTGCTGTTCCTCTACGTGTCCGGCGTCGGGGTGGTGATGCCGCTCGGCACGACGCTCGCCATGGCAGCACAGGGGCGGAATGCCGGCAGCGCTTCGGCGGTGATCGGCACGCTGCAATTCGGGCTGGGCGCCATTGCCGGCGCGCTGGTCGGCATCCTGCACGACGGCACCTCGGTGCCGATGGCCGTCGCGATCGCGTTCTGCGGCGTCTCCGGGTGGTTGGCGCCGAGGTTGCTGGCGCGGTAGCCTTCCCGCATGTTCGACCCCGATGCCTTCGTCGCGCGCTGCCGCGCCGCACTCCCCAAGGGGCCAAAGGCCATCGCCGAGTTGATGGCCGAGGCCGTCGCCGACCCGGCCGCGATCGACGCCGCGCTCGGCGTGCCGACCCGCGCGGCGGTGCGCGTGCTGCACCAGGCGCCCGACCTCAATGTTATCCAGTTCGTCTGGCCGCCGCTCTTCGTGCTGCGGCCGCACGAGCACCGGATCTGGGCGGTGATCGGGCTCTATCGCGGCGCCGAGGACAATGTCTTCTGGCGCCGCCGCGCCGGGGATGATCAGCGCATCGAGGCCGATGGGGCCCGCGCGCTCCGGCCCGGCGATGTCGCGTCGTTGCCGGCCGACGTCATCCACAGCGTCGCCAACCCGATCGACGGGCTCTCGGCGGCGCTGCATGTCTACGGTGGCGATCTCTATGCGCAGGAGCGCAGCGAGTGGGATGCGCTGCTGCTGACCGAGAAGCCGCACGACAAGGCCTTTGCCAAGGCGGCCTTCGAGCGGGCGAATGCGGCGATGGAGGCCGCAGGGCCGTAGCACCGTTGCGGCGATGTCGCCATGCGCGGCGATGCACAGCACGAGGCGGTGACAGGCCGCGCGCCGGTCCCGCAGCTGCGCCAGCACCGTGGGGCTGTATGGCAGCTTCGCGGGATCAAAGCTTTGGCGCTCGGCAAGTTCGCCCTTTAACACCTCCTTGCCTCCCATGAGCCAGACGCGCCAGGCGCAGCACCACGCGCTAACCCGTCATCAGCGCGGCCAATGCGGCCTCGTGCACGGTGTCAGTGCGGAGCAGTGCCCCATCCAGATCGACGACCATCGGCAGGCAACCGCGCGCGCCCTAATCAGAGAACAGCGTCCCGAGGACAATGTTCATGTGCTGGGGTGACTTGCCGTGATGGATGCAGGCATGATCCACGCGCTGGCAGGGCTGCACTGTTGCAATTCTCGTGTCGAGTCCTTACTAGGTGCGAGATGGAAACTCCTGCGCGTCGTCTCTCGTCCGCTCACCAAGGAACCTCGCAATCGTCGAGAGTATCTGAATGGAGCCGTGCCGAGGTCGCTGTTCTTTCAGCCATCTTGCTTCTGGCCTTTGTGCTCCGACTCGGCGCCGCGATCGCAGTGGCCTCGCCGCTTGAAAGCGACCATCTCGGATACTGGCAGCTGTCGCAGAGCATGGCCGACGGGCGCGGCCTGATCCTCCCGGACGGCAAGCCGACGGCCTGGCTAAGCATCGGCTATCCGATCTTCCTGTCCCCCTTCTTCATGCTGTTCGGACCGAGCGTTGCCCTGGTCAAGACGGTGAACGTCGCGCTCGGCGTCTGCTCAGTGCTGCTCGGCTACCTGGCGGCGCGCCGGATGTTTCAAGCGCCGCGGATTGCCGCGCTCGGCGCGCTGATCTTCGCGGTCTACCTCGAAGCCTGCGTTTACGGGACCTATGTCGCAAAGGAGAACCTGATGGTTTTCCTGCTGATGGCCCAGCTTGCGCTGGCTGCCCATGCCGGCGTATCGCCGGCCTGGAACCCTGCACTGTTCGGCGCGGCCACGGGGTGGCTCGCCGTCAGCGGCAACTCCGCGCTCTCGTTCATGCCCGGGCTGCTCGCCGTCGCCTATTTCGCGCTGGGTCGCGTGCCGGCGATGCTCCGGTATTGCGTCATCGCCGGCATCGCCGGGGCGCTGACCATCGCCCCCGTCATCCTCCGGAACCACCTGGTCTTCGGCGGCTATGGGCTGAACAACAATGGCGGCTTCAACCTCTATCTCGGCAATAACCCAAGCTCGACGGCGTATTTCGTTGGCATTGAGCGCACTCCGGTCGGACCACGCTGGCAGGCAATGCTTGACGAGCTGGGCGAGCGCGAGGCGAGCAAGCATCTCGGCGAGCTCGCGGTCCAGCATATTCTGGACAACCCCGGACAGACTGCCCTGCTCGCCCTACGGAAGGGCATCATCTTCTGGAAGCCCCCGGTCCACTCGGGCAAGACCCAGGAGAGCCGCTTCGAGGGCCTGTTTCGCTTGATCTGGCTGCTGCAGTACGTTGGGATCGCCCTGCTCTGCTTCGTGGCCGTGCTGCGTCTGCGCGAACATTGGCGACCGATCTTGGCGATCCTGCTGATGACCGCCGGCTATACCGCCGTGCACATGCTGTTCTACGTGATCTACCGGTATCGACTGCCGATCTTGCCCATGCTCTGCCTGCTCGCCGGCCTTGGCGCCGACACGGTGATTGGCCTCCGCAGCCGGCTGGCGCGCCAGTCTGGGCGGGTTACAGCTCAAGACCCTTCGAGGCCTCCCGATCCAGCCCTCGCAACGCCGTCGCCCGCAGGAACGTGCCGGAAAATGGGTTCGCCAGGCCGCCGCGGTCCGTGCCATTCCCCGCCCCGGCATCCCTCGGGACGATGACCCTCAGCGCGGCAGTTGGGAACGCAGGACATGCTTCTGGATCTTCCCCGTGCTGGTTTTCGGCAATTCGGTGAACACGACGCGCTTCGGACATTTGAAGCCGGCCATCAGCGTGCGGGCATGCGCGATGAGTTCGGCCTCGGTCGCGGTCGCACCCGGCTTCAGCTCGACGAAGGCGCAGGGCACCTCGCCCCATTTCTCGTCGGGCTGCGCGACCACGGCGACGAGCCCGACCGCGGGGTGCTTGTACAGCGCGTCCTCGATTTCGATCGAGCTGATGTTCTCGCCGCCCGAGATGATGATGTCCTTCGAGCGGTCCTTCAGCTGGATGTAGCCATCGGCGTATTTCACCGCGAGGTCGCCGGTGTGGAACCAGCCGCCGGCGAAGGATTTCCGCGTGGCCTCCGCGTCCTTCAGATAGCCCTTCATGACGACGTTGCCGCGCATCATCACCTCGCCGAGCGTCGCACCATCGGCGGCGACCGGCGCCATGGTCTCGGGGTCCATGACGTCGAGCGCCTCGAGCGCCTGGTAGCGCACGCCCTGGCGCGCCATCAGCCGGGCCTGGTCCGAAGCGGGCAGCGCGTTCCACTCGGCGTGCCACTCATTCACCACGGCGGGGCCGTAGACTTCCGTCAGGCCATAGACGTGCAGCACGGCGAAGCCGGCGGCGCGCATGGCGGCGAGCACGGCCTCGGGCGGCGGCGCGCCGGCCACGACGAAGGTGACCTGGTGCTGCAGCGGGCGCTGCTCGGCGGCCGGCGTATCCAGCAAGGTCGCCATCACGATCGGCGCGCCGCACATATGCGTGACGCCATGCTCGGCCATCAGCGACCACATCGCGCTGCCGCGGACGGCGCGCAGGCAGACATGCGTGCCGGCGACGGCGGTGACGGTCCAGGGGAAGCACCAGCCGTTGCAGTGGAACATCGGCAGCGTCCAGAGATAGACCGGATGCCGCGCCATGCTGGCCGAGAGCACGTTGCCGGTCGCCAGCAGCTGCGCGCCGCGATGGTGGTAGACCACGCCCTTGGGCTTGCCGGTGGTGCCCGAGGTATAGTTCAGCGCGATCGCATCCCACTCGTCCGCCGGCCGCGGCCAGGCGAAGCCGGCATCGCCTTCGGCGAGCAGCGCCTCGTAGCCGAGGCCGCCGAGGGTATTGGCGCGCGCCGCTGCGGGGGCTTCCGGATCGTCGATCTCGACCACCAGCGGCTGGTTGACGCATTGCGTCAGCGCGAGCCGCAGCAGCGGCAGGAATTCGCGGTCGGCGAGGATCACCTTGGCCTCGCCATGGTCGAGGATATAGGCGACGGTCGCGGCATCCAGCCGCGTGTTGATCGTGTTCAGCACGGCGCCCGCCATCGGCACGCCGTAATGCGCCTCGAGCATCTCCGGGATGTTCGGCAGCAGGGCGGCGACGGTATCGCCGCGGCCGATGCCGCGCCGGACCAGCGCCGCGGCGAGGCGGACGCAACGCTCGCGCAGCGCACGGTAGTTGCGGCGGGTCGCGCCATGGACGACCGCGAGATGGTCGGGGAACACGGTGGCGGCGCGTTCCAGGAACAGCAGCGGGGTCAGCGGCTGGTGATTGGCGGCGGTCCGGTCCAGCCCGGTCTCGTAGTCGCTCGCCGCCATGCGCGGTCGCTCCCTAGCTATGGCGCCATTCCGGCGCGCGCTTGGCGAGGAAGGCGCCGATCCCCTCGGCGGCATCCCCGGCCAGCAGGTTCTCTACCATGACCCGGCCGGCCTCGGCATAGGCGCGCGCCAGGTCCTGCGGCGCATGGGCGTTGAAGCCGCGCTTGCCCATCCGCACCGCGACCGCCGAGCGGGCGGCAATGCGCGTGGCTAGCTCGATCGCCGCCTCGCGCGCATGGCCGCCAGCCACGACGCGGTTGACCAGGCCCATGCGGTGCGCCTCCCGCGCCGGGACCATCTCGCCGAGCAGCAGCATCTCCATCGCATGCTTGCGCGGCATGGCACGCGCGAGTGCCACGCCCGGCGTCGTGCAGAACAGGCCGATATCGACGCCGGGGGTGCAGAACTTCGCGGTCTCGGTGGCGACCACCAGGTCGCAGGTCGCGGCGAGCTGGGCGCCGGCGGCGGTCGCCACGCCCTCGACCGCGGCGATGACGGGCTGGGGCAGCCCGGCGATCGACTGCATCACCTTGCCGCAGGCCGCCATGGTCCGCTCGAAGAACGCCTTCCCGCCATCGGCGTCGGTGCGATGCGCGGTGATCTCCTTCAGGTCGTGGCCGGCGGAGAAGACGTTGCCCTCGGCGGCCAGCACCAGGCAGCGCACGTCGTCGCGCCCGGCGATGCGGTCGAGCTGGGCCTGCAGCGCCTCCAGCATCTCGAGCGAGAGGCTGTTGCGCGCGGCCGGTCGGTTCAGCGTGAGGACGCCGACCGCGCCGTCATCGCAGCCGAAATGGACGAGGGACATCGGGCAGGCTCCTCCAGGCAATCGAGGCCAGCCTAGCGCGGCCGGCGGCGCGGGTCGTTGACCGCGCGCAAATCAGGCCGGCGCCGGGCCGAAGCGGCGATAGAGCTCGGTCACCAGCGCCTTCAGCCCGGTATCGGCCTCCGTGCCGCCGATATTCGTCATCGCCACCATGGCGAAGTCGAAGCGCGGCTGCAGCACGATGAAGGCGAGGTTCATCTCGTTCGAGCCGGCGTGGAATTGGAAGGGCTCGGTCGAGACCGGCAGCCGCACCCAGCCCCAGCCGAGGCCATAGCGGCCGGTTGGCGGCGTGCCGGGCGGCGCATCGGGGCGGGTTATGTCGACGATCGGCGCCTGCAGCCGCTGCAGCGTCTCGGGCCGCACGAGCGCCGGCGCGCGACGTGCGAGACCGGCGTTCCAGCCGGCCCAGCGCGCGAAGTCGAGCACGGAAAGGTGCACCGTGCCGGCCGGGCCGATCAGCAGCGGGTTGTCGCCGTTCGGCCCCGCCAGCATCGGCTTCGGCGGCGAGCCGGGGATATGGCCGAGCGTCGCATCCACGCGGCCCATGCTGGCGGCCGGGCCGAAGCCTGCGGTGCGCAGGCCGAACGGCGTGAAGATGCGCTCAACCACTACCTCTTCCCAGGTGCGGCCGGTGAGGCGTTCGACCAGGGCGCCCAGCATGACGTAGCCGCTGTTGGAATAGCTGAAGCGCGTGCCGGGCGGGCTGGTCAGCGGCAGGCGGACGAGCTCGCCGACGAACCAGGCGCGCACCGTGTCGAGGTTGCCGGGCTGCTCGAAGCTCTGCGCGATCAGCTTGTCGGTCGCATCATTGTCGGCCGGCAGGCCGCTGGTGTGCGACATCACCTGGGTCAGCGTCGCGGCGCCGAGCCCGACCGTCATGCGCCCGGCGAGGTCGGGGAAGGCCTCGGCCATCGGCGTATCCCAGCGCAGCCGCCCGGCCTCGACCAGCTGCGCCAGCAGCAGCGCGGTCATTGCCTTGGTGTCGGAGCCGATGTGGAAGGCGTCGTTGATCGTGACCGGGATCGTCGTCCCCCAGCGCCGCAGGCCGACCGCGCCGGACGCAACCACGCGGCCCTGCCTGACGACTGCCGCGGCAAGCGCCGGCAGCGTGTGACGCGCGAGGTAAGGGCGCAGAGTCGCATCCAGCGACGCGACCTGCTGCGCCGCCGCCGGCGCGGCAGCCAAGGCGCCGGGCAGCGCGAGGACGGCCCGGCGCCCCGGCATCGCCATCAGGCCGGGGTGAACATGGTGGCCGGCGGACCCTCGCCCTGCGTCGGCTTGAACACCACCTTCACCTTCTGGCCGATCTTGAGTGCGTCGAGGTCGCAATCGACGATGTTGGTGAAGACGCGCACGCCCTCATCCAGCTCGACATAGGCGACGCAATACGGCTCCTTCGTCCGCATCACGGTGTAGGTGTAGATCGTGCCGGTGCCCTTGGCCGGGACCAGCTCGACATTGTTCGACAGCGTGAAGGGCGAGCAGCCACGCGGATACCAGAAGTGCTTGCCGGTATCCTTGCAGAGCCCGATCAGCAGGCGGCCTTCGCGCGCCGCGTCGAAATAGGGCTTATTGGTGGGGTCGACCACGATCGCCGGGATGGCGCGGTTCGAGGCAGGGGTCGCCATGGTGATCACTCCCTCTCCAGGATGACGGTCGCGCTGCCGTGGCGGGTGCCGAGCAGGCCGCCGGTGCCATGTGCCAGCGCCAGCGTGCAGCCGGGCACCTGCACCTTCGGATGCGCCTCGCCGCGGAGCTGGCGGACCGCCTCGATCACCTTGGTCATGCCGCCGCGGTTCGCCGGGTGGTTGTTGCAGAGTCCGCCGCCATCGGTGTTGAAGGGCAGCTTGCCGACGCCGCTGATCAGGTTGCCGTCGGAGACGAACTTGCCGCCCTGGCCCTTCTCGCAGAAGCCGAGGTCTTCCAGCTGCATCAGCACGGTGATGGTGAAGCTGTCGTAGATCGAGGCGTACTGGATGTCCTTCGGCGTCACGCCGGCTTCCTCGAAGGCGCGCGGACCGGAGAAGCGGGCGCCCGAATAGGTCAGGTCGGTATAGCCGGCATTCTGGTTCTTGGTCGCCTCGCCATGGCCCTTCACCTTGACCAGCGGGCGCTTCAGCGACTTCGCGATCTCGGGGCGCGTGATGATCAGCGCGCCGCCGCCATCGGAGATGACGCAGCAGTCGAGCCGATGCAGCGGATCGCTCACCATCGGCGAGTTCACCACGTCCTCGACCGTGACGACCTTGCGGAGCATCGCGTGCTCGTTCCACTGCGCGTGGTGGCTGGCCGCGACCTTGATCCAGGCGAGCTGCTCGCTGGTCGTGCCGAACTCGTGCATGTGGCGCATGGCGCACATCGCATAGGCATTGGCGACGGTGCGGCCATAGGGGATCTCAAAGGGATCGTCGGGGACATTCACGCCCCAGCTGCGTGGCGCGGTGCCGGTCGCCATGGCTTCCGCGCGCGGGCGGCCGGCGAGCGTGACGAGGGCGATGTCGCAGAGGCCGAGCGCGATCGCCTCCGCCGCATGGCCGACATGCAGCACGTAGCTGCTGCCGCCGACATCGGTGCTGTCGAGGTGCTTCAGCTTCGTCAGGCCCAGGTAGTCCGCCATGTTCAGCGGGCCGAGGCCGGGGGCAGCGCCGGTGCAGAAGAAGCCGTCGATGTCGTCCTTCGCCAGGCCGGCATCCTGCAGCGCGCCATAGGCGACCTCGGCATGGAGTTGCGCGACGGATTTGTCGTCGGCCTTGCGCGTCGGGTGCTCGAAGGCCCCCGCGATATAGGCCTTGCCGCTGATGCTCATGGGCGCTCCCCTTTATGCGTTGCGCAAGGTTCCCGCGCCGAGGCGCCGCGTCAAGCCAGGGTGCTATTTCAGACCCGTGCCGAGGAACTGCTTCAGCTCCGGCGTCTGCGGCGCGCCGAACAGTTGGGACGACGGCCCGGCTTCCCAGATCCGGCCCTCATGCATGAAGACGGTCGTGGTGGCGACGCGGGCGGCGAAGCCCATCTCGTGCGTTACCAGCAGCATCGTCATGCCGTGCTGCGCGAGGCGTTCCATGGTCGCCAGCACCTCGCCGGTGAGCTCGGGGTCGAGCGCGCTGGTCACCTCGTCGAACAGCATCACCTTCGGCCGCATCGCCAGGCTGCGCGCGATCGCGACGCGCTGCTGCTGGCCGCCCGAGAGGTTGTCCGGCCAGGCGTCGAAGCGCTCGGCGAGACCGACCTCCGCCAGCACCTCGCGGGCGCGCGAGGCGGCCTCCGCCTTGCCGACGCCGAGCACCACCTTCGGCGCCAGCATGATGTTCTCGCCGACCTTGAGGTGCGGGAATAAATTGTAGCTCTGGAAGACGATGCCGACATCCTTGCGCAGGTCGCGCAACCCCTTGCCGCCGGGCTCGAGCACATGGCCCGCGACCTCGATCCTGCCGGCCTGGATCTGCTCCAGCCCGTTGATGCACCTCAGCAGCGTCGACTTGCCGGAGCCGCTGCGGCCGATGATCGCCACCACCTCGCCGGCCTCGACCGCGAGGTCGATGCCCTTCAGCACCTCATGCGCGCCGAAGCGCTTGTGCACGCCCTCAACCCGCACGACCGGCATGGAGCTTCCCTTCGAGGCGGCGCGCCAGCAGCGAGATCGGCCAGCAGATCGCGAAGTAGATGGCGGCGACCGTCCCGAACACCTTGAAGGGCTGGAAGGTCGCGTTGTTCACCAGGTTGCCGGCGCGCACCAGCTCGACCACGCCGATGATCGAGACGATCGAGGTGTTCTTCACGAGCTGGACGACGAAGCCGACGGTCGGCGGGATGACGATCTTCACCGCCTGCGGCAGGATGACGTAGCGGTACTGCTGCGGCCGCGACAGCGCGAGCGCGGCCGAGGCCTCCCATTGCTGCCAGGGCACGGACTGGATCGAGCCGCGCCAGATCTCACCGAGATAGGCGCTGGCGTAGAGCGCCATCGAGATGGAGGCGGCGACGAGCGGCGGCAGGTCGAGCCCCGCCAGCGCGAGGCCGTAGTAGGAGAGGAACAGCAGGATCAGCACGGGGATGCCCTGCACCACGCCGATCCAGCCAGCCGCCAGCGCCCGCAGCGGCGCGAGCTGCGAGGTGCGCGCGATAGCCACCAGGAAGCCGAACAGCCCGCCGAGCGCCAGCGCGAGCACCGTGATCAGCAGCGTCCAGCGCGCCGAGGTCAGGATGAAGAGGAACTCGGCCTCGGTGAATTGCCGGATCACTGGCCCGCCCGCCGCAGCCGCCCGAGGCCTGAGCCGGACGGGAAGAGGATCGCGCCGAGCCCGGCCAGCAGCCCGCGCAGCAGCAGCGCGAGCGCCAGGTAGACGACGGCGACGACGATATAGGTCTCGAAGCTGCGGAAGGTCTGGCTCTCGATATTCGCGGCCTCGGCCGACAGCTCCTGCACCGAGATGAAGGAGCAGACCGAGGTCGCCAGCATCATCAGCGTGAACTGGCTGGTCAGCGCCGGCCAGACGCGGGCGATCGCGGGTGCCAGGATGATGTGGCGGAAGACCTGCAGCCGGGTCAGCGCGAGCGAAAGCCCGGCCTCGATCTGGCTGCGATGCACGCTCTGGATGCCCGCGCGCACGATCTCCGTGACATAGGCGCTGAGGTTCACAACCAGGCCGATCACCGCCGCCTGTTCGGCCGAGAGCCGGATGCCGAGACTCGGCAGGCCGAGGAAGATGATCAGCAGCTGCACGAGGAAGGGCGTGTTGCGGATCAGCTCGACATAGCCGTCGATCACCCAGCCGATCGGCCGCGGCACCAGGCTGCGCGCCCCGGCAAGCAGGATGCCGACCGCGGCGCCGCCCAGGATGCCCGCCGCCGAGAGCTGCAGCGTCAGCCACAGCCCGTCGATCAGCAGGTCCTGGTAGGCAAAGACCGCGCGGAACTGGAACTCGAATCCCACCGGCTCAGAAGACCGGCAGGTTCTCGGGCAGCGGGCTGCCGGTCCACTTCACCGCGATCTCGTCCAGCTCGCCATTGACCTTCATGAAGTAGATCGTGTTCTGCAGCCATTGCCGCAGCTCGAACTGGTCCTTGCGGGTGGTCATGCAGTTCGGCTGGTTGAACAGCAGGAACTTGTTCTCGAGGCCGGCATCGGGACGGGTCTTGGCGATCTCGGCGCCGATCGTGTCGGGGATGCCGCAGGCGTCGATCTGGCCGACGATCAGCGCCTGGGCGCTGGTCGCGTCATCCTCGAAGCGGACGATCTGGGTGCCGCGCGGGGCGCGCCGCATCAGCGCCTGCTCCTGCGGCGTGCCGCGGGGGACGCCGACCTTCTTGCCGACGAGATCCTCGAGCTTGGCGATCGGGCTGTCCTTCTTCGCCATGATCATCATGCGGAAGGCGCTGTAGGGCATGGTGAACATCACCGTGCGCGCGCGCTCGGGCGTGGCACCCAGCGTCGCGCAGAGGAAATCCACCTTGCCGGTCTCGAGCGCCGGAATGCGCGAGGGCGGGGTGAAGCTCTGGATCTCGGCCTCGACGCCGAGGTACTTCGCCAGCGCCCGGGCGCAGTCGATGTCGTAGCCGATGGCATTGCCCTGCGGGTCGACCATGCCGAAGGGCGGCGCGCCTGTGACGACGCCGATGCGGGCGCGGCCGCGGCGGATGATCTCGGCGGTGGTGACGGGGCCGGCCTGCTGGGCCTCGGCGCGGCTGCTGAACAGCGCCAGCGCGGGGGCGACGAGTGCGGCGCCGGTGAAGAGACGCTTGCGTGACACCATGGTTTCGTTCCTCCCTGATTGTTCTGGTCAAACCACGCTGGTGAGGCCGCCGTCAACATAGAGCAGGTGGCCGTTGACGTAGCCGGAGGCATCCGAGGCCAGGAAGATCGCGGCTCCCGCAAGCTCCGGCAGCTCGCCCCAGCGGCCGGCCGGGGTGCGCTTGCAGAGCCAGTCGTTGAACTCGGCGTTCGCCCGCAGCGGCGCCGTCAGCTCGGTGCTGAAATAGCCGGGTGCGATGCCGTTGCATTGGATGCCGTGCTTCGCCCAGTCGGCGCACATCGCCTTGGTCAGCATGCCGATCGCGCCCTTGGTCGCGGTATAGGGGCCGGTGGTCGGGCGGCCGAGCATGCTCATCACGCTGCAGGTGTTGATGATCTTGCCGGAGCCGCGCGCGATCATCGCGGGTGCGACGGCGCGGGCGCAGTAGAAGGCGCTGTGCAGGTTGGTGGCGATCTGGGTGTGCCAGGTCTCGTCGGTGATGGTCTCGAGCATGCCGCGCAGGTTCACGCCGGCGTTGTTGCAGAGGATGTCGATCGCGCCGCCGGCCTCCACCGCCTTGACGCCGGCATTGACCGAGGCGCTGTCGGTCACGTCGAAGGAAGCGGTCTCGGCGGCGATGCCCTCGGCGCGCAGGGTGGCGGCGGCCTTGTCGAGCTTGGCCTGGTCGCGGCCGTTCAGCACCACGCGCGCGCCGGCCGCACCCAGCCCGCGCGCGAGTGCCAACCCGATCCCCTGCGAGGAACCGGTCACCAGCGCGCGGCGGCCGGTGAGGTCGAAGAGCTTGAGCGACATGGCGCGTTCCCCTAATCGGCTCGGAGGGAAGCAGGGGACGGGCCGATGGACAAGCCGGCGCTGTTGGTGATGGGCGAGCTGCCGGACTGGGACCTCGAGCCGCTCGGGCGGGACTTCACCCTGCACCTGCTCTATGCGGCGAAGGACCCGGAGGCACTGCTGGCGGCGCATGCGGCCGATATCCGCGGCATCGTGACGAAGGGCGAGATCGGCGCCTCGGCCGCGCTGATGGATCGTCTTCCAAAGCTCGAGATCGTGGCGTGCTACGGCGTCGGGATCGACGCCATCGACCGGGCGTGGTGCGCGGCGCACAAGGTGCCGATCACCAATACGCCGGACGTGCTGACCGAGGATGTCGCCGACATGGCGATGGCGCTGCTGCTGGCCGCCGCGCGGCGCATCCCGGCCTCGGATGCCTGGGTGCGCGACGGGTCGTGGCAGCGCAGCGGCTCGATGCCGCTGACGACGCGGGTCTGGGGCAAGCGGATGGGCATCGTGGGGCTCGGCCGCATCGGCAGCGCGGTGGCGCGCCGCGCCGCGGCCTTCGGCATGCCGATCAGCTACAGCGGCCGGACGTCGAAGGAGGTGCCATACACCTGGTACCCGACGCCGGCGGCGCTCGCGCCACATGTCGACGTTCTGGTCTGCTGCGCCATGGGCGGGCCGACGACGCAGGGACTGATCGACGCCTCAGCCTTCGCGGCCCTGCGGCCCGGGACGATCTTCGTCAACGTATCCCGCGGCAGCGTCTGCGACGAGGCGGCGCTGCTGGCCGCGCTGCGCGAGGGACGCATCGCCGCGGCGGGGCTCGACGTGTTCTGGAACGAGCCGAACATCGACCCGGCCTTCCTCGGCTTCGGGAATGTCGTGCTGGCGCCGCATACCGCGAGCGGCACGATCGAGACGCGCAAGGCCATGGGCCAGCTCATGCGCGACAACGTGGCCGCGCATTTCGCCGGGCGGCCCTTGCTTACGGAGATCAGGTGATGCGCGCAGTCGTCATCCACGCCCCGAAGGACCTCCGCGTCGAGGAGCGTGCCGATGTCGCACCCGGTCCCGGCCAGGTCGTGGTGCGCATCGGGGCGGGTGGCATCTGCGGCTCCGACTTGCACTACTACCAGCATGGCGGCTTCGGCGCGGTGCGGCTGCGCGAGCCGATGGTGCTGGGCCACGAGATCGCCGGCATGGTGGCCGCGCTGGGCACGGGCGTCTCCAGCCTTGCCGTCGGCGATCCGGTCGCCGTGAACCCGTCGCTGCCCTGCGGCGCCTGCCGCTATTGCCTGGCGGGCCAGCCGAATCACTGCCTCGACATGCGCTTCTACGGCAGCGCGATGCGCATGCCGCATGTCCAGGGCGGCTTCTCCGAACTGCTGGTCTGCGAGGCGCCGCGCGCGGTGAAGCTGCCGCAGGGCATGGCGATCAGCCTCGCCGCCTTCGCCGAGCCTCTTTCGGTCTGCCTGCATGCGGCCAGGCAGGCCGGGCCGCTGATGGGCGCGCGGGTGCTGGTCACCGGCGCCGGGCCGATCGGCTGCCTCGCGGTCGCCGTCGCGCGGCACGCCGGCGCGCGCGAGATCGTCGCGACCGACCTGCTCTCGACGCCATTGCTCACCGCGCGGCGCATGGGCGCCGACCGCACCATCGCCGTCGCCGAGGACCCGGATGCGCTGCGCGGCTACGCAGTCGACAAGGGCCATTTCGACGTGGTCTTCGAAGCCAGCGGCAGTGCTGCCGCGCTGAAGGCCGCGATCGAGGTGGCGCGGCCGGGGGCCACCATCGTGCAGCTCGGCTTGGGTGGCGACGTCACGCTGCCGCTCTCGGCGCTGGTCGCCAAGGAGATCGGCCTGCGCGGCACCTTCCGCTTCCAGGAGGAATTCCCGCTCGCGCTCGAGGTCATGGCGCGCGGCGACATCGACCCGCGGCCGCTGCTCAGCGCGACCATGGGCATCGAGGAGGCGGTCGCCGCCTTCGAGCTCGCCGGCGACCGCAACCGTGCGATGAAGGTGCAGATCGCCTTCTGATCAGCAGCCGCGATCGGTCTTCGCCTGCTCGATCGCCGGCGCGAGCTGCATCGCCATCGCCTCGGCCGCGGTGCCTTGGGGCTTCGCGCGCGCCAGCAAGTCGCCGGCGCGCGCGACGCTGTCGCAGCCGCCGGTCGGGCCGGCCAGCATCGCCGCCTTCAGCGTCGCCTCGGCCCAGTGCACCAGCGCGACCTGGCCGGCGGCGCCGCGCTCGGCCGCCAGCGCCTCGGCACGGAAGCCGAGGCGGCGATTGCGGTCGCGCGCCTCGTCAGGGTCGGCGGCGAGGTCACGCCGCTCAGCCAGCAGTTGCAACAGTGGCGGCGCGATCTCGTCCGGCTTGCCGGCGGCGTCGCGCGTCCTGTCCCAGGCGGCAAGCGCGGCGTTGAAGTTGCCGGTCGCGCAATCGAGCGCCTCGCGCCGTGGCTTCGGCGCCAGGCCCGGCTGCGCCGCGATGCGCGCACAGGCCTCGGCCTGCAGCCGTCGCAGCGCGCCGCACTCCTTGTCGGTCAGCCGGCAATCGACGTCGAGCTTCGCCAGCGCGGCATCATCCTGGGCCGCGGCCATCGCGCGCGCCTGCTCGAGGGTCTTCGCGGTGTCGACATGGCGCGCGCAGCCCGCGAGCAGCAGCAGGGCGAGGACCCAGCGCATCACCGGCCCTTGAACACCGGCTTGCGCTTCTCGTTGAAGGCGCGGATGCCCTCGCTGCGATCCTCGGTCGGGATGAGCTGGTAGTAAGCCTCGATCTCGAACAGCATGCCGGAAGCGCGGTCCATCTGCAGCCCCTGGGTGATCGACTTCTTGGCCTGGCGCACGGAGAGCGGCGCATTGCCGGCGATGGTCCGCGCGGTCTCGAGCACCGCGGGCAGCAGCTCGGCCGGCGGCAGCAGCCGGTTCACCATGCCCCAGGCCAGCGCGTCCTGCGCGCTGAACGGCTTGCCGGTCAGGATAACTTCCTTGGCGCGCCGCTCACCGATGGTGCGCGGCAGGTTCTGCGTGCCGCCGGCGCCAGGCATGATGCCAAGCGTCACCTCGGTCAGGGCGAAGCGCGCGGTCTCGGCGGCATAGGCGAAGTCACAGCAGAGCGCGAGCTCGAGGCCGCCCGCGAAGGCCGCGCCGTTGAGCGCGCCGAGCAGCGGCATCGGGCAGGCGAGCACGGCGCGCGCCATGCGTTCATACAGGTAGTGCTGGGCGCTGAACTCGGCATCGGTCATGCCGTTGCGCTCCTTCAGGTCGGCGCCGGCGCAGAAGGCGCGCTCGCCGGCCCCCGTGAGCACGACGCAGCGATAGAGCCCGGGCTCGGCCTCCAGCGCCTGGAACACCGAGATCAGCTCGCGCGCCATCTCGCTAGTGAAGGCATTCGCGCGGTCGGGCCGGTTCAGCGTGACCTGCAGCACGTGCTCAGCGGGCTCGGTCAGCAGCAGCGTGGCGAAGGGGCGGTCGAGCAGCATGGCGGGTCCTCCGGCCGCACGGTCTAGCGGCCCGGGGGGCGGCTTGGTAGCCTGCCGGCACCCCAGGGAAGGAACCGGACTATGGACCTCGTGATCCGCGGCGGCACCATCGTCGATGGCACTGGCAAGCCGGGCTTCGTTGCCGATCTCGGCGTGCAGGATGGGCGGATCGCGGCCATCGGCCCGAACCTGCCGAAGGGCCGCGAGGAGATCGACGCGACCGGCAAGCTCGTCACGCCAGGCTTCGTCGACATCCACACGCATTACGACGGCCAGGCGGTCTGGGACAGCCACCTGGCGCCTTCCGCGCTGCATGGCGTGACGACGGCGGTGATGGGCAATTGCGGCGTCGGCTTCGCGCCGGTGCGGCCGGGCGCCGAGGGCAAGCTGATCGAGCTGATGGAGGGCGTCGAGGACATCCCGGCACCGGTGCTGAGCGAGGGCCTCGACTTCCGCTGGCAGAGTTTTTCGGAGTTCATGGACGTGCTGGCGGCGCGGCCACGCGACATCGACATCTGCGCGCTCGTCCCGCATGCCGCGGTGCGCGTCTACGTGATGGGCGAGCGGGCGCTGGCGCTTGAGCCGGCGAACCAGGGCGACATCGCGCAGATGCGCGAGATCGTGGCCGAGGCCGTGAAGGCCGGCGCCTTCGGCTTCAGCACGTCCCGCACCATCAGCCACAAGACACTGGCCGGCGACCCGACGCCGACGCTCAAGGCGCAGGAGGATGAGCTCACCGGCATCGCGCTCGGCCTGAAGCAGGCGGGTGCGGGCTTTCTCGAGCTGGTCTCGGACTGGAACACGCCGGATCCCGCGACCGAGTTCGCCATGGTCCGCCGCATTGCCGAGGCCTGTGGTCGGCCCATCGTCTTCTCGCTGACCGCGCGGCACGACCGCACCGAGGCCTGGAAGGAGCTGCTCGCGCTGTCCAACCAGGCGGCGGCGGATGGGCTCAGCATTCGCCCGGTCTTCCCGCCGCGCCCCATCGGCATCCTGTTCGGCCTGCAGGGCAGCCAGAACCCGTTCAGCGGCACGCCGACCTACAAGAGCATCGCTTCGTTGCCGCTCGCCGAGCGCGTCGCCGCCATGCGGACGCCCGAGCTGCGTGCGCGGATCCTGTCGGAGGACCGCTTCGAGGGCAGCAGCTTCGCGCTGATCCGCCGCCTGACCTTCGACCGGGTCTTCCCCTTCGGCGACCCGCCCGACTACACGCCGCCGCGCGAGGCGAGCATCGCGCTTCAGGCCGCCGCCCGCGGCATCACGCCGGAAGCCCTCGCCTACGACCTGCTGCTGGAAGACGAGGGTCACGCCTTCCTGTTTGCCGCGCTGACCAACTATGCCGACTACACCCTGGCGCCGAGCGAGGAGCTGCTGCGGCATCCGAACACCATCGTCGGGCTCTCGGATGGCGGCGCGCATGTCGGCTTCATCCTCGACGCCTCCTTCCCGACCTTCCTGCTGACGCATCACGGGCGGAAGCGCGGGCTGCCGATCGAGGAGATGATCCGGCGCCTGACCAGCGACACCGCGCGCGCCGCGGGCCTGCCCGATCGCGGCAGGCTGGCGCCGGGGCTGCGGGCCGACATCAACGTGATCGACTTCGAGCGGCTCGCGCTGGCCAAGCCCGACATGGTCTTCGACCTGCCGGCCGGCGGGCGGCGGCTGATGCAGCAGGTGACGGGCTACGACGCCACCATCGTCGCCGGCCAAGTCACCTACCGCGACGGAGTCGCCACGGGGGCCCTGCCCGGCCGGCTGGTGCGCTGCGCGGCGTGACGCCGCTGGAGCAACCGAAGAAACTGCTGCTGGTCGCGCTCGGCGCGATGTTCCTGCAGCAGACCTTCGCCTCGCTCGGCAAGGGCTTGCCGGCAGTGGTGGCGCCGGCGGTGATCGCGGATCTGCACTACGATCCCGCCTGGTTCGGGATCTATGTCAGCCTCTCGGCCATCGCCGCGCTGCTGTTCCAGTTGGGCTGCGGCAGCTTCATCCTTCGGCATGGCGCGCTGCGGATGAGCCAGGTCGCGCTGGTGATGCTGGCGATCGGGCTGGTGGCCTGCGCTGCCGGCAATGTCACGCTGTTCCTGGTCTCGGCTATCATCGGCGGCGGCGGCGTCGCGATCTCGACGCCGGCGAGCTCGCACCTGCTCGGCCGCTATTCGCCGGCGAAACACGCGCCGCTGGTCTTCTCGGTGAAGCAGACGGCGGTGCCGGCCGGGCTGCTGCTCGGCGGGCTGCTCGGGCCTGCGCTGATGCACTGGATCGGCTGGCGCGAGACCTTCGTGATCGCCGGCCTCGCCTGCTTCGCCTTTGTCTTCGTGCTGCAGCCGACGCGGCGGGAATTCGATTCCGACCGCAGCCCCAACAAGCGCTTCCACGTCAGCGACTTCGTCCGCACGGTGCAGAGCGTGACCAAGGCGCATGACCTGCGCACCCTGTCGATGGCCTGCTTCGCCTTCAACGGGCTGCAGACCGTCTTCACCGCCTACTTCGTGATCTTCGTCGTCGAGCATGGCGAGCCGATCTCGGCCGCCGGCGCGCTGTTCTCGATCGCCATGGCGGTCGCGGTGCCCTGCCGCATCCTCTGGGGCTGGGTCGGCAGCAGCATCGCAACGCCGCGCGTCGTGATGGGACTGCTGTCGCTCGGCATGGCGGCGAGCAGCGCGCTGCTCGGGATCTTCGGCGATGTCTGGCCGCTCTGGGCGATCGGGCTGGTGGCGGCGGGGCTCTCGGCGACCGCCATGTCCTGGCACGGCGTGCTGCTCTCGGAGGCCGCGCGGCTGGCGCCGCCGGGCGCGCGCGGCTCGGCGACCGGCGGCGTGCTGTCCTTCGGGCAGACCGGCGGCTTCCTGTTGCCGCTGGCCTATTCGACCTGCCTCGGGCTCACGGGGAGCCACGGGCTCGGCTTCATCGTCTGCGGCGTGCCGGCGCTGATCGTCGCCGTCGCGCTGCTGCGGCCGGGGCCGCAGCCCCAGGCCGCTGTGGCCGAGTAGTCAGCCCACCGGCATCGTCTGCGCGAGCGGCGGCAGCTTCACGACCCGGTCGTACCAGGCGGCGAGCTTCGGGTGGCCGGGTCGCCAGGGCTCGTGCGCGAAGCGGAAGTCGAGATAGCCGAGTGCGCAGCCGATGGTGATCTCGCCGATGGTCTTCAGGTCGCCCAGCGTCGTCGCCTCGGCCTCGAGCGCATCGAGGGCGCGCGCCACCTTGCCCTGCTGCAGCGCGATCCATTCCTTGCGGCCGTCATCCTGCGGCAGGGCGACCTCGCGCCGGCGCGGCTGGCTGGCGTCGAGGATGCCGTCGGCCAGCGCCTGCTGCTGCAGCGCCTTCCAGCGCCCGGGGCCGGCCGCGGGGAAGAGCTTCGGCGCATCGCCGATGGAATCGAGGTATTCGCAGATCACCGGGCTGTCGTAGAGCGCCAGGCCGTCATCGGTGACCAGCGTCGGCACCTTGGCGAGCGGATTGGCGGGGCGCAGTGCCGGGTCAGTGCTGGCGATCACCCAGGGCTCGATCTTGCCGTCGATGCCACGCGCGATGGCACAGGCGGCAGCCTTGCGGACATAGGGGCTAGCGCCCGACTTGGTGAGCTTCATGCTGACATCCTTGGACGGTTGGCAAAGCAACGCCGCCCGCATCGCGTGACGCGGGCGGCGCGATGGAAAGGCGCTGCGTCAGTCGACCGCGACGTAGGGCTTGCGCTTGATGCGGTCCATGTTGAGCCCTTCGATGCGGATCAGCTTGGTCGCGCCGTCGCGCCGCGGGCTGTGCAGCACGCCGGGTTCATAGAGGTAGGCATCGCCGGGCTGCATCACGTAGTCCTTGGTGCGCTTGGCGCGGCCGGGCTCGGTCTCGGTCGGGCGGGCCAGGCAGTCCCAGTCGGTCATCACGGTCTCGCCATCGGCCTGGCCGTAGATCGCCCAGGTCGGGCCATGATCGTGCGGGCTCGAGCCCTTCGCGCCGACATAGGCATGGGCGAGGATGGTGAAGCCGAGATCGGGGTCCTCGTAGAGCACGTGGCGCTCGGGCGTGCCGGGCGGCAGGGCCTCGGCGACGAAGCCGGGATCCTTCAGCGCGTCCTGCACCAGGTTGACGACGGCGACGCGGCCGGCCGGGCCGGGGTCGTCCTTGAGGGCGGCGCGGCATTGCTGCGCGAATTCCTGGACCGTGAGGGGCATGGCGGGGCTCCTTTCTTTGGCGGGTAGGGAACGCTTGCCGGGGCGCGCTGTCAAATCCAGAGTCGGCGCCGGGAGACGGAGAGTATGCCATGCGCGCGGTCTGGTACGAACACACGGGTCCGGCGCGCGAGGTCTTGCAATTCGGCGAGCGGCCGCTGCCCGAACCCGCACCCGGCGAGGTCCGCGTCCGGCTGCTGGCGAGCGGGGTGAACCCGGCCGATATCTACCGCCGTGCCGGCACCAATTGGGCGAACGAATTCCCGCTGATCATCCCGAACAGCGACGGCGCCGGCGTGGTCGAGGCGCTCGGCGTCGGCGTCGATGCGGCGCTGCTGGGGCAGCGGGTCTGGCTCTACAACGCGCAGCGCGGCCGGCCCTTCGGCACGGCGGCGGAGTTCACCTGCGTGCCGGTCGAGTATGTCTGCGCGCTGCCGGACGACGTCGGCTTCGAGGTCGGCGCCTGCCTCGGCATCCCCTGCATGACCGCGCATCGCTGCCTGTTCGCCGATGGGCCGGTCGCGGGGCTGCGCGTGCTGGTCTCGGGCGGCGGCGGGGCGGTCGGGAATTACGCGATCCAGCTGGCGCGCTGGGGCGGCGCGGCCTGGGTCGGTGCGACGGCGAGCGGCGGCTGGAAGACCGAGGACGCCAAGGCCGCCGGCGCCGATGCGGTGTTCGATTATCGCGCGCCGGATTGCGTCGCGCGGATCATGGCGGCGAGCGGCGGCGTGGATCGGATCGTCGAGGTCGATGTCGGCGGCAACGTCGCGATCTGGTCGGAGGTGATCGCGCTGAACGGCAGCGTGATCGGCTATGCCAGCCGCGGCGGGGCGACGCCGGCGATCCCGGTCTCGGGCACGCTGATGCGGAAGAACGTGAACCTGCGCGGCGTGGTGCTGAACAGCGCGCCGGCAGCGGCGCGGCGGCAGGCGATGGAGGAGATCACCGCCTGGCTGCGCGAGGGCGCGCGGCTGCACCGCGTCGCCGCGACCTTCCCACTGGCGGAGACGGCCGCGGCGCACGAAGCCGTCGAGGCCGGCACCAAGCGCGGCACCGTGGTTGTGCTACCCCAGGCGTAGCCCACCATCGACGGTGATGCACTGCCCCGTCACCATCGCCGCGCCGGCCAGCAGGAACAGCATCACCTCCGCCAGGTCATCGGTCGTGCAGCGCCGCTTCAGCAGCGCCTTGTCGATCGAGCTCGAGCGCTGCTCGTTGGTCCACTCGATCTGCCAGGAGCTGTCGACCGCGCCGGGCGCGACCGCGTTGACGCGCACCTCGGGCGCCAGGGCACGCGCGAGGTTCATCGTCAGGCTGATGACGCCGGCCTTGGTCGCGCCATAGGGCATGCTCGACCCGACCGAGCCGAGCCCCGCGATGGACGCCGTGTT
>Ga0114976_10000319_pt1 | contig 29758 bp, 27 predicted proteins | sample S_130805_EF_Meta_FD_87319 | JGI IMG/M metagenome (GOLD analysis project Ga0114976, IMG submission 87319) | Freshwater microbial communities from Lake Simoncouche, Canada to study carbon cycling - S_130805_EF_MetaG | ecosystem: Environmental > Aquatic > Freshwater > Lake | place: Lake... | reverse complement strand
GACCCTCGACGATGTGGAGGTCGTGATCGTCGCCGTTGTCGATGCGAAGGACAGCCCACAGAATATCGAGGTCTATATCTTCCCAGCCAGTGAGGTGCGTGAACGGTTCGATGCCTCCTATGCCGCTCGGACCAAGGCCGGCCAGGTCCATAAGGACAACTTCGGCATGTGGGTGGCCATCGACCACGATACGCGAGGCATTGCCTCAAGCGTCGGGTCGGGGATTGTGGGGAAGTTCAAGCCGGTCGCCGTCTATTCCATCACGTCGCTTATCGCCGCCAATGCCGAACTCAAGGGAGTGCCGGTCGATGAGGAAGTGGAAATCGATGAGACGGAACCGCAGGAAGCCCGGCCTACCACCATCGCCGAAGTGATGGCGTGGGCACGGGAACGCGTTGCTGAAATCGCGGGGGTACGCATCGAGGCCGTCAAGCTTGATCTCAAGGTAGAATATTGACGTAAGGTAGAATATTGACGTATTTATGCATTTAATTATCAAAACAAATACCTGCCTGGCTTCGATCCATGTATTGAAATTACAGACGAAGTCGTTCGTCGCGTGGGGTCCCGATCGGCGCCGATCGGGACCCCACCTGCTCACCAATCTTGCAGCGTTTTCAAGCGCTTGCGGCCGATTTCGCTAGGGGTCCCGGTTCGGCGCTTAGTCACAGCAGACGACACGGCGTGCCGTGGCGCGCGACTGGCGATGCCGGCCGCGTCGCTTCGCCGGCACGCCCGCGCCGGCGTTAACCTTCCAGACTCACCGCGTTGCTACGGTGTTCCCACGGGCGCCGGTGAGCGCCTGTCGCTCCTTGAAACCGTGCATCCGCCCCTTCGTCCTGTCGGAGCTCCAAATCCGCACCGGGCTGGCATCGCGCCTAAATTCCCTAAATTCTAAAGCTGTTTCCGGATCAACCCTCTGGTTTCAAACGAATTCGGCCTTGTTGGCCCCTCGCGGAATTGAGCCCGGTTGAGGCCTTCAACCGCCTCAATTCCTCAATTCCGCGCAGCCCCCGGGTATGTCCGAAACCCGCATCCCGAGCCGCCCCCCTGGGCCCTGGTCCAGGCCTTCGGATGATCGCGTTCTTCACGCCTCCGGGCGGTTCGGCGCAGGCGCCGGACCACTCCGGCGATCCCGCCCCGGGGTCGTGTCCGAAGAGGAATTCCGCGGCTTTCAGCCCGAAGCCGCGACCCGCGGCTCGCGCCAGGCCCGCAGCAAGGCATGCCCCACCGCCAGCAGCGCCGGCCCGACGAACAGCCCGAGGAAGCCGAAGGCGATCAGCCCGCCGAAGACGCCGAGGATGATCAGGCTCATCGGCATCGCGACGCCGCGGCTGATCAGCAGCGGCCGCACCACATTGTCGCTGCCCGAGACCATGATGATCCCCCAGGCCACCATGAACACCGCCCAGGCGGTGGCGCCGCCGGCATAGAGCCACCAGGCGGCAATCGCCCAGGCGGCGATGACCAGCGGCCCCAGCACCTGCGACAGCGAGCAGATGAAGCCGAGGAAGCCGATCGAGGTCGCCCCCGGCACGCCCGCGATCCAGAGCCCGAGCCCCAGCAGCACCCCCTGCAGGATCGCCGTGCCGACCACCCCCCAGGCGACGCCCCGCACCGCGCCGCCCGCGGCATCCAGCGCCTGCGCCGCGGTCGGCCCGCCGAGCCGCAGCGCCACGTCGCGCAGCTGCGCCGCCATCCGGTCGCCGCTCACCCAGAAGGCGGTCGCCACCACCAGCGCCAGCAGGATCTGCACGAGGCTGTTGAGCAAGCCTCCGGCCAGCCCGATCACGGTCTCCGAGATGGTGCCGGCGTAGGGCGCCAGCAGCTCCTGGAAGTTGAGCTGGAAGGCGCGCAGCTGCGGCCAGAGCTCGCCGGCGCTGCTGCCGAGGATCGGCAGGCCGGCGAGCCAGGCCGGCGGCGCCTCCGGCGCGTGCTCGATCCAGGCGCGCACCAGGGCCGCGCCGTGCCGCACCTGGCCGGCGAGGCCGGGCGCGATCACCAGCGCCGGCAGCACCACCAGCAGGACCAGCGCGACGAGCAGCAGCCCGGCCGCCGCGCCGCGGGGCACGCCGCGGCGGACCAGCCAGCCGCGCAGCGGCCAGGTGCCGAGGGCGATGAACCCGCCGAACAGGATGGCGATCGCGAAGGGCTCCAGCACCTTGAGCACGCCGAGCAGCAGCAGCGCGAGCAGCAGCAGGATCACCGCGCGCTCGACCACCCGCACCGTCGCCAGTTGGTCGGCGGCGCTCGGCAGCGGGGGAGGGGGGGGCGGCGCGTCGGGCATGGGCGCCGCAACGAAGCATGCGCGGCCCCCGCCGAGCAAGCGCGCCGGCTTCCGGCGGCCGCCATCCGGGCTATATGCGCACCGCCGCCGTCGCGGCGAGCCGGGAAAGACAGCCGCCATGTGGGACTGGTCGCGGAACTACATCCGCATCACGCTGAGGAACGTCCAGGTCGAGGTGAAGCTCGGGCTGCATCCTTGGGAACGCCACCCGGAGCGGCCGACCCGGCTGCTGGTGAGCGTCGACCTCTTCGCCTACCAGGACGCGCAGAACCGCCGGGTACCGATCAACTACGACCTGGTGCGCCGCTTCCTGCAGACCTGGAAGGACCGCCCGCATACCGACCTGCTCGAGGAACTGGCCGAGGACCTGATCGAGGTCTGCTTCCAGGACCCGAACGTCGACGCCTGCCGGGTCGAGCTGATCAAGCCCGACATCTTCAACGAGGCCGAGGGCGCGGGGATCGAGGTCTACCGCCGGCGCGAGGGCTGAGGCCATGCCGGGCAAGGTCGCACTGGTCACCGGTGCCGCGCAGCGGGTCGGCGCCGGCATCGCCCGCGCACTCGCCGAGGATGGCTGGCAGGTGGTGGTGCACTACAACCGCTCCGCCGCCGAGGCCGAAGCGCTGCGGGCCGAGATCACCGCCGCCGGCGGGGATTGCGCGCTGGTGCAGGCCGATCTCGGCGCCGCGGCCGAGGTCGCGACGCTGATCGCGCGCGCCGCCGAGCCCTTCGGGCCGCTGACGCTGCTGGTCAACAACGCCTCGACCTTCCGCTACGACGATATCCGCACGGCGACGCGCGCGGATTTCGACGCGAACATCGCGGCCAACCTGGCCGCCCCGATCTTCCTGAGCCAGGGCTTCGCCGCCCAGCTGCCCGAGGCGGCCCAGGGCGTCATCATCAACCTGCTCGACCAGAAGACCGAGAACCTCAACCCGGACTTCTTTTCCTACACCATCTCGAAGGTCGGGCTCCTCGGCGCGACCAAGGTGCTGGCCATGGCGCTCGCGCCGCGCATCCGGGTCTGCGGCATCTCCCCGGGCGTCACGCTGATCAGCGGCAAGCAGACGCCGGAGAGCTTCCTGAAGTCGACCCGGGTGACACCGCTCGGCCGCAGCAGCGAGGTCGCCGACCTGGTCGCCGCGGTGCGTTTCGTCCTGTCGGTGCCGGCGATGACCGGCACGGTGATCACCATCGATGGCGGCGAGCAGCTGCGCCGGCGACCCCGTGATGTCGCATTCGATACCGAATGACGTGACGTGGCATTCGATGTCGATTGCGGGTCAGTTCCGTTAAGCGCCTGGAAGCTCTCGATTTCGCGAAAAGACATTCGGCCGATTGAATGCCGTTTCCGTCGCCGCTGTCCTCCGCGAAATCTGTCCACCGTGCGCGTTGGGGGCCGGGAAGTCCCTGGGAACCCTTGCTTTTGTGACAGTTCGTCATGCGCAGGCAGAACGCCTCGGGAAGAATCGTTGAATGTCAGAGAGTTAGACACCTGCCCAAAATGCGTGCAATGACGTGTTTCGCCTTAATGAAGGCCGCTTTCGCTGCTTCCGCCAAGCGACATCCACAGACTTGTCCACAGCGTCCGTGGACGATCCCTGGCTTGCCGCGGAACTCCTGGCGGCCCTAATCGCTGCCCATGAGTCAAGCCTCTGGTGACGATCCGGTGACGGAGCCGGCGCCTCCGGTCATGGAGGGCGTGCGGGTGATCGAGACCGCCCTGGCGACCCTGCCGCTGTCGCCGGGAGTCTACCGCATGCTCGATGCCCGCGGCGAGGCCCTCTATGTGGGCAAGGCGCGGGCCCTGAAGCGCCGGGTTGCGACCTATACCCAACTCGGCCGGCTGCCCGAGCGTCTGCGGCGCATGGTGCACGAGACCCGGCATGTCGAGGTCATCACCACCGCCTCCGAGGCCGAGGCGCTGCTGCTCGAAGCCAACCTGATCAAGAAGCTCCGGCCACGCTTCAACATCGTGCTGCGGGACGACAAGTCCTACCCCTGGCTGGTGATGACCGAGGACCACCCCTATCCGCAGATCGCCAAGCATCGCGGCGAGCGGCGCAAGGGGGCGAGCTACTGGGGGCCCTTCGCCTCGGCCTGGGCGGTGAACCAGACGCTGACCGCGCTGCAGCGCGTCTTCCTGCTGCGGAGTTGCCGCGACACGGTCTTCGACACCCGCGACCGGCCCTGCCTGCTCTATCAGATCAAGCGCTGCTCGGCGCCCTGCGTCGACCGCATCAGCCGCGAGGACTACGGCGCGCTGGTGCAGGACGCCAAGCGCTTCCTGTCTGGCGAGGTGCCCTCGATCCAGAAGAACCTCGCGCGCGAGATGGAGGCGGCGGCCGAGAAGCTCGAGTTCGAGCGCGCCGCGGCGCTGCGCGACCGCATCCGCGGCCTGACCCATGTGCAGGGCCGCGACCGCGTCAACATCGAGGGCCTCGGCGACGCCGATATCGTGGCACTTCACCAGGCCGCCGGGCAGACCTGCGTGCAGGTCTTCTTCTTTCGCGGCGGCCGCAACAACGGCAACCGGCCGTTCTTCCTGTCGAAGGGCGAGCAGGGCCCGGAGGAGGTGATGGGCGCCTTTCTCGGCCAACTCTACGACGACCTGCCGCCGCCGCCCCTCGTCCTGCTCAGCCACGACCCGCCGGAGGCCGCGCTGATCGCCGAGGCGCTCGGCATCAAGGCCGGCCGCAAGGTGGAACTCCATCGCCCGCAGCGCGGCGACAAGCGCGGAGCCGTTGAGCATGCCGAGGTCAATGCGCGCGAGGCGCTGGAACGGCGCCTCGCCGAAGGCACCGCGCAGGAAGCGCTGCTGCAGGGCGTCGCCCGGGTCTTCGACCTGCCGGCCGCGCCCGAGCGCATCGAGGTCTACGACAACAGCCACATCCAGGGCAGCAACGCATACGGGGTCATGGTGGCCGCCGGCCCCGCCGGCTTCCTGAAGCAGGCCTACCGGAAGTTCTCGATCAAGTCCGACCTCAAGCCCGGTGATGACTTCGCGATGATGCGCGAGGTCTTCGAGCGCCGCTTCGGCCGCGCGCTCAAGGAAGACCCCGAGCGGCTCGGCGATGCCTGGCCCGACCTGGTGCTGATCGATGGCGGCCTCGGCCAGCTCAACGCCGCGCGCGAGGTGCTGGCCGAGCTGGGGTGCGATGATTTGCCGCTGGTCGCGGTCGCCAAGGGCCCCGACCGCGATGCCGGCCGCGAATGGTTCCACCGCGCCGGCGCCGAGCCGCTGCAGCTGCCGCCGCGCGACCCGGTGCTCTACTACCTGCAGCGCCTGCGCGACGAGGCGCATCGCTTCGCCATCACGACGCACCGCGCCGGGCGCTCGAAGGCGCTGGTGAAGAGCGAGCTCGATGACATCCCCGGCGTCGGGCCGGCGCTGAAACGCAAGCTGCTGAACCACTTCGGCAGTGCCCGCGGCGTGCGCAACGCCGCGCTCGAGGACCTGGCCAATGCGCCCGGCATCGGTCCCACCGTCGCGAAGAAGATCCACGAGCATTTTCATCCCGGCGGGTGAGGGCGTAGCCTCCCCGCAAAGACGGAGGGCGCCATGCTCAAGGATCGCTACGACCTGCCGGTGCCGACCGGCTCCGCCGCCGCGCGCGACGCCCTCGTCGCCGCCCTCGACCTGGCGCTGGCCGGCTGGCCCGGCGCGGTCGCCGGCTTCGAGGCGGCGCTGGCGCATGATCCTGGCCTGACCCTCGCCCAGCTCGGCAAGGCCCGCGCGCTGCAGGCTGGCGGCAGCCTCCCCGCGGCGCAGCAGGCCTTCGCCGAGGCGAGGCCGAACAGCGACCCGCGCACCGAGAGCCAGCGCAGCATCCTCGACGCGCTGCTGCATGGCCGCCCGGGGGAGGCCTTCGCCGGCGTGCAGCGCCACCTCGCCGAATGGCCGCGCGATGCGCTGATGGCGAGCCTGATCGCCAACCAGCTCGGCCTCATCGCCACCTCGGGACGACCGGAGCGCGAGCAGGAACTCGCCGACACCCTCGGCGCGCTCGCCCCGCATTACGGCGAGGACTGGTGGTTCGACGGCCATCACGGCATGGCGCTGTCGGAGATCGGCCGGCAGGAGGAAGGCGGCCGGCTCACCCGCCGCTCGCTCGCCGCCAATCCGCGCAACGCGACCGCCGCCCATGCCGAGGCGCATGTCCGCTACGAAACGGGCGAGCTCGATGCCGGCCGCGACTTCCTGCGCGCCTGGCTGCCGGGCTACCCCGCCGAGGGCATGCTGCACGGCCACATCGCCTGGCACCTCGCGCTGGTCGAACTCGCCCGCGGCGACCCGGAGGAAGGCTTCCGGCTCTTCACCGAGAGCTTCGGCGCCGAGCCCTACCGCGCCGGCCCGCTGATCGTGAAGATGATGGATGCCGCCGCCTTCCTCTGGCGCAGCGAACTCGCCGGCCATCCGCGCGATCCCGCCCGGCTCGCCATGGTGCGCGACTTCGTCCGCAGCAGCTTCCCCAAGCCGAGCATTCCCTATGCCGAGTGGCATGCCGGGCTGGTCGAGGCCGCCGCCGGCGACGGCAGCGCGCTCGCCACCCGCATCGAGGCCATCGAGGCGCTGGTCGCCGCCGGCCGCTACCCCGCCGGCGAGACCATGCCCGCCGTACTGCGCGGCTTCGGCGCCTTCGCCCGCCAGGACTGGGACGGCGCCATCGCCGCCATCGAGCCCATGCTCGACGCCCGCGCCCGGCTCAGCGGCAGCCAGGCCCAGCTCGACCTCATCGAGTTCACCCTGCTGCACGCCTATGCCCAGGCCGGCCGGATGGATGCCGTGCGGACCCTGATGGCCCGTCGCCGCCCCGGACCGCCGCCCGGCCCGCTCGCCGCGCTGCACTGAGCCGGCACCGGTAACATCGGGGCGCTTGCCCAGGCGCCCCGCCTCGGCCATGACTGTCCCCCGCGCCATGCCGACCGACCTGCCCAACCTGCTGACGCTATCGCGGATCGCCGCCATCCCGGTGCTGATGGCGCTCGTCGCGCTGCGCCAGCCCTGGGCCGACATGGCCGCCTGCGTGGTCTTCTCGATCGCCGCCATCACCGACTATTTCGATGGCAAGATCGCCCGGCAGCGGCAGATCGTCTCGCCTTTCGGGCGCATGCTCGACCCGATCGCCGACAAGCTGCTGGTGGGTGCGGCGCTGATGCTGCTGGCCGGCCATGACCGGCTGCCGGGCTGGTCGCTCTACCCGGCCATCGTGATTATGCTGCGGGAGATCCTGGTCTCGGGTCTGCGCGAATATCTCGCCGAGCTGCGCATCGGGCTGCCGGTGACGAAGCTCGCCAAGTGGAAGACCGGCTTCCAGATGGGCGCGCTCGGCACGCTGCTGGCCGGCGACACGGGCGCGCGGGCGATCGGCCTCGGCTTCCTGCCGGTCTCGCTGATCGGCGAGGCGATGCTCTGGATCGCCGCGGCGCTGACCCTGCTGACCGGCCGCGACTACCTGCTCGCCGGCCTCGCCCATGCCGGGACCGAACCTGCGAAGGCACCCGAGCCGGAGCCCAGCAATGGAGCCGTCCCGGTGGCCCGGCCTTGAGGCCGCGGCAACTCCGGCGCATGTAGGCACTGGTCCTCTGGACGGGCGCGGGAGCTTCTGATGCGACGGATCGGCGGTGCGGCAGGTGGCATGGCCCTGGCCCTTATCCTCCCCTGGGTGCTCGCTGGCTGCAGCCAGGTCGAGCAGGGCCGGCAGGAGGTGCGCAATGCCTCCGCCCGCTACTACGACAGCGTCGGCGAGACCGGCCGGCGGCTCGGCGCACCCTGGGGCGGGCCGCGGCCGAGCTGGCCCGATGACAGCGGCCTGACCGTGACCCGCGTGGTCGGCCCCAACCCGCCGGTCAGCGCGCTGACCACCGAGGCCGGCAATGTCTGGCCGGCGCAGGAAGGCCCGCGCTCGACGCTGGCCAACCCCGACGCGGCGCTGCGCGGCATCCCGAACTACCGCAGCGACGGCGCCTCGCCGGCTTCCACCGGCGAGCCGCGGCGGCCGCCGCGCGGGAGCTCGACGCCGCCCAACTCGCCCTCGCTGAACCCGCCGCCGAGCTTCGAGGATCGCATGCCGCCGATGTCCTCGGCGCCGCCGCGGCCCACCGAGCCGCTGCCGCGCCGCGCCGATGGCCGGCCGCTGGTCACGCCGCAGGGCCCGGGTGTGACGACCGGCGGCACCGACCGCATCCAGAACTACACCATCCCCGGCGTCGGCAGCGGCACCGCGATCCGCGACGGCAATACCACCACGCTGATCGGGCCGGGCGGGCAGATCACCACCATGCCGAACCCGCGCTGAGACGCTGCCATGCGGGTGCTCTACTTCGCCTGGGTGAAGCAGCGCGTCGGCCTCGGCGAGGAGGAGGTCGCGCCGCCCGCCAGCGTGCAGGACGTCGCCGGGCTGATCGCCTGGCTCAGCGAACGCTCGCCCGGGCATGCGGCGGCCTTCGCCCAGGCGAAGCAGATCCGCGCCGCGGTGAACCAGGAATTCGCCGGGCCCGAGGCGCCGGTGAAGGCGGGCGACGAGATCGCCTTCTTCCCACCCGTGACGGGCGGTTGAGAGATGCGCCCGCGGATCGCCGTCCAGGAGGCGCCCTTCGACCTCGCCGCCGAGAGCGCGGCGCTGACCCGCGGGCGCGACGATGTCGGCGGCCTTGCCAGCTTCGTGGGTCTCGTGCGGGCCGATGACGGCCTTGCGGCACTGACGCTTGAGCACTACCCGGGCATGACCGAGCGGGCGATCGCCGAGATCGCCGAGCAGGCCGCTGCGCGCTGGCCGCTGACCGGCTGCACCGTGATCCATCGGGTCGGGCGGCTCGAGCCGGGGGCGCCGATCGTGCTGGTGCTGACGGCCTCGGCGCATCGGGCGGCGGCGCTCGAGGCCTGCGCCTTCCTGATCGACTGGCTGAAGACCGGCGCGCCGTTCTGGAAGCGCGAGGAATTCGCCGATGGGCGGGAGCGCTGGGTCGAGGCCAAGGCTGAGGACGACGCCGCGGCGGCGCGCTGGCGCTGAGGGCCGCGCTCCAGGTTGCGCTCGGCGCCGCGCTGCTGCTCTGGCCTGCGTTGCTGAACGGCTACCCGCTGGTGTTCAGCGACACCGGCGCCTTCCTCGCCCAGACCATCGAGGGCTGGGCGATCTGGGACAAGCCCTTCGTCTACGGGCCCGCGCTGCATGCCTTCCACTGGCGTATCTCGCTGTGGCCGGCCGTGGCGGCGCAGGGGCTGGCGCTGTCCTGGCTGCTCTGGCGAGTGGCGCGGCTGCTGGGCTGGCCGGGGCATCTGCTGCTGTGCCTGGCCCTGGCGGCGGCCTCGGCGGCGCCCTGGTTCGCCGCCCTGCTGATGCCCGATTGGCTGGCGCCGGCGCTGGTGCTGGCGGTCTTCCTGCTGGCCTATGGCTGGGAGGCGATGGGGCGGGCGGCGCGGGCCGCCACGCTGTTTATCGCGCTGCTGGCGGCGGCGGCGCATCTCTCGCACCTGGTGCTGGCGGCCGCGCTGGCGGCGCTGGTGCTGCCGCTCTGCGGGTGGCGGGCGGCGCTGCGCTGCGCGGTGCCGCTCGCGGGCGCGGTGCTGGTGCTGCTGGGGACGAACCTCGCGCTGCATGGCCGGTTGGTGGTGTCGCCCTATGGCAGCGTCTTCGCCCTCGCGCGGCTGGCGGCGGATGGGCCGGCGGCGCGCACCCTCGAGGCGCGCTGCCCGGCCGCGGGGTGGGAGATGTGCCGCTGGGTCGGGCGGCTGCCGGCGGACAGCGACGACTTCCTCTGGCGGCGCGACGGGCCGGTCTGGTCGGCGCGCCGCGACGGCGCGCGGCCGGGCGGGCCGATCAGCCTGGCGCCGGAGGCCTCCGCGATCGTGCGGGAGACCCTGCTGCGCGAACCGTTGGCCGTCGCGCGCGCGGTGCTCGGGAACGCCTGGCGGCAGGCGGTGATGGTGCGGGTCGGCGATACGCTGGGGCCCGACCATCTCGCGCCCTCGGTGGCGCGGCAATTGGCGCTCGGCTTCCCGCCGGCGGAGCAGGCGCGCTTCGCAGCCTCGTTGCAGGCGCGCGGGCAATTGCCGATGGTCGCGGCGCCCTTGCTGGCGCTACACCTGCCGGTGCTGCTGCTGGGCGCGGCGGGCTGCCTCTGGGCGCTCGCCACCACGCGCGATCCGCGCCGGCGGGGCCTCGTGCTGCTGGTGCTGGCGGGGCTCGCGGTGAATGCCGCCGTCACCGGCGGGCTGTCGAAGCCGAACGAACGCTACCAGGCGCGCATCGCCTGGCTGCTGCCGGCCGTGGCACTTCTGGCGGCGGCGAAGCCTCGGCCGCGCGAACCGGCTAGGCTGGCCCCGGCATGATCGATTTCACCCTGCGGGAAGCGGCCTTCCTCTGCGCCATCTTCACCCTGGCCGGCGCGGTGAAGGGGCTGGCGGGCTTCGGCTTCCCGGCGGTCACGCTCGGGCTGACGGCGCTGTTCCGGCCGCTGCCGGAGGCGATGGCGTTGATGATCGTGCCGGCCATGCTGACCAATGTCTGGCAGGCCTTCGCGGGGCCGGCGCTGCGGCCGCTGCTGCGCCGGCTGTGGTCCTTCTTCCTGACCTCGACCTTGGGGGCCATCGCCGGCGCCGCGGTGCTGGCGCGGGCCGACCAGGCGGTGCTCGGGGCGTTGCTCGGGCTGCTGCTGGTGGCGGGCGCGCTGCTGGCGCTGTTCGGCCGGCCCTTCGGGCAGCCAACGCCGGGGCAGGAGCGGGTGCTGTCGCCGGTGATGGGCACGGCCTCGGGCGTCATCACCGGGCTGACCGGCAGCTACCTGATGCCGGCGGCGCCCTACCTGGTGGCGCTGCGGCTGTCGCCGGCGGAGTTCGTGCAGGCCTTCGGGCTCGGGGTGATCGGGGCGCTGGTGGCACTCGCCTTCGGCATGGCCGGCGCCGGGCTGCTGCCGGCGGAACTGGGGCTGGCCTCGGTCTTCGGGGTGGTGCCGGGGTTCCTCGGGTTGTGGATCGGGCAGAAAGCGCGGGCCGGGATGCCGGAGGCGCGGTTCCGCACGGTGATCCAGATCGCGCTCGGGCTGCTGGGGTGCTGGCTGGTGGTGAAGGCGCTGCGGTGAGGCGGTTTTCGGACAAACCCTGCGGGTGCGGCGCGGCGGGAGTTTTCGGACAAACGCCGGGCGGTCGCCGGGGCGGCGGTGGTGCGGTGGCGGGTTTCGGACAAACCCTGCGGGGGCGGCGGAATTTTAGGAATTGAGGAGATTAAAACCCTCAAACGCCTAAATTTCTGCGGGTCGGCTTGGCCTTATTTGTCGCTGAATCAAAGACTTGGGGCCAATTCAATTGAGGAATTGATGGCCTAAACCGTGCGGCGGGCAGAGGGCGGATTCAGGGCTCTCCTGGGCGGGGACGCGGCGGATGCACGGTTTCAAGGAGCGGTGGGGCCTTGCGGTCCCGAGCGAACATACAAGCACCGAAACCTTGCCGGAGGATGAATCAGACCCCGGGCCTCCCCGCGCCGTTCCGATCGGCCATCTGGCGAAAGCCGGTCGCTGCGCAAGGGGATGCCGCCCGCAGCGTCCGCCATGACAGGCCGCGGGACGGCGACCCGCGTCAGGCGCGCGTGGCCACCTCGCCGGCGAGGTCCGGCTGAACCCTTGGCCGCCGAACGCAGAGCAACACCCCAAGGCCGAGGCCGAACAGCGCCAGCGCGCCGGGGGCGGGGATCGCCCTGGCGAGGGGGACGTCGAAGGCCACCCTGTTCTCGCTGTTCGTATCCAGGTTGGTCAGGGCGATACTGATGACATCGCCGAAGCCGCCGATCGCCTGCGCCGACGGGCTCCAGTTGCCGCAGGGCCAGCCGCCACCGCTGCATGGGCTTGTCCCGACGCCGGTCAGCGCGGTGCTGCCGGACAGCGAGCCGCTGCTGCCATAGAGGGACTGCATCGCGGTCAGGTCGAAGAACATCTGCACCGTCCCGCCCACCGAGCCCTGACGGAACTCGCGGAAGGCGTAATCGAAGTTTGTCCCGGAACCGGTGCCGCTCGGCAGGCTGCTTGCCGTGCCGGCGCCGCCCTGGCTGGTCCCGTTGGAGTTGAGGACACTCAGTTGGGAGGGCCCGTTGGCGGGAGCCATCCAGATGCTGAAATCACGGCTCAGCCCCCAGGTCGACAGGGACGCCTTGCCATCGCTGGCACCCACCGAGGAGGCCGCCTGGAAGCGACCCGCGGCGAGCCCGAAGGAGATGAACGTACTGCCGTCCGCATCGGCGCTGCCATTCATGTCAAGGCCGATTCCGAGGATACGGTGGCCCACGGCGAAGGCCCCGTTGGAATAGGCACCCGATGCGAAGCCGGCCGGCGCATTGGCGTTCTTCACCTGCGTGGGGCTGCCGGTGATGGGATCGTTGTTGAAGGTGAAGACCGTCGAATAGATGTCGTAGCTGCGGGTGGTCGACGGGCCGGCGGCCCAGATCCCGGTTTGCAGCGAGTTGCCGACCGCGTTCCAACCGCCCCAGGACAGACCGCCATTGATGTCGACAGCGCCGGCTGTATGCGAGCCGAGGGCCGTGCCGAGGATGACGACGCCGCCCGCCAGCAGGCCACGCAGATTGGTAACCATAGAACACCCCTTTCGCCAAAGCGGTCCCCGGACGGCCCGCAAACCGCCTTCGCCCACAACCCGCGGCCGCTCCGCCGCGTCACGACCGAGTTACCAAAAAACCAAAAATCTGCAATCCAGGGAATTATTAGACATAAAAGTTTTATTGATGCGGCGGCATGCCTCGGGCGCGCCTCGGCTCCAATCGGGGAACGGCATGTAATGTCCTCGGGCGTGCCGCATGGTTGCATCCGCCCGCGCGCCGCCCAGGGCCGCCGCGGCGCGCCGCGCGTCCCGCCTCGCCGGCGGATGCGGCGCGCCGGTGGGCGCGAATCGGCCGGCCCCGGGCGTTTCAGCCGCGCCGACGGCGGGCGAGTTGCAGGCCGATCAGGCCGGCACCCAGGAGGGCGAGGCTGGTCGGTTCGGGGATCGCGGTCACGATCCCGCCGATGCCGAAGGGGTCCTTGCCGCTGCCGCTGCCGGCATCGGCGAAGGTCTTCCCGGCCTCCGCATCCTCCTCGCGCCGTTGGTCCCGCGCCGCGGCGATGGCGGTTTCGCGCGCCTTTTCGAGCGTCCTGTCGGCGTCGTCGCGCTCGGCCTTGGCGGTGATGAGGGCGGCGTCCCTGGCTTCGGAGGCGGTCCTGTAGGCCTGCTCGCGGCTCTCGAGGGCCTTGGCCCTGGCCTGCTCGGCCGACTTGGCGTCGCCCTCCTTCGCCTCCGTGGCAGCGGCCTCGGCCCGCTTGTAGCGGTCGTCGCGCGCGACCGCCGCCGCCGCCTCGGCCGCCTTGCGGGCTCCGCTCGCGGAGTCCTCGGCCTTGCCCAGGGCGTCCTGGGCAGCCTGCATGGCCGCTTCCCTGGCATCGTCCTCGACCCGGTCCGCCGCCGCCATGGCGCCGGCATAGGTCATGGCCGCCTGCTGTCTGGCCGCGACGTGATCGGCATCCGCCTTGGACAGGGCGGCTTCATATTCGATATCGGCCTGTTCCCTGGCCGGCCCGGCGTCGCCATCCGCCAGGCTGCGGGCGATGGCATAGTCGATCTCGGCCTGCCGAATGGCCGACGCGTAGTCGCGTTCTGCCCGGGCCAGCTTGTCGCCATAGGCCCGCTCGGCGGTCTCCTTCGCCTCGGCGGCGGCGCGGTCGGCGGCCTCGTAGGCCGCCATCTCCCTGGCCGCATCGCCGAGCAGCGCTTCCTCGAGCGCCAGGCTCGCGGCGGCCGGGGCCAGGGTCTCCTCGAGCGACTTCAGGACGCCGTCGGCCCAGGCGCCGGGCGGCAGCAGCGTGAGGGTGGCGGCAAGCAGGACAGACCGAGTGGCGAAAACGCGCATGACGGAAACTCAACAAACGTATCAATTAAGATACTAAAGAACGATTATTTGGTCAATGACATTCTGATTACATGTGCCGGATCGACGCCCCGGCGATGCGGCGGCGTCGCGCGCGGGCCGCCCATGGACCGCCCCATGGGCAGCTCTGCCCGCCTGCCCGGCCGTGTTCCGCGTCCCGCCGCCCTGCGACCTTCCGCCGCCCGGTCGGCACCCAAGGCGCAGCCCGCGCCGCGCCCCCCGCCGCTGCCGCCTGAGCTCCGGCAGCGGGCTCGGCACCCCCTCCGGCAGCTTCACCGCGGCGAGGTTCAGCGTCAGCGCGACCGCCCCGTAGTAGCCGCTGACCGCGATCGGATCGATCACGCCCGGCTCGCCGAAGCGCGCCTTCACCGCGTTGAATCGCGCATCCGAGACGCGGCGCGTCGCGTGCCGCTCGGTCAGGACGTCGTGGACCGGCGCCTGGTCCTCGCTCATCCCCGCCGGCCGCAACCGCCTCGCGCACCGCGTCCCACACGACATGCGCCAGGTGACCGGCCGGACCATACCCATGCGCCGACGCCGGCAGCAGCCGCGCCCGATCCACATCCCAGGCACGAAACGTCCTGCTCGTGAGCAAGCAACGAAGCAATACCCGGCCCGCTTCGGCTGGCGAATTCTCGGACAGGCCCCTACCGCGCGCTGCGCGGCCCGGCCCAGGGTGCGGCCGGCTGCGGCGTCGCGATCGCCTGCGCCGCCGCGGTCGGCTGCTCCCCGGCGCGCGGCGCGATGGCGTTCGCCACCACGGTCCGCACGCCATCCGCGGCTTCCTCGGACGCGGCATAGGCGATGTCGCCCCAGGGCCGCGCGAGGCGGCCGGCCGGCAGCTCGTTGATCTGCGCGACCCGGCCAAGCTCCTGGCCGTCGCGGCGCGAGACGATCCAGACGATCTCCACCCGCTCGGTACCGCGGCTCGCCGGCCCGACCGTGACCTCGGCGTGCAGCGCGAAGCTCGCGCCCTCGGCGCTGTCCTGCACGGTGAAGCCCTGGGTGCCGAGGAACTTCGCCATCTCGCGCGCGAGCGCGGCATTGCCGTCGCCCGGCGCGCCGCGCACGCCGGCCATGTGGATGCGCGGCGGGCCGGCGGTCAGCGCCAGCGGGTCGCTCGCCTTGCGGCCGGCCTCGATGCGCAGGATCTGCTGGGTGATCTTGGGCGCGGCGACGGCGGCGACCTGCTCCAGCAGCGCGCGCGAGGCGTTCTGCCAGTCGCGCGCGGGGACGCGGTCGCCCTCGGTGACGGCCTGTTCGCGGCCATCGGCGTCGATCAGCCGGTAGCGCGGCCGGATGCTCGAGCCCTGCCGCTCGGCGCTGATCGCAACCTTCCAGTCGAGCGGCAGCGGCGTGTCGGTGGCGATCGCCGGCACCTCGGCCTGCAGCAGCGCATTGGCCAGGCTGTCGGCGAGGTCCTGCGCGCCCTGGCTGTCGAGCAGCGCGTCCTGCGGTGGCGAGATCGCCAGGCGGATCGCCATCGGCACCGCCAGCACCGCGGAATTGCCGCCCGGGCGGCCGCGATAGGGCTGCGGCAGGTCGCCGCAGGCGGCGAGGAGCAGGAGCGCGCCGGCTACGGCGCGACGGCTACATGAGGACACAGGCGACCAGCATCGTCAGCAGGGTCAGCACCATAAACTGGACCATGTAGGGCATCGTCAGGCCGGGATGGCGATGGCGGAAAGCTGGTGGCCGATCGGCCCGCCGCCGGCCAGCGTGCGGCGGCGATGGCTGAAGAAGCGCGCCTCCTCGGCGAGCGTATCGAGGCCGGCGACCTCGACCGCGGCGAGCCCGAGCGCCGCCAGCCGCGAAGCGCAATAGCCGGCGAGGTCGAACTGCCAGCGATCGGCGCGCTTGCCGGGGCCGAAGAAGCGCGCGTCTTCGGCGCTGCGCGCAAGCACGGCGTCGCGCAGGTCGGGCCCGACCTCGTAGCTCGGCTGGCCGATGCAGGGGCCGACGGCGGCGGTGATGCGGGCGGGCGTCGCGCCGAGGCGCGCCATGGCGGCGACCGTTTCCTCGAGCACGCCGGCGGCGGCCCCGCGCCAGCCGGCGTGCGCCGCGCCGATCACGCCGGCCACGGCGTCGGCGAAGAGCACCGGCGCGCAATCGGCGGTCACGATGCCGAGCGCGATGCCGGGGCGCCGCGTCACCAGCGCATCGGCCTGCGGGCCCTGGCCCTCGGCCCAGCCCTGATCGACCTCGGCGACCGCGATCCCGTGCACCTGCGTCAGGCCGTGCAGCGCGGCGTGGTCGCAGCCGACGGCGGCGGCGGCGCGGCGGCGGTTCTCGCTGACCTTGGCGCGGTCGTCCTGGCCGGAGAGCGAGCAGTTCAGCGCCGCCCAGGGGCCGTCGGAGACGCCGCCGCGGCGGGTGAAGAAGCCGTGGCGCAGGCCCGTGAGCGCGGCGAGCGCGGGCGTCTCGATGAACTCGGCCTCGGTCATGTCAGGTCTCGAATCCCGCCGGGATCGGCAGCGCGGGATGGCACAGGCAGAGCGCCTTGAACAGCCGGCCCATGGATTCCGGCGCGGTCAGCCGCTCGGCGCCGGCCTGGATGCTGGCGGCCTCGGCGGCGTGGCCGGCGAGGTGCGCGGCGCGCGCCAGGATCGCGGCGCGCTGCGGCAGGCCGAGCCGCTGCAGGAAGAGGCCCATCGGCAGCGGGCCATGCGCGGCCGCACCCGCGGCGCGGCCGGCCGCGGCAAGCTGGGCGAAGGGGACATGCGCGGTGATGTCGACGCTGCCGGGCTCGGCCAGCGGATCGGCCGCGGCGTGTGCGCGCATCGCCTGCAGGCTGTCGCCGAAGCCTGGCCCGGCCGGGCCGTAGTCGAGCGTGAGCAGCGCGCCGCCCTGCGCCGCGAGCCGGGCGGCAAGCTGCGCGGTGACGGCGCAGGCGGCCTCGGCCAGTTCATGCACCGCGCCCTCCGGCGCGGCGAGCGCGAGCCAGGCCGGCTGCTCGACGAAGGCGCCATCGGCGACGAAGCGCTCGCGCCAGCCATCGCCGCGGCGAATGAATTGCCGGATCGGCAGGGCGTCGAAGAACTCATTGGCGAGGATCACCGCGGGGCCCGCGGGCAGCGCCTCCGGCGTCGCGTGCCACTGCACGGCGGTGCCGAGCTTCGCCTGCTGTGCCGCCCGCAGCGCCGGCGAGGTCTCGACCAGATGCACCTCGAGCGCGGCGCGGCAGGCCGGCATGACCTCGGCGATGGCGCGCAGCGCATCGGCCATCAGCGTGCCGCGGCCGGGGCCAAGCTCGGCGACGATGAACCGCGCCGGCGCGCCCATCTGCTGCCAGGTCACCGCGGCCCAGAGGCCGAGGCATTCGCCGAAGGCCTGGGATATCTCGGGCGCGGTGGTGAAATCGCCGCGCGCGCCGAAGGGATCGCGCGCGGCGTAATAGGCGGCCGCGGCGCGCGCCATGAAGGCGTCGAGCCGTTCCATGCGCGAGGTATGGGCCGGCGACGTGGCGGGCGGCAAGCCGGGCGGGCGTGGTTGCGGCGTCGCGCGGCAGCGGTTTCCTGTATGGAAGGGCCCCATCGGACAACGCCTGGTCAGCGTAACGCAGGACCCCTCGACGGCATGACGCCCCGTCGGGGCGATGTGGAAGGCTCGGCAGCTCAACTCGTGCCCGTTGCGCGCGGGGGGACCCTGGTTCAACGCGCCGCGCATCCCCGGTGATCGCGCAGCCGCGCGACCAGCATGGCCGCATCGATGCCGGGATCGAGGAGCTCGGCCAGCGTGCAGGGAAGCCGCTCCGGCGGCATGGGCTGTGGCTCGAGGGCCAGCGGATCGTCGGACGCCTCGCGCACCTCGGCGTACCAGCCGGCGACCTCGTTCTCATGCAAGGTGGCGGCGGGTGCCTCGGCGCGGAAGCGTTCCAGCATGTCGTCGATGTCGGCGTAGCTCTCCGCTGCAGGCTTCCGGGCCGCATGCACCGCACCCGAGAGCCCCAGCATCAGATAGGCCCGCGCCAAGGCAATGGGCCGCTCGGCCTCGGGGATATCCGGCGCGAAGCTGCCATCGGGCTGCGCGCGATAGGGATAGGGCAGGAACCGGAGGGTGCGCAGCCGTGGCACCACGGCTTCCGTCACGCGCGGCGCTCCAGGCGAGGATTGCAGCACCGCGACCAGGCCGGCCGCGTCGAGCCGGGGATCGAGCAGGTCGGTCAGCGTCACCGGCGGCAGGCGCGGCAGGCTGAACCTCGCCGGCATGTCGTTGCAGCCCACCACGAGGTGAAGGCAGTCGGTGTACATGTCGAAAAAGCTGGTGCCCGCCGGCAGCCCGCCTTCGGCTGCGATCGCCGCGCGCAGATCCTGCAGCGCGCCGTCGATGTCGGCGAGGGTCTCGGCACGGTTGCCCGGGGCGCCGGCCGATACCCGCAACGCACCGACCAGTGAATTCGACAGCGCATGGACGACGCGCTGATCGGAAGTCCATACGGCGCTGAAGTCCTCCGGCATCGCACCCTCCTATCCGATCGCCTCGCACCATAGGAGCCCGGCGGGGCTCACATCCATGCGTACGCGAGGGGCGTGTCAGGGCGTGACCGCCACCGTCGCCGGCCGCGCCCGCAGCATCAGCCAGGCGCCGACCGCGAGCATCGGCAGGCAGAGCAGCTGGCCCATGGTCGCGCCGCCGAACAGGAAGCCGAGATTGGCGTCGGGCTCGCGGAAGAACTCGCCGATGATCCGCGCGATGCCGTAGCCGGCGAGGAAGGCGCCGGTCACGAAGCCGCGCCGGGCGCGCATTGCCGGCTGCCAGATCAGCCATTGCAGCACGGCGAAGAGCACCACGCCCTCGAGCCCGGCCTGGTAGAGCTGGCTCGGGTGGCGCGGCTCCGGCCCGCCGGTCGGGAAGACCATGGCCCAGCGCACGTCGCTGACGCGGCCCCAGAGCTCGCCATTGATGAAGTTGGCGCAGCGGCCGAAGAACAGGCCGATCGGCACCACCGCCGCGATGCGGTCGCCGAAGCCCAGCATGTCGAGCTTCTGCCGACGGCAGAACAGGATGGTGGCGATGATCACGCCGAGCGCGCCGCCGTGGAAGCTCATGCCGCCCTGCCAGACGGCCAGGATCTCGCCCGGGTTCACCAGGTAGTGGCCGGGCCGGTAGAACAGCACGTAGCCGAGCCGGCCGCCGAGGATGATGCCGAGCGTCGCCCAGGTGATGTAGTCGTCGAGCTGTTCCTTCGTCGCCGCGACCGGCGGCAGCGCCACCAGCCGCCGCGCCAGCTGCCAGCCCAGCACGATGCCGGCGATGTACGCCAGCGCGTACCAGCGGATGGCCAGTGGCCCGATCTGCACGAGCACCGGGTCGATGATGGGGAAGGGGATCGCGAAGAGCATCAGCGCGCGGCCTCGTCCGCCCGGTACCATGCGACGGTTCGCCGCACGCCCTCCTCCAGCGGGGTCATCTGGCCGTTGAAGCCGGCGGCGCGCAGCCGGTCGAGCGGCGCCTCGGTGAAGTACTGGTACCTGCCCTTGAGATCCTCGGGCATGTCGATGAAGCGGATGTCGGGCGCCCGGCCCATCGCCGCGAACATCGCGTTCACCAGGTCGAGGAAGCTGCGGGCCTGGCCGGCGCCGCAGTTGAACAGCCCCGAGACCCGCGGGGTGTCGAGCAGCCAGAGCATGACGGCGACGCAGTCATCGACATGGACGAAGTCGCGCTGCTGCTCGCCATCGGCAATCCCCGGCCGGTCCGACTTGAAGAGGGTCGCCGCTTCGCCGCGCTGGGCCTGGGCGTATTTGTGGAACAGCACGCTCGCCATGCGGCCCTTGTGCGCCTCGTGCGGGCCATAGACGTTGAAGAAGCGCAGCCCCGCCCATTGCGGCGGATGCGCCGCGCCCTTGGCCAGCAGCTGGGCGACCCGGCGGTCGAAGGCGAGTTTCGACCAGCCATAGAGGTTGAGCGGGCGGAGCCTCGCCAGCGCCGCGGGCGCGGCGTCGTCGTCGAAGCCGAGCGACCCGTCGCCATAGGTCGCGGCCGAGCTGGCATAGAGGAACGGGATGCCGCGCTGGGCGCAGCCCTCCCAGAGAAACAGCGGCAGGGCAAGGTTGGTGGCGGCGACGAGGTCGCCATCGGTCTCGGTGGTGGCGCTGATCGCGCCCATGTGCACGACCGCGCTGAGCGGCGGGTGGCGGTGCCAGAAATCCTCCAGCGCCTCGGGCGGCAGGACCCCGGCGAGGGTCGGTTCGGCCAGGTTGCGCCACTTCTCGCCGCTGCCGAGGCGGTCGATCACCATCACCTCCTCGCCGCGGGCAGCCAGCGCGGCGACCAGGTTCGAGCCGATGAAACCGGCGCCGCCGGTGACCAGGTACATGCGTCGATCCCACGTTGCGCGGCCTGCGCCCGGGGGTATAGGGCGGCGCCCGCACGGGTCAAACGGAGGGGTGGCATGGATCAGACGGGTGGCCGCAAGCGCGGCGGGTTGTTCGACGACCTCGCGGGCGTGGCGGGCGGCGCCTTCTCGGCGCTCGCCGGGATCCGCGACGAGGTCGAGGCGATGGCGCGGAGCCAGGTCGACCAGATGGTCCAGCGGCTCGAGCTCGTGAAGCGCGAGGAGCTCGACGCCGCGCTCGAGCTGGCGCGCCGCGCGCGCGAGGGGCAGGAGGCGCTGGAGGCGCGGCTGGCGACGCTCGAGGCGCGGCTGGCCGAGCTGGCGGCGGCGCCGGGGCGGAAGGGCAGGGGCCACGCCGAATAGCGCGCCGCCTGAAATCTCCACCGGATTGTCACGCGCCGGGCCGAGTCGCGCGCCGGGCGGCCCTTGCAACGGCTTTTCGCACCTGCGTAGGCTAGCCCTGGTGGTTGCCGGGCCCGATTCACCCCAGATACTGGGGGGCGGGGCGGGTGGGCGCCGACCCACAGAGGCAGGAGGAGGTGCCGCGATGTCAGGTCTTCTGGCCCGTGAGCGCGAGCGTGCGACCAACCCCCTCGACGTGCTCGAACAGATCGTCGCCGCCAACGAGTGGATCTTCGATCGCCGCTCGCCCGGCGAGATGGCGGCGGAGGCGCCGGGCAAGTGGTGCAATTACGGCCTCTATTTCTCCTGGTCGCCGGAGATCAGCGCCATGCACTTCTCCTGCGCCTTCGACCTGAAGGTGCCGGCGGAGGCGCGGCCGAAGCTGTTCGAGTTGCTCGCGCTGGCCAACGAGAAGCTCTGGATCGGCCATTTCGGGCTCGAGAGCGAGGAGGGGGTGCCGGTGTTCCGGCACTCGGTGCTGCTGCGCGGGGCGCCCGGGGCCTCGGCCGAATCGCTCGAGGACATGGTCGATATCGCGCTGACGGAGTGCGAGCGGTTCTTCCCGGCCTTCCAGTTCGTGCTCTGGGGCGGCAAGGCGCCGGCGGATGCGCTGCAGGCGGCGATGCTGGAGTGCGTCGGCGAGGCCTGAGCGGGGGGCGGGGCGTTGTCGGACGAACTCTGCCCGCAACCCATTGGAATTGCTTTCGGACACGACCCCAGCGGCGGCGGTCGCCGGGCGCGGCGGGGCGGCAGCGGCGATTTCGGACAAACCCCGGGGCGCGACTTAAAATCGCCTCAATTCCGAACGGGTGGTCCGGGCCAGTTTTTCCATGATATCAAGGCGCTGAACGCGGCTTGATTTTAGAATTTAGGCGATTGAGGGCGCTGGCAGCGACCGATTCGGGCGCGCCGGCCCGCTTCCTGGTGCTGCTCGGATGCACGGTTTCAAGGAGCGGCGGGGACCTGGCGATCCCCGGGCCAGCAGCACAGCACGACCCGCTTGCCGGATGATGACCGAAGCTCAGTACAACAACAGGTCGCTCACACCGAGGCTGGCGATCGCGTTGCCGCCGCCGGTGAAGACGGTGGCGATCAGGCTCGGTGCGCCGCCGCCGCTGCCGTCGGCATCCCAGAGCAGCCGGCCCTGGCCGGTATCGTACAGGAACTGCCCGAAGCCCTGGTTCGCCGTCGGATTGGACCCGCTGACGACGCGGTTGGCCGCCGGCGCCGCGCCGCCGACCAGCCCGCCGCCGAAGCCGGCGGCAAACAGGTAGATCTTGTCCGCCTCGGCGGTGCTGAAATCGAGGATCACGTCGCCGCCATGGCTCGCCGCGCCGAAGGCGAAGCGGTCGGCGCCGGTGCCGCCCAGCAGCTGGTCCGCGCCGAGATTGCCGAGCAGCAGGTCGTCGCCCGCGCCGCCGATCAGCACGTCGTCCTGCACGCCGCCGTCGAGGTAGTCGTTGCCGTCGCCGCCCGAGAGCTGGTCGAAGCCGCCCTCGCCGAACAGCTGGTCGTTCTCCGTCCCCCCATCCAGCTGGTCGTCGCCGACGCCGCCCGCCAGCGTGTCGTTGCCGGCATCGCCGAGCAGGATGTCGTTGCCGGCCTCGCCGTAGAGCTGGTCGGCGCCGTCGCCGCCCGCGATGACGTCGTCCGAACCGCCGCCGACCAGCAGGTCATTGCCGGCGCCGCCCTGGATGTCGTCGACGCCGGCCTCGCCGTAGAGGCTGTCATTGCCGTCGCCGCCGAAGAGCTGGTCGTCGCCGGCGGAGGCCGAGATCCAGTCATTGTCCCCGCCGCCATCCAGCACGTCGCCGCCGGCCTCGCCGAACAGGCTGTCGGCGCCGGCGCCGCCCATCAGCCGGTCGCTGCCATCGCCGCCGGCCAGGGTATCGGCGCCGTCGCCGCCATCGAGCGTATCCTGGCCGCCCTCGCCGAAGAGCTGGTCGGTGCCGGTGCCGCCGACGAGCGAATCATTGCCCGCGCCGGCGACCAGCTGGTCGTTGCCCTCGCCGCCGTCGAGCGTGTCGTCGCCGGCGCCGCTGCGCAGCGAGTCGTTGCCGCCGAGGCCGGCGAGGCTGTCGTTGAACTCGCCGCCCACCAGCCGCTCGGCGGCCGCTGTGCCGAGGCGCTCGATCGCGCCCGAGGCACGGCCGAAGATCACGTAGGCCGAGCCGGCGCCGCGATTGTCGCCCGGGTCGCCGAAGGGCGAGCCGATGATCGGGCCGGCGAAGGGCGCGCCGATGATCAGGTCGCCGAAGCCGTCGCCGTTCAGGTCCGCGGCCGAGGCCACGCCGTAGCCGGCGAGGTCGCCGCGCGCCACGCCGTCGATCCGGAAGCCGTTGCTGCCGTCGAGCGAGGCGAGCGGGAGCGCGGCGGGGAAGCCGCCGGCGCGGCCATAGACGACGAAGCCGGAGCCGGCAATCGGCCTGCCGGCGGGATTGGCCAGCCGCGCGCCGATGAAGAGGTCGCCATAGCCGTCGCCGTTGACGTCGCCGGCCGCGGCGACCGACAGGCCGGCCGCATCCTGGGGCACGACGCCGTCGAGGCGGAAGCCGTTGACGCCGTTCAAGCTGCCGAGCGCGAGGCTTCCGGTCCAGCCGCTGGCCAAGCCGAACAGCACGTAGCTCGACCCGGCGGACGGGTTGCCGCCGGGATCGGCGCCGTCGGCGCCGATGATGATGTCGGCGAAGCCGTCGCCGTTCACGTCGCCGGCGGAGCCGACGGAGGCGCCGCTGCGATCGCTGGCCGCCACGCCGGTGACGCGGAAACCGTTGCTGCCGTCGAGCGCGGACAGGTCCGGCTGGCTCGTCCAGCTCGCCTTGCCGAAGACCACGTAGCTGCGGCCGACGTTGATGAGGCCCGCCACGGTTACGTATGGCGCGCCCACGATCACGTCGGCGTAGCCGTCGCCGTTCACGTCGCCGGCCGAGGCGACGGAAACGCCGAGATTGGATTGGGCCTCGACGCCCGAGATGGTGAAGCCTGAGACGTTCCCTAAGCCGACGGCTGGGGTCCAGCCGGTATCCTTGCCAAAGACGACATAGGCCGCGCCGGCATTCTCGCCGGCGGGCCTGTCGGCGAAGGCGGCGCCGAAGATCAGGTCGGCGAAGCCGTCGCGGTTCACGTCGCCGGCCGAGGCGACCGAGGCGCCGGTCTGGTTGCCCGCCGCCGTGCCGTCGAGCCGGAAGCCGTTTGCGCCGTTCAGCGAGGACAGCGCGAAGGAGGCACCCCAGGTGCCGGTCTTGCCGAACACCACATAGGCCGACCCGGCGGCCTGGTTGCCGCCGGGCGCGGTCCCGGGGGCGCCGATGATCAGGTCGGCGATGCCGTCCTTGTTCACGTCGCCGGCCGAGGCAACGGAGGTGCCCGTCTGGTTGCCGTCCGAGATGCCGTCCAGCCGGAAGCCGTTCGTGCCGTTCAGCGCGCCGAGGCTCAGGCTCGCGGCCCAGCCGGAGGTCTTGCCGAACACCACGAAGGCCGCGCCGGCCACGCCGGCGTTGGGCACCGTGGCGAAGGGCACGCCGATGATCAGGTCGGCGATGCCGTCGCCATTGACGTCGCCGGCCGAGGCGACCGAGGCGCCGACGAAGGCGAAGTTCGCGGCTGCGCTCTCGATGCGGAAGCCGTTGGTGCCGTTCAGCGTGGCGAGGTTGAGGACGGCCGGAATCGGCATGGAGCTCTCCTGTGGCGGCCCGGTCGGCCCGGGCGGGAACTCATTGCCACGTCGGGCGGGCTTAAGGAATGTTCAGACACCTCACGGTCCGGCGAAACGCGACCCGCGGCCGGGCCGTCGCATCGGCCGCGAGGGGCTGCACGCCGTCCCCCGACACGGCCCCGGCGCCGCCGGAGGGGGTGGTCGGCGGCCCCTCGGATGCAGGGTGTCGAGGCGCGGCGAGGTCTGCGGGACCCGGCCGGCACTGCAGGCTTGTCGGAGGCTGAAGCGCGGCGCCACCCTGGCGCCATGACCCGCCGCGCCGCCCTGCTGCTGACCCTCGCCCTGCCAGGCCTCGCCCGTGCCCAGGGGGCCGCTCCACCCTGGCCGGAGCGGCCGCCACGGCTGCTGGTGCCCTTCGCGCCGGGCGGGCTGACCGACAGCATCGCCCGGCTCTCGGCCGAATGGCTCGGCGCCGGGCTTGGCCAGCCGGTGGTGGTCGAGAACCGCACCGGCGCGGGCGGCGTGCTGGCGGTGGAGGCGGCGCTGCGCGCCCCGCCCGACGGCACTACGCTGCTGACCGCGAGCGCCTCGCAGATGGTGATGCTGCCGGCGCTGACCCGGGTGTCCTACGATGCCCTGAGGGATTTCGCGCCGGTCTCGATCGTGGCGGCGAGCCCGCAGGTGCTCGCGGTCTCGGCCGCGCTCGGCGTGGCGACGCTGGCGGAGTTCCTGGCGCGGCTGCGGGCGGCGCCGGATGGCCTCGCCTATGCCTCCGGCGGCAACGGCTCATCGAACCACCTGGCGATGGCGCTGCTGCTGCAGCGGGCCGGCGTGCGCGCGACGCATGTGCCCTATCGCGGCGGGGCGCCGGCGATGCAGGCGCTGCTGGCGGGCGAGGTGGCGGCCTATTTCGGCAACCCGTCCGACATCATCCCGCATGCGGGCGGGGCTGCGATCCGGGTGCTGGGCGTCGCGGGGGCGGCGCGCATGGCGGCCCTGCCGGGGGTGCCGACCATCGCCGAGCAGGGCTTCCCGGGGTTCCTGGCCGAGACCTGGAACGGGATCGTGGCGCCGACGGGCACACCCGCGGCGGTGATCGAGACGCTGGCGGCGCGGCTCGGGGCCGGCTGCGCCGATGCCGGGTTCCGGGCGGCGATCGAGCGGCTGGGGGCGGTGCCGGTCTGCGCGGGCCCGGCGGCGATGCGGGCGGCGATCGAGGCGGATGGGCGGCAGTGGCGGGAGGTCGTGCTGGCGGCGGGGGTGCGGCTGGAGTGAGGGTCCAGGGCTGAACTGGTGTCGCCCGGGGCGCGGCCGTGCCGCTCGGCATTCCGGCTTCCGCCGCCCGGCGGTGCGCCGCACCGCCGGGCCAACGGCGTGCGTGATCGTCGCCGGCGTCGGCTCAGGCGGCCGGGCGCGCCGGCTCCGGCAGGCCGGCGAGCACCTGCGCGACCAATCCCGCCGTGGCCTCGTCCTGCAGGAACATCAGCCCCGCGCCGCCGGCCCTGCTGCGCATCACGCGGGCCGGCAGCGGCGCTGCGATCCCCGCGAGGTGCAACTCGATCCGGCTGCCCGGCGGCAGGCCCAACTCCTGGTCCAGCCGCACGCCGCCGGCGCTGATGTCGAGGATGCGTGCCGGCAGCTCGCCGCCCGGCCAGGCCAGGCGGACATCGAGCGCGCAGGCGCGGCGCGCGAAGCGGCGGCGGTCGGAGGCGCTGCGGATCCGGGCGACGAAGCTCGTCACCTCGGCCTCGAGCATGCGGGCCTCCCGGGTGACGTCGCCCGCGGCGCTCAGCACCCGCTCCGCGGCCTCGCCGGAATCCTCGGTGTCGCCCCGGACGCCCTCGATGCTGGCATTCGACTCGCGGGTCGCGTCGGCGACCACCTGCACCTTCTGGACGATCTCGTGGGTCGCCGCGCCCTGCTCCGCCACCGCGGCGGCGACGCCCTCGGCGACCGCGTGCACCGTCTCGATCGAGTGGCCGATGCGCTGGATGCTCTCGGCGGCCTCCTGGGCCGAGCGGCGGACCGCCTCGATCCGCGCCGTCACGTCGCTGCTGGCCCGCGCGGTCTGGCTGGCCAGGTCCTTCACCTCCGAGGCGACGACCGCGAAGCCCTTGCCCTGGGCGCCGGCGCGCGCCGCCTCGATGGTGGCGTTGAGCGCGAGCAGGTTGGTCTGGCCGGCGATCTGGCCGATCATGTCGACGACCCCGCCGATCTCGTCCGCCGCCTGGCGCAGCCGCGAGACCAGCTCGACGGTGCCGCGGGTCGCGGCGGCCGTCTCGGCGATGGTGCCGGCGGCCTGGCCGACCTGGCGGGTGATCTCGCCGGTCCTCGCCAGCATCTGCTCGGCGGCGCTGGCGACGCCGACCAGGTTCTGGGTCGAGATGGCGACCCCCTCGGCCACGCTCGCGGCGCGGTCGCGGGTGCGCACCGCATTGTCGCTCATGGACAGGGCGGTCGCGCGCATGGTGTCCGCGGCGCCGCCGAGCGAGCCGAGCACGTCGCCGATGGTGGTGACGAAATCCTCGGTCACGCTCTCGGTCGCCTGCTGGCGACGGTCCTTCTCGGCCCGCGCCTCGGCCGCCTGCGCCTCGATGCTGCGCTTCTCGAGCGCGGCGGCGCGGAAGACCTCCACCGCACGGGCCATCGCGCCGAGCTCGTCCTGCCGCCCGCTCCCGGTCACGGCGACCTCGAGCCGGCCCTGGACGAGCGCGCCCATGGCCTCGCCCATCCCGGCGAAGCCGCGCAGCGCGCGCAGCACCGAGGTTGCCAGCACGCCGACGACGAGCGCGATCGCAAGGCCGGAGCCCAGCAGGATCCACGCCAGCAGCTGGCGGCTCGCCGCCGCCTCGCCGGCCGCCGCCTCGGCGCGGTCGCCGGCCTCCTTCACCGCGCCGACGACGGCCGCCTCGATCTTGGCCTCGAGCGGCAGCGCCTCGTTCAGGTAGAGGTTGACGCCGCGGTTGCGGTTGGTGCCGCCCAGCTCCTCCGTGATGCGGGCCATCGCGGCGGCGTAGTCGGCGAGCATTGGCTTGACCGTCGCGACCAGCGCCGGCGCCGTCGGCTCGAGCACGCCGAGCGCCTCCTCGAGCGCGGCCCTGCGCTGGCCGGCTGCCTCCTCCTGCCCGCGGCGCCGGGTGACGGCGTGCGCGAGCGTCGCGCCGCGCAGCTCCTTGGTGTCGCGCAGGAGGCGGTCGAGCACCGCCTCGAGCCGCCGCGCATCCGCGGCGGCGGCGTTGCGCGCCTCGCTCTTGGCGAGCACCAACGCGACGGTTGCGCCGGAGAGCAGGAGCACCACCCCGGAGACCGCCGCCAGCAGGCGGGTGCGGTTGGCAAGCGTCATGCGGCGGCTCCGGCGCGGCGGTGGCGTGGCGGTCGCGTCAGCGCCCGACGATGACGACGGTGGCGCCGCCGAACTGGCCGACCTGCTGCTTCAGCCCGTTGCGCTCGTGGCAGCTGGCGCAGGGCTGGGCGATCGCCATCGGCCAGTAGCCGACGGTGCGGTTGCCGAATTTCCGGGTCTCGGACTGGGTCGCACCCTTCTCCAGCAGGGCGGAGATGGCCGCGACGATCTCGGAGTCCTGGATCAGCCGGTCGACCGCACTGTCGCCGTTGAGCAGCTCGGCGCGCCGGTTGGTGGTGACGGCGCGCACCTCCCCCCCCATCGCCTGGTTGAAGCGCTCGAAGAGCTGGGCCCGGAAGAAGGCCGGGACGAAGGCGTCCTGGCCGCCCTTGATGATGTCGGCGCGGTAGGTGTCGATCACCTGGCCGAAAGCGCGATCCATGCCGGCGCGCACCTCGACCAGCGGCGCCTCGGTCGCGGCGTCGAAGCCGCGGTTGGCGAGCCGCTGGAAGGCGGCGTGCCAGGCGCTCCGCAGCGCTTCGGGCGCCAGGTCGGTCGCCGTCGCCTTGCCGGCGTTGATCTTCTCCTGCAGGCCGCCGATGACCGCGGTGGCCGCCGCCGAGCTGTGCTGGATCTCAAGCGCGACCGCAGCCTGTTCGACGGCGCGCGCTGGGCTGACGGCGAGCAGCAGGGGCAGCGTGACGACCAGCAGCCAGGTACGCATCCGGAATCTCCGCAATGAGGCAGGGAGGGCGCCGGCCTAGGCGACGCCCGATGCGCTCCACATACCGGTGTCGGGTAAACGAACAGTCACGCCGAATGGCCCGGTGGCGGCGCAGCCGGCGAAGCGTTCACCGGCGATGGCCAGGCGCACCGGCCGCGCCGCTGGATGCTCGCCGCGCAGGCCGCCCCGTATCCGCCGGTACGACGAGGCCGGGTGCCGGCCGCCCGGTTCATGCCGCCCGCGCCGGCGTGCTACACCCTGGCCATCGATCCGCGGAGGACCCCATGGCCGAGACCTTGCCACCGCTGCTGCTCGTCGGCTGCGGCAAGATGGGCGGCGCGATGCTCGCGGGCTGGCTGAAACGTGGCTTGGCGCCGTCGGTGGTGGTCGAGCCCTTCGCCGCCGCGGCCGCGCCCTATGCCGACAAGGTCACGGTCGTGCCGGGCCCGGACGCCATCCCCGCCGGCTTCACCCCCGCCGCGGTGATCCTGGCGATCAAGCCGCAGGAGGCCGCGGCGACCCTGCCGGCCTTCGCCCGCTTCGCCGGACCGGAGACGGTGTTCGTCTCGATCATGGCCGGCCGCGCCATCGCCGGCATGCGCGACCTGCTCGGCGGCGACGCCACCGTGATCCGCGCCATGCCGAATACCCCGGCCGCGATCGGCCAGGGCTTCACCGTCGCCTGCCCCGGGCCTGGCGTGACCGCGGCGCAGCGTTCGCTGGCGGACGCGCTGCTCGCCGCCGTCGGCGAGGTCGCCTGGGTGGATGAGGAGGCGATGATCGACCCGGTCACCGCGGTCTCGGGCGGCGGCCCGGCCTATGTCTTCCTGCTGGCCGAGGTGATGGAGCAGGCGGCCCTCGCCGAGGGGCTGCCGGCCGAGCTCGCCAGGCGGATGGCGCGCGCGACGGTCGCGGGCTCCGGCGCGCTGCTCGGCGCCAGCGCGGAGGATGCCGCGACGCTCCGGAAGGCCGTCACCAGCCCGAAAGGCACCACCGAACGGGCGCTTGCCGTGCTGATGGCGGAGGCCGCCTGGCCGGCGCTGATGAAGCGCGCGATCGCGGCGGCGACGGCGCGCTCGCGCGAGCTTGCCGGCTAGAAGATTT
>Ga0114976_10000318_pt1 | contig 29759 bp, 26 predicted proteins | sample S_130805_EF_Meta_FD_87319 | JGI IMG/M metagenome (GOLD analysis project Ga0114976, IMG submission 87319) | Freshwater microbial communities from Lake Simoncouche, Canada to study carbon cycling - S_130805_EF_MetaG | ecosystem: Environmental > Aquatic > Freshwater > Lake | place: Lake... | reverse complement strand
GTGGCCGGAGAAGCCCTCGAGCTCGAGCGGCGCGCCGCGCGCGAGGTCGTGGTACATCGAGGCATACATGTTGGCCGGGAAGCCCTTGATGCGCTCGTACCAGTCGGCCTCGAGGTCGTCGGCGATCGCGACCCCATCCGCGCGGGCGACCGCCACCCCTTCCGCCAGCAGCGCGCGCAGCACCTCCAGCACATCCGCGTCGCCATAGAGCTTCCCGGCCGGCAGCCGGCCGGCGCCGGTCAGCGCGGCATTGGCCGCGAGCCCGACCAGCTTGGTCCAGAGCGCGACCCGGGCATCCGGCACGATCTCCGCCTTGAAGCCGGCGCGGGCGCAGCGCGCGGCGAAATCCTCGGCCCTGGCCCGCGCGGCCGCGTCCGCCGGCGCGCCGAAGACGATCGAGGACATCGCGCCGGTGCTGCGGATGTGCCCGGGGGCCGCGATCAGCGCCGAGACATAGGCGCAGCCGCCGAGGATGGTCGCACCCGGCAGCGCGGCCGCGATGATCTCCGGCCCGCCCATGCCGTTCAGCAGGGAGATGCCGAGCGTGTCTGGCCCGAACAGCGGCGCCGCGGCGCGCGCGGCAGCCTCGGCCTGGTAGAGCTTCACCGCGAACAGCACGATGTCGGCGGTGCCGAGTTCGGCCGCGTCGTCGCTCGCCGCGATGCGCCAGGTGCCGTCGCCCTGGGGCGTCTCGACGCGCAGGCCCCTGTCGCGGATCGCCGCGAGATGCGCGCCGCGGGCGAGTGCCAGCACCGCCTCCCCCGCCGCGGCCAGCCGGCCGCCGTAGTAGCCGCCGACCCCGCCCGGCGAGACGATCGCGATCCGCATGGCGCGCCTCAGTGTCCCGGCGCCAGCTCGGCCAGCTCGATCAGCACGTTGCCGGTCGCGGACGGGTCGAGGAAGACGATCTTCGAGCCGCCATGGCCGGTCCGCCAGGTCTCGCTCTGCAGCTTGACCTTCTTCGCCTTCAGCTCGGCGATCGCGCCCTCGATATCCTCGACCTCGAAGCAGATGTGGAACAGGCCGGTGCCCTTCTCGCCGATCCACTTGGTCACGCCGCTCTCGGGGCCGGTGCCTTCCAGCAGCTCGATATAGGTCTCGCCGACCGGCAGCATGGCGAGCTTCGTCTGGCCGATCTGCTCCTCGTATTCCAGCTCGAGGCCGAAGGTGTCGCGCATCAGCCCGAGCGACTGCCCGATGCTGTCGACCGCGATCGCGATGTGCTCGACCCGCTTGATCTTCATGGTGGCCTCCCCTGGTGCCGCGGCAAGGCTATCGCCACGGCGGCGTGGCGCGCAAACCGCAGACCCCCCCGGCGATCCGCGCTACCCGCAGCGGATCTCCACCACCCGCCCATCGCGGACCAGCAGCGTGGCGCGCTCCTGGCGGTAATCGGTGGTCATGGGAGAGCCCGGCGCGCCGACCCGCACCATCCGGATGCCGGGCATGGTCTCGAGCGCGGCGATCGCCGCGGCCTCGGTCAACCCGACCAGCCGGGGGAATTCCGCCTCATGCACGGCGCAGCGCGGCGGCTGCGCCCAGGCTGGCGGGGCCAGGAGCAGCCCCGCCAGCAGGATCCATCGCATCATCCGCCCAGACTAGCCGAGCGTCGTCAGGTCCTGGAACCAGTGCTGCGCCTGGACATAGCTGCGGACGTTGCGGCTGGCGATGTGCGGGTTGGTGTCGTGCACCACGAAGACCAGCAGCGCCTGGTCGACCACCCGCTCATGCACCTTGGCCATCAGCGCATCGACCTCGGCCGGGTTGAAGGTGTTGAGCGCGGTGTCGATCAGCTTGTCGGTCTCGGCATCCTTGTAGTGGCTCCAGTTCACCCCGGTCGGCGAGATCTGGTTGGAATGGAAGAACCGGATCAGCGCATAGAGCGGGTCCGAGGTCAGGTAGGCCACGTTGTTGGCCGAGATGTTGCCGCTGCGCGCGATCTCACCGGCCGCGCCCTGCCGCCAGCAGGTATAGAGCACCTCGAGCTCCACCGGCTGGAACTCGACATCGATGCCGGCCTCGCGCCAGGCGGACTGGATGTACTCGTTCATCGGCATGGACAGCATCTGGCCGCTGCCACCCGTGGCGACGATGAACTTCGTCTTGAGCGGGCTCGACTTGCTGAATCCGGCCTCGCCCAGCAGCTTGCGCGCCGCGTCCATGTCGAACTTCACCTGGAAGCCCGGCTTGCCGAACCAGGGCGAGGAGGGGTCCACCACGCCGACCGCCGGCTTCGCCAGCCCGTTCATCAGCGCCACCACCTCGTCGCGGTTGATCGCCAGGTTCGCCGCGCGGCGCAGCCGGAGGTCGCGCCAGGGCGAGCCCTCGAGCAGGCTCAGGTGGTAGTTCCAGACATGCGGCGTGACGTTCTCGATCAGCCGCATGCCCGACGACCGCAGCCGCGGCATCAGGTCGGGCGCCGGCGCCTCGATGAAGTCGACCTGGCCGGTCAGCAGCGCATTGGTGCGCGTCACCGCCTCCGGCGCCACCACCAGCACGAGCCGATCGGCCTTCGGCATCCGCACCGGGTTCCAGTAGGTCGGGTTGCGGACGAACTCGGCGCGCTCACGCGGCACCAGCCGGGCGAGCCGGAACGGCCCGGTGCCCGAGGGCTCCTGCGCGAAGCGCTCCCAGCTCCGCCCCAGCTTCTCGTACTGCGCCGGCGAGGAGATCAGGAACCAGAGCATCTGGTAGGGGAAGATCGAATCCACCGCCTTGGTGGTGACCTCGACCGTCATCGCATCGAGCTTGCGCCAGCTGGCGACGCTGGGCAGCCGCGGCCGCACCTGCGCCGCCTGGCGGTTGTCGAAATGCGGCGCCTGCGGGTTCAGCACCTTCTCGAAATTCCAGACCACCGCATCGGCGTCGAAATCCGAGCCGTCGTGGAACTTCACGCCCGGGCGCAGCCGGAACACCCACTTCCGGCGGTCGGCCGGGTCGGCCTCCCAGCTCGTGGCCAGCCCGGGCATCAGCTTCCCCGGCCGGTCGGCAACGTCCATCTCCCAGGCGACCAGCGGGTCGTAGAGCGTGAAGCCGGTGAACTGATAGGCGCCGGCGCCGCGATCCGGCTGGCCAGTCGTCTGAGGGATGTCGGCCATCGAGATGGCGTAGCGGATCACCCGCTCGGCCTGGGCTTGGGCGGGACCGATTGCCCAATCCGTAGGCATTGCGGCGAGACCGGAAGCGCCGAGCAGGGCGCGACGGGAGACGGACATGCAGGATTCCCCGGGCTGATCTGTGATGCGTGGCGAAACCACCGGCCGGATCGGCAGGCCGGGCGGTCGCGCGGGGCAGGCGTTCGCAAGCGGCGTGCCGCGCGTTCGCAAGCGGCCTGCCGCGCGCTACCCCGCCTCGACCACCACCCGCTGCGCCGGCGCGGCGACCTCGCCCGCCGGCAGCAATTCACAAAAGTCCTTCACGGCTTCCATCAGCAGCACGCCACCGAGCCCCGGGCAGATCCGCCGCCCGAGCCGTTCCCAGGCGCCGGCGCCGCGCAGCATCACCCGGCCGCGGAAGGGCGGCACGAAAAGCGCGGCCTCCCGCCGCTCCACCGCGAACATCTGTCGCCGCAGCAACCCTTCGAGCTGGGCCGCCGAATAGGGGTGGCCATGGCCGAAGGGCGAGCGCTCGAGATGCGCCCAGAGCCCATGCCGGTTCGGCACCACCACGATCAGCTGGCCGTCATCCCGCAGCACCCGCCAGGCCTCGCGCAGCAGGCGGCGGGCATTCTCGGCATGCTCGAGACCATGGACCAGCAGCACGCGGTCGAAGGCGAGGTCGGGGAAGGGCAGGCTCTCCTCCGGCCCCACCGCCGTGCCGCTCGGCGCCTTGCGCGGCCAGCGCCAGCGCGGCAGCTGCTCCGTCACCAGGGCCACGGGATGCGGCGGCGCGTCCCGCCAGACCCGCAGGAAGGGGCTGGCATAGCCGAGGCCCAGCACGCGCTCCCCCGGCCGCGGCGGCCAGAGCGCGCGCAGCCGCTCACGCAGCAGCCGGGCCGCAACCAGCCCGGCGCGCGTCTCGTAGAAATTCCGGAGGCCGTGGACCTCATGGCGCATCCGCCCGATATAGGGGCGACGAGCCCCGGATTGTACGGGGCAGCAGGGAGAGCCCCCCGATGCCCCTCACCGTCACCGGCATTCCGTGCCTGTCCGACAACTATTTCTGGCTGCTGCGGGATGAGGCGACCGGCGCGGTCGCGATCTGCGACCCGGGCGAGGCAGGCCCGGCCATCGCGGCGGTCGAGAAGCTCGGCGGCCGGCTCGACATGATCCTGCTGACCCACCACCACGGTGACCATATCGGCGGCGTCGCGGAACTCCACCAGCGCTTCGGCGGCAAGATCGTCGGTGCCGCGGCCGATGCGCACCGGCTGCCGAAGCTCGACATCGCGGTGAAGCCCGGTGACACGGTCACGCTCGGAAGTGCCGCGGGCACGGTGATCGACACGCCCGGCCATACGCTGGGGCACATCGCCTTCCACTTCCCGGATGGCAAGGCCGTGCTCTGCGGCGACACGCTGTTCTCGCTCGGCTGTGGGCGGCTGATCGAGGGGAATGCGGCGCAGATGTTCGGCTCGCTGGCCGCGCTCGCCGCGCTGCCGCCGGAGACGCTGGTCTGCTGCGGCCATGAATACACCGAGAGCAATGCGCGGTTCGCGGTGACGGTCGAGCCGGAGAACCAGGCGCTGGCGGCGCGCACGGCCGAGGTCAAGGCGCTGCGCGCTTCGGGCAGGCCGACCGTGCCCAGCACCCTGGGCGCCGAGCGGGCGGAGAACCCCTTCCTGCGGGCGGCGGATGTGGCGCGGCTGGCGACGATCCGGAGCGCGAAGGACAGCTTTCGCTAGAGCCTGATTCCTTCTGATGGAATCGGATTGGGGATTCCGGCTCGGCTGGATTTCTGATTCAAGCTGCTGGCTGGGCGGAGGCCAGCAGCGAATGACCCGAGCCCTCTCCTCTGATCTGCGCGATCGCGTTGTGGCGGCGATGCGCGACGGCGCAACCTGCCGCGAGGCGGCCGGGCTGTTCTCGGTGAGCGTGGCGAGTGCGGTGCGCTGGTCGCAGCTCGCACGTGCGACCGGCAGCACGGCGCCGCGGCCGCATGTCGCACGTCGTCGGCTGGTGCTGCTGGACCAGCGGGATTGGCTACTGGCGCGCGTCGCGGCCGCGCCTGACCTGACGGTGCGTGCGTTGCGCGCCGAGCTGGCCGAGGTGCGCGGCGTCGAGGTGGGCTACGGCGCGGTATGGCGCTTCCTCGCCCGCGAGGGTCTGACCTTCAAAAAAAAGCCTGCACGCCGCCGAGCAGAGCAGGCCGGACGTCGCCGCCAAGCGTGAGCGCTGGCGGCGGCACCAGCGGCGGATCGACCCGTCCCGCCTCGTCTTCGTTGATGAGACCTGGGCCAAGACGAACATGACCCGCACCCATGGCCGCGCCCCACGCGGCCAGCGCCTGGTCGGCCGCGTGCCGCATGGTCACTGGAAGACCATGACCTTCCTCGCCGCCTTGCGCTCCGACCGGATCGAGGCGCCCTGCGTGCTCGATGGCCCGATCAACGGCGCGATCTTCCTCGCCTGGGTCCAGCAGTTCCTGGTGCCGACCCTGAAGCCAGGCGATGTGGTCGTGCTCGACAACCTCGGCAGCCACAAGGGCATCGCCGTCCGCCGCGCCATCCGCGCCGCCGGTGCCCATCTCCTGTTCCTGCCGCCCTACAGCCCGGACCTGAACCCCATCGAGATGATGTTCGCCAAGCTCAAGACGCTGCTGCGCAAGGCCGACGAACGCTCCATCGCCGCCGTCTGGCACCGTATCGGCCAGCTCCTGGGCACATTCTCACCTGACGAGTGCGCCAGCTACCTTCGGCATGCAGGGTACGCTTCAGTGTAAACGGATCAGGCTCTAGAGCCGGATGGGTTGAGGCGGAATCGCCGAAAACGCTGAATCCCGCGACCCGACGAAGGGCAGAGCGGGATGGGTTGAGGCGGAATCGCCGAAAACGCTGAATCCCGCGACCCGACGAAGGGCAGAGCGGGATGGGTTGAGGCGGAATCGCCGAAAACGCTGAATCCCGCGACCCGACAAAGGCCAGAGCATGTTGCGTCAGCGAATGCGAACGCAGCATGCTCTGGCCCATGACCCGCGAGGACGGCAGCGCGGATCACGGTCCAGCTCTCTATCTTGGCGCGTGATTCACGCCTTCGGGCGGTTCGGCGCATGCGCCGGGCCCCTCCGGCGGTCACGCTCTGGCGGCACCGAAACGCTGTCGCGGGACACCGCGCCGCTTCTGCCCCTTGCGCCAACGGGGCCGTCCCCACACGACTGCCTCCTCCCCGCCGCGCATACCCGCCCTGCACGCTAACCCTTGCGGGTATCCTCGCCCCTGGCCCCCGCCCGTGGTATCCCCCTGCCATGGCGCAGTTCACCATCGCAATCGGCGGCGACCATGCCGGCCTGCCGCTGAAGACCGCACTCCAGGCCGCGCTGGCCGGGCAGGGCCACAGCCTGATCGATTGCGGCACCAACACGACCGAGTCCGTCGACTACCCGGATTTCGCCCACAAGGTCGCCGCCGCCGTCGAGGCCGGCCAGGCCCGCTTCGGCGTGCTGGTCTGCGGCACCGGCATCGGCGTCTCGATCGCCGCCAACCGCCACCCCGGCATCCGCGCCGCCGTGCTGCACGACACCACCGAGGCCAGGCTTACCAGGGCGCACAACGACGCCAATATCGCCTGCTTCGGCGCTCGGCTCACCGGCGTCGAGCCCGCCCTCGATGCGCTTGCCACCTTCCTCGCCACCGAGTTCGAGGGCGGCCGCCACGCCCGCCGCCTCGCCAAGCTGACGCCCTGAGGATCCCGCTCATGAACGAGACCACCGCCTACCGCATCCCCGAACGCTTCTTCTCTGCCCCCGTCGCCGAGGCCGATCCCGAGCTGGCGGCGGCCATCGCGCAGGAGCTCGGCCGCCAGCAGGACGGCATCGAGCTGATTGCGTCGGAGAACATCGTCAGCCGCGCGGTGATGGAAGCCCAGGGCTCGGTGCTGACCAACAAATACGCCGAGGGCTATCCCGGCCGCCGCTACTACGGCGGCTGCGAGTTCGTCGACATCGCCGAGACGCTCGCCATCGAGCGCGCCTGCAAGCTGTTCGGCGTCGGCTTCGCCAATGTGCAGCCGCATAGCGGCGCGCAGGCCAACCAGGCGGTCTTCCTCGCGCTGCTGCAGCCGGGCGATGCCTTCATGGGCCTCGACCTCGCCGCCGGCGGCCACCTGACGCATGGCGCGCCGGCCAACCTCTCGGGCAAGTGGTTCAAGCCGGTGCCCTATACGGTCCGCCGCGAGGACCAGCGGATCGACATGGCCGAGGTCCGCCGCATCGCGCTGGAAGCGAAGCCGAAGCTGATCATCGCCGGCGGCAGCGCCTATGCGCGGGTCTGGGATTTCGCCGAGTTCCGCAGGATTGCCGATGAGGTCGGGGCGTATTTCATGGTCGACATGGCGCATTTCGCCGGCCTGGTCGCCGGCGGCGCGCACCCGTCGCCCTTCCCGCACGCGCTTGTCGCGACGACCACGACTCACAAGACGCTGCGCGGGCCCCGCGGCGGCATGATCCTGACCAACGACGAGGCACTCGCAAAAAAATTCAACAGCGCGGTCTTCCCCGGCCTGCAGGGCGGCCCGCTGATGCACGTGATCGCCGCCAAGGCCGTCGCCTTCGGCGAGGCGCTGAAGCCCGAATTCCGCGCCTATTCCCGCGCCATCGTCGCCAATGCCGCGGCGCTGTCCGAGGAGCTGAAGGCCCAGGGCCTCGACCTGGTGACGGGTGGCACCGACAACCACCTGCTGCTGGTCGACCTCCGCCCGAAGAAGCTGACGGGCAAGGCGGCCGAGGGCGCGCTGAACCGCGCGCACCTGACCTGCAACAAGAACGCGATCCCCTTCGATCCGGAGAAGCCAATGGTGACCAGCGGCGTCCGCCTCGGCACCCCCGCCGGCACCACGCGCGGCTTCGGCGAGGCCGAGTTCCGCGAGGTCGGCAAGCTGATCGGTGAGGTGCTCGACGGCCTGGCGCGCGCCAACGACGCCGCGGCCAACTCGGCGGTCGAGGAGAGCGTGAAGGCCCGCGTGCTGGCACTCTGCCAGCGCTTCCCGATCTACCGCGGGTAGACAGCCATGCGCTGCCCCTTCTGCGGGAGCGAGGATACGCAGGTGAAGGACAGCCGGCCGGCGGAGGACAATGCCGCCATCCGCCGGCGCCGCTCCTGCCCGACCTGCAACAGCCGCTTCACGACCTTCGAGCGGGTGCAGCTGCGTGAGATCACCGTCCTCAAGACCGACGGCCGCCGCGTGCCCTTCGACCGCGAGAAGCTCGCGCGCTCCATCCGCGTCGCACTTCGAAAGCGCCCGATCGACGAGGACCGCATCGAGCGCATCGTCAACGGCATCCAGCGCAAGCTCGAAACCGAGGCCGAGAGCGAGGTGACGTCTCGCCAGATCGGCGAGATCGTCATGGAGACGCTGAAAGAGGTCGACCAGGTCGCCTATGTCCGCTTCGCCAGCGTCTACCGCAACTTCGGCGAGGCGAAGGATTTCCGGGATTTCCTCGGCAAGCTCGCGGAGGACTAGCCCTTCAGCCCATAGAGCGCCTGCTGCAGCTCGGCGAATTTCGCCTTGAACGCCGCCTCGGCCTCGCGCGGGAAGGGCACGCCGTATTGCGCGACGAAGACGAAGCTGTCGGCGTCGCCCGGCTCGGCCTCGCTGCGCACCCGGTCGAACTCCTCCAGCCAGCGGTCGTAATGCGCGACCAGCGCGATCGCGTGCTGCGCCAGGTCGGGCGGGATCAGGTGGCCCTTGGCCAGCAGCGTGTCGCGGATCGCCAGGTTGCCCTCCCGCACGATCTTCGCCTCGAGGTAGAGGTTGCGGCCGTTCCAGCGGTCGAAGGCGAGTTTGGTCCGGTTCAGCTGCATCACCACCGGCCCGAGCAGCTCGGCGAGGCATTTCTCCTGCCATCCGCGCGTCGATTCGAAGACCTTGAAGCGCTCGTTGAAGGTCGCGCGGATGCTCTCCTCGACCTGGCGGTTGCGGCGCAGCAGCACCGCGCCCGTCACCGCGCCGGCGACCGAGCTGCCGATCAGGCTCGCCAGGGTGATGTTGAAGAACTCGGCCATGCGCGTCCGTCCCGGTGGGGGGTGCGATCCTGCGCCGGAACGGCCGGGCCTGTCACCGTGCTGATGGGCCTCGACAGGCTGCCGCGGGAGCACGGCTGATGTTCCGGCGCCGCCCCTTTCGCCCGCCCGCGCGGCGCGCCACCCTGAGCCGATGACCTCCGAGGCCGACCGGCAGCACATGGAGGCCGCGCTGGCCTTGGCCCGCCGCGGCCTCGGCAATACCTGGCCCAACCCCGCGGTCGGCTGCGTGCTGGTCTCCGAGGCCGGGCAGGTGGTCGGCCGCGGCTGGACCCAGCCCGGCGGCCGGCCGCATGCCGAGACCGGCGCGCTGGCCCGCGCCGGCGAGTTGGCTCGCGGTGCGACCGCCTATGTCACGCTCGAGCCCTGCTCGCATTGGGGCCGGACGCCGCCTTGTTGCGACGCGCTGATCAAGGCGGGCGTCGCGCGGGTGGTGGTCGCGACCGGCGATCCCGACCCGCGGGTCGATGGCCGCGGCCTCGAGCGCCTAAGGGCCGCGGGTGTGATCGTCGAGCTCGGCCTCGGCGGCGTGGAAGCGCGGGCGCTGAATGCCGGCTTCGCCCGCCGCATCACCGCGGGGCGCCCGGTGGTGACCCTCAAGCTCGCCTCGACCCTCGATGGCCGCATCGCCACCGCAACCGGCGAGAGCCAGTGGATCACCGGCCCCGAGGCCCGCCGCGCCGCCCATGCCATCCGCGCCCGGCACGACGCCATCCTGGTCGGCTCCGGCACGGTGCTGGCCGACGACCCGGACCTCACTTGCCGGCTGCCCGGCATGGCGCCGGTGCCAATCGCCCGGGTCGTCGCCGATGCCAGGCTGCGCACGCCGCTCGATGCACGGCTGGTGAAATCCGCCCGCTCGACGCCGACCTGGATCGCCACCCGCACCGGCCAGCGCCCCTCGGCGCTGGCGCCCTATCTGGAAGCCGGGGTCGAGATCCTGCCGATCCCCCGGGCGCGGCCGGGCCTGGATCTCGCCGCCCTGCTCGGCGCGCTGGCGCAGCGCGGCATCACCCGGGTGATGGCCGAGGGTGGCGCCGGGCTGGCGGCGGCGCTGATCCGGGCCGATCTCGTCGACCGCATCGCCTGGTTCCACGCGCCGGCGGTGATGGGTGGTGACGGCCTGCCTTCTGTCCAGCCCTTGCCGCTGGCATCGCTTTCGGCCATGCCCAGATACCGACGCGTGAGCAGCCGCCCGCTCGGCCCCGACTGGCTGACCGAGCTCGAACGCGAGGAGAATTCCTAACCATGTTTACCGGGATCGTCACCGACCTCGGCACGGTGCGGGAGGTCCAGCCGATCGGCGGGGCCAACGACATGCGCCTCGTGATCGGCACCTCGCCGGGGTTCCTGGCCGAGCCGGCGCCGGCGGCAATCGGCGCCTCCATTGCGTGCTCGGGCGTGTGCCTGACCGCGGTGGAGCTCGGCGGCGACTGGTTCGCGGTGGATGCCTCGGCCGAGACGCTGTCGAAGACGACGCTCGGCGTGCTCAGGGCCGGCAGCCGGGTGAACCTGGAACGGTCGCTCCGCCTGGGCGACGAACTCGGTGGCCACCTGGTCGCTGGCCATGTCGATGGTGTCGCCGAGGTGCTCTCGGCGGTGCCCGAGAACGCCTCCGTCCGCTGGCGCTTCCGGCTGCCGCCCGGGCTCTCGCGCTTCGTCGCCGCCAAGGGGTCGGTCGCCATCGACGGCGTCTCGCTCACGGTCAACGAGGTTGACGGCGACGTCTTCGGGGTCAACATCATCCCCCATACCGCCGCCGTGACCACCTTCAGCACGCTGCAGCCGGGCGGCCGGGTGAATATCGAGATCGACACGCTGGCCCGCTATGTCGCGCGGCTGGTCTCAGTGGACCCGGGCGCCGTGCCGCTCGCCACGACCCCCCTTGCCGCCCCTGCCGGGGCGAGGACTGCCGGATGACCACCCCCGCCCCGAAGCACGTCAATTTCCACGACTTCATCAGCCCGACCGAGGACCTGATCGAGGAAGCCCGGCGAGGTCGGATGTTCATCCTGGTCGATGACGAGGACCGCGAGAACGAGGGCGACCTCGTCATCCCGGCGCAATTCGCGACGCCGGATGCCATCAACTTCATGGCCAAGCACGCCCGCGGCCTGATCTGCCTGGCGATGACGCGGCACCGCGTCGACCAGCTCGGCCTGCCGCTGATGGCGGCGGCCAACGGCACGCGGCACAGCACCGCCTTCACCGTCTCGATCGAGGCGAAGGATGGCGTGACCACCGGCATCTCGGCCGCCGACCGCGCGCATACCATCGCGACGGCGATCAACCCCGAGCTCGGCCGCGAGCATATCGTCACGCCGGGCCACGTCTTCCCGCTGCTGGCGCGCGACGGCGGCACGCTGGTCCGCGCCGGCCATACCGAGGCCTCCGTCGACATCGCGCGCCTCGCCGGGCTGACGCCCGCCGGCGTGATCTGCGAGATCATGAACGACGACGGCACCATGGCCCGCATGCCGGACCTCGTCAGCTTCGCCCAGCACCACGGCCTCAAGCTCGGCACCATCGCCGACCTGATCGCGCATCGCCGCCGCACCGAGCGCCTGGTCCGCCGCGTGCAGGAAGGCCAGATCGAGCATCCGATCGGCGGCGAGTGGCGGCTGGTGGTCTATACCAACACGCTCGAATACGCCGAGCACATGGCGATGGTGAAGGGCGACGTCTCCGCCCCCGGCCCGGTGCATGTGCGGATGCATGCCGCCAACCTGCTGAACGACACGGTCGCCGGGCTCGGCACGCGGGACCTGCATGATGCGATGCGGATGATCGATGCCGCCGGCCGCGGCGTGGTGGTGATCCTGCGCGACTGGCGGCTCAACAGCATGAGCGACCAGGTTAGGCGCAGCGCCGACCGCAAGCTGGTGCCGCCGGAGATCCGCGACTACGGCATCGGCGCGCAGATCCTCGCCGATCTCGGCGTGCGCGACATGGTGCGGCTCTCCAACAACCCGCGGCCCATCGTCGGCCTCGAGGGCTATGGCCTTCGGGTGGTCGAGACCAGGCCGCTCGACCGGACAGGCGGAACCCAGCCATGAGCACCATCGACGCGCCGGAGCGCGCCGCCCAGGCGATCCCCGGGCCGGCGCCGCGGCTGCTGATCATCCAGGCGCCCTATTACGACAAGGTCGTTTCCGGCATGCGGCGCGGCGCCGAGCGCGTCTTCGCCGAGGTCGGCGCATACCATCAGGTGGTCGACGTCGCCGGCGGCTACGAGTTGCCGGCCGCCCTTCGCATGGCGCTGGAGCAGACCGAGGAAGTCTATGACGGCTTCCTGCTGCTCGGCTGCGTGGTGAAGGGCGAGACGGATCACTACACCTTCATCTGCGAGGCGATCTGCCAGGGCGTGATGCAGATCTCGGCCGAGAGCGGCGCCGCGATCGGCTTCGGCCTGCTGACGGTCGAGACGCTGCAGCAGGCGCTCGCCCGCGCCGCCGATGACCGGCACAACAAGGGCGCCGAGGCGGCGCATGCGGTACTCGCGCAGGTCGCGCTGCGCCGGCGCTGGGGCCTCTGATGGCCGATCCCAAACCGGGCGAGACCAGCGAGCTCGACCGGCTGCGCGCGGAATTCCTTGCCGAGCAGAAAGCGGCCGCGAAGCCCGCCGCGCCGGCGAAGCCGCAGCAGGCCGCGTCCGCAAGGAAGAAGAAGTACGCCAAGGGCAAGCCGATCGCGCTGAAGCCGAAGGGCCGGCCGCGCACCGGCGCGCGCGTCGCCGCGGTGCAGGCGCTGTATCAGAGCGAATACAACAACGAGGCGGCGGAATCCGTCATCCAGCAATTCCTCCGCCATCGCCTGGCCGCCGAGGGCGCCTATGAGGATGGCCAGGTGCCGGAGGCCGATGTCCGGCTGTTCTCCGAGGTGGTCCGCCGCGCCGCGCAGCATGGCGAGGCGCTGGATACGCTGATCACCGCGCATCTCGACGCCGACTGGCCGCTCGCGAAGCTCGACCCGGTGCTGCGCGCCCTGCTGCGGGCGGCCGCCGCCGAGCTGCATGCGGGCAAGGACCCGCCGGCCAAGGTCGTGATCAACGAGTATCTCGACGTCGCGCACGGCTTCTTCGGCGGCGAGGAGCCGCGCTTCGCCAATGGCGTGCTGAACGCGCTGGCGCGCGCGCTGCGGCCGCGGGAATTCGCCGGGTGAGCGACGCGCTGCCGGCGGAGTTCGCGCTGATCGCGCGGCACTTCCGCCGGCTGGCAGGCCCCGGCGCGCTCGACCTGCTCGACGACGCCGCGCTGCTCGATGCGCCGGCGGGAAAGCAACTGGTGCTGGCGGCCGATGCGATGGTCGCGGGCGTGCATTTCCTGCCCGATGACCCGCCGGAGACGATCGGGCGCAAGCTGCTGCGGGTGAACCTCTCGGACCTGGCGGCGATGGGCGCTTCGCCGCTCGGTTACCTGATGACGGTGGCGCTGCCGCGCGACCTGCCGCCCGGTTGGCTCGGCCGCTTCGTCGATGGGCTGGCGGAGGACCAGGCGGCGTTCGGGCTGCAGGTGCTGGGCGGCGATACGGTGAGCACGCCCGGGCCGCTGACGCTCTCGCTGACCATCCTCGGCACCGTCGCGCCGGGGGCCGCGCTGCGGCGCGAGGGCGCGCGGCCGGGCGATGCGCTCTGGGTCAGCGGCACGATCGGCGACGGCGCGCTCGGCCTGCGGGTGCTGCAGGGCAAGCTGCCGCACGACGAGCATCTGGCGCGCCGCTATCGGCTGCCGGAGCCGCGGCTCGCGCTCGGCGCCGCGCTGGTGGGCGTCGCGCGGGCGGCGATGGATGTCTCGGACGGGCTCGTGCAGGATTGCGGGCACCTCTGCCGCGCCGGCGGCTGCGGTGCGGTGATCGAGGCGGCGGCCGTGCCGCGCACGCTCGACGACCCCGCGCTGCTGCCGCTGATCCTGACCGGCGGCGATGACTACGAACTGCTCTTCGCGGCCCCGCACGACGCGGATAGTCTCGTCCGCGCGCGCGCGGCCGCGGCGGGCGTCGCGGTCACGCGCATCGGGCGGTTCGAGGCCGGCCCGCCCAAGGTCCGCGTGGTCGACGCTCAAGGCGCCGAGCTTGCCCTGCCGCGCGGCGGCTGGAGCCATTTCTAGAAGAAGACCACGGAGGAAACGCGAATGCCCCTCGTCCCCAACCTCGCGCGCCAGCGCCTCGCCGCCGGCGAGCTCTCGCTCGGCTTCGGCATCCACCATCTGCGCGGCAGTGCGGCCGGCATGATCGGCGCCGCCTGCGGCTATGACTGGCTGTTCATCGACATGGAGCACGGCGCGATGTCCGTGCATGAGGCGACGCAGATCGCGATCGCCGCGCTGAACCAGGGCATCACGCCGATCGTGCGGGTCTGCCGCGACGCGATCTTCGAAGGGACGCGCGCGCTCGACAATGGTGCGATGGGCGTCGTGGTGCCGCATATCGACACGGCCGAGGAGGCGAGGGAGGTCGCCGCCGCGTATCGCTTCCCGCCGATCGGCACGCGCAGCTGGGGCGGCCCGCCCTTCGCCTACAACTTCAAGCCGCCTTCGGTCGCCGAGGCCCAGGTCGAGCTGAACAAGGAGATCATCGTCGCCTGCATGATCGAGACGCCGCTGGCGGTCGAGAATGCCGATGCGATCGCCGCGGTGCCCGGCGTGGATGTGCTGCTGATCGGCACTTCCGACCTGACGGCCTCGATGGGCATCGCCGGGCAGATCGGGCATGAGCGCGTGCAGGCCGCCTACAAGACCGTCGCCGCGGCCTGCACGAAGCACGGCAAGACCATGGGCATGGGCGGCGTCTACGACGAGCAATGGGCCAGCGCCTACATCAAGCTCGGCGCGCGCTTCAACCTGAGTGGCTCCGATCACAACCTGCTGATGGCGGGCGCGTCCGCGCGGTCGAAGTTCCTGCGCGGCCTGGCCTAGCCCGCGGCCGGCTCGCCGACACGCTGCCCGGCCCACGCGCCGGGCAGCCTGCTCCAGGGGCGCGGAGCGCGCCGCCGCCTTCGCTCGGGCGACTGATTTGCCGCTTCGGCACGTCCGCAGCAGCGTGACGGCCACCGGCACACCACATCAGGCATGACCGCGTGCGGCCGGCCGAGGGCCTGGGCGCCCGCTGGCCTGCCGGCGATGGGCGCCGCGCGACCACCCGAAGGAGCCGCATGACCAGCCTTGCCGAGAGCAGGCCGCCGCCGGGCTCGCTGGCAGCCTTCGTGCGGCTAGCCGGTCCCTATTGGACGCAGCCCGGACGCTGGAAGCCGCGGCTGCTGGCGGCATCGCTCGCCCTGATCATCATCGCCCAGGTGGCGCTCGCGGTCCGCCTCAACCTCTGGAGCGCGGATCTCTTCGATGCGCTGGAACGCCGCTCGACCGAGCGTGCCATCGCCCAGATCGGCATCTTCGGCCTCATCCTGCTTGCCTCGGTTGCGGCCAACGCGGCGCATCTCGTCATCCGCCGGCATCTGCACCTGGACTGGCGCCGCTGGCTGACGCGGCGGGTGATCGGCGACTGGATGCAGGATGGCCGGCAGTTCCAGGTCGGCCTCGTGCCCGGCGACCACGGCAACCCGGACGGCCGCATCGCCGAGGACATCCGCATCTCGACCGAGGCCGCGATCGATTTCTTCGGCGGCGTGCTGTTCAGCCTGCTGATGCTGGTGACCTTCATCAGCATCCTGTGGTCGCTCTCCGGCTGGATCGAGATCGCCGGCGTGATGGTGCCGGGCCATCTCGTGTTACTCGCCTTCGCCTATGCCGGCTCCGGCGCGGTGGTCGCCTTCGTGCTCGGGCGGCCGCTCGTGCGCGCCACGGATGCCCGCCAGACCAAGGAGGCCGAGTTCCGCTTCGGCCTGATCCGCGGGCTCGAGAATGCCGAGCCGAGCGCGCTCGCCCGCGGCGAGGCGGTCGAGCGTGGCCGGCTCGACGCGCTGTTCCAGACCATCGGCGGGCCGTGGCGGCGGCAATCGCTCGGGCTCGCGCGGCTGCTCGGCTTTTCCGTGGGCTATGCGACGCTCTCGCCGGTGCTGCCGATCCTGGTCGGGACGCCGCGCTTCCTGGCCGGCACGCTCTCGCTCGGCGGCCTGATGCAATCGGCCCAGGCCTTCCAGCTCGTCAGCACGGCGCTGTCCTGGCCGATCGACAACCTGCCGCGGCTGGCCGAATGGCGGGCCTCGGTGGAGCGCGTGCTGGCGCTCGAGGACGCGATCGGGACGGTGGCGGAGGAAGCGGCACGGGTCGGCGTCACCGCCATCAACCTGAACCGTGCGCCTGGCGCGCCGCTCGGCGTCTCCGGCCTGTCGGTCGCCGCGCCGGACGGCACGGCGTTGCTCGTCGACATCACCCTGCAGGTGGCGCCCGGCGAGCACGTGCTGGTCGATGGCGATGCCCAGGCGACCACCGCGCTGTTCCTGGTCATCGCGGGGATCTGGCCCTGGGGCGAGGGGCGGGTCGACCTGCCGGGCGACCGCGAGATGATCGCCGTCGGGCGCCGGCCCTTCCTGCCCGAAGGCAGCCTGCACCGGGCGCTCGCCTTCCCCGAGCCGCCGGAGACGCTGCCGGAGGCCGGGCTGCGCGAGGCGCTCGGCCAGGTCGGTCTCGGGCACCTGGCGGCGCGACTCGACGAGCATGCGGATTGGGGCCGCGTGCTGAGCGCCGGGGAGTTGCAGCGGCTGTCCTTCGCGCGGCTGCTGCTGCGCCGGCCGAACTGGATCGTGCTGGGGGATGCGACGGATGCGCTCGATCCCGCCTCGGCGGAGCTGATGCTGCGCCGGATGCTGGAGGCGCTGCCGCAGGCCGGCGTGCTGCTGATCGGGCGGCATCACGGCTCGATCGCGGCATTCGGCCGGCGGCTGAGCCTGACCCGCTCCGAGGGGGGCGAGATCCTGTTGAACGAGGTCCATGCCCACCGCGAGGCCGCCAGGCGGCCGCGGCCGCTCTCGGTCGTCGACTGGCTGCGGCAGGGCTTCGGGCCGTAGCGCCCGATCGCCGCAGGCCGGACCGGCCGGCGGCGTGCAGCACCGCTGAAACCGAGGGCCGGCAGGGCGGGGCGGGGCCGCGCGGACCCGTCGCGGCTTGATCCAGCGCAAGGTCGCGCGCCCGCCCGCCGGGGCAGGATGGCCGCGCCGGTTGCGATCGGCACTTGCGAATGGTTCTCATTATCCTTATCAACTAGCCAACCCATTCGGGCCGACCACCGAGGAGCCTGCCCATGACCGCCCGCCGCCTGCTGCTCGCCGGACTTGCGATGCTCGGCCTCACTGCCGCTGCCCCTGCCCAGGCGCAGGAGGTCAACCTCTATTCCTCGCGCCACTACGACAGCGACCGCGCGCTCTATGACCGTTTCACGCGGGAGACCGGCATCCGGGTCCGGTTGATCGAGGGCGATGCCGACCAGCTGATCGAGCGCATCCGCTCGGAAGGTGCGAACTCCCCGGCCGATGTCTTCATCACGGTCGACGCCGCCCGGCTCGCGCGCGCGGCCAATGCCGGCATCCTGGCGGCGGTCCGCAGCCAGGTGATCGAGAGCCGCATCCCGGCCCAGCTGCGCGACGAGGCCGGCACCTGGTTCGCGATCTCCCAACGCGCCCGCGTGCTGATGTACGACAAGGAGAAGGGCGCCCCGCAGGGCCTCGCCCGCTACGAAGACCTCGCCGATCCGCGCTTCAAGGGCATGGTCTGCGTCCGCTCCTCGAACCACCCGTACAACATCAGCCTGGCCGCCTCGGTGCTGGCGGCCGATGGCGCGGCGAAGACGGAAGACTGGGCGAAGGGCCTGGCTGCCAACCTCGCGCGGCCCCCGCAGGGCGGCGACCGCGACCAGTTCCGCGCCATCCCGTCGGGCCAGTGCCAGATCGCGATCGCCAATACCTACTACCTGGCGGCGATCGGGGCCTCGACGAAGGAGGACGACCAGGCGCTGTTCCGCCGGATCGGCGTGATCTTCCCGAACCAGGCGCCGGGCGATCGCGGCACGCATGTGAACATCTCGGGCGCCGGGCTCGTGAAGACCGCGAAGAACCAGGACAACGCCATGCGCTTCCTGGAATACCTGGTGAGCGACGCGGCGCAGGAGCAGCTGGCACTCGGCAACATGGAATACCCGGCGGTGCCCTCCGCGCCGCTGCACCCGGCGCTCGCCTCGATGGGCCGCTTCCGCGCCGAGCAGGTCGATGCCGCCCGCACCAATGCCCATGCCGCCGAAGCGCTGCAGATCATGCAGCGCAGCGGCTGGCGCTGAGCGGGGAGCGCGCCGTGATCGTCTGCCTCTGCAACGCGCTCACCGACCGGCAACTGAGCGAGGCGGTCGCGCGCGGCGCCCGCCGCCCGCGCGACGTCTATGCCCATTGCGACTGCAAGGCCGATTGCGGGTCCTGCACCCGCACCATCATCGGCATGATCAAGGACGCGAAGGTTCCGGCGCAGGCCCAGGCGACACGCTGAAACCGCACGCCCACCGGGTCGTCGACCCGCCGCAGGAGAGCCACCGTCGATGAAGTCCGATCCGAAGGTCGTCGAGTACCTCAACACCCACCTGACCAACGAGCTCACCGCGATCAACCAGTACTTCCTGCATGCCCGCATCCTGCGGCACTGGGGCGTGACCAAGCTCGGGCGCAAGGAATACGAGGAATCGATCGAGGAGATGCGCCACGCCGACTGGCTGATCGAGCGCATCCTCTTTCTCGGCGGCATCCCCAACGTGCAGCGGCTGAACCAGGTGCTGATCGGCCAGACGGTCGAGGAAGTGCTCGACTGCGACATGAAGCTCGAGGAGAAGGCGCTGGCCGACCTGCGCGAGGGCATCGCCTATATGGAGAGCGTGCGCGACTACGTCTCGCGCGACCTGTTCGAGCGCATCCTCAAGGACGAGGAGGAGCATGTCGACTTCATCGAGACCCAGCAGGACCTGATCCGGCTGACCGGGATCGGCAACTACATCCAGCTCAACAGCGACCCGGCGCCCGACCAGAAGGGCGATTGAAGCGGCCGCTTCACGGCTCCGGCGCCTGCGCGCCTCCGCCGGTCGGAGGCCGGGCGAGCAGGCCCTGCTCGGCCGCCGCGAAGCGCTCGGGGTCGGCCAGCACCCGCGGCACCTTGTGCTGGCCGCCGAGCTTGCCCTCGGCGCGCATCCACGCCGTGAAGGCGCCGGGCGGCAGCAGCACGACCTCCGGCGGGTCGAGCTGGGCGCCTCTGCGATGCGCGGCGTAGTCGTCATTGTCGAGGATCAGCGCGGCATCGACCGCGGCGGCGAGCTTCGGCGCCAGCGCCGGATCGGCCGCCGCCACCGGCTCGACCAGCCAGCGATGGTGCCCGCGCGACGCACCGAACACCGGCCCCACCGTGTATTCCGCGACCCCCAGCCCGAGCGCCGCGGCGGCATCCAGCAGCGCCCGCTCGATCTCCTCGCCCGCCAGGTGCTCGCCGAAGGCGGACAGCGTGTAGGAGGTGCGGCCCGTCACCAGCAGCCGCGGCGGCGCGCGGTCGACGAATCGGACGGTGTCGCCGAGCACGTAGCTCCACAGCCCGGCGCAGGAGGTCACCACCACGGCGTAGTTGACGCCGGTCTCGATGGTCGCCGCCCAGTGCCGCCTCGGCGCCGGCGCGTTGAGCTCCTCGACCGGCACGAACTCCCAGAACACCCCGCGGTCGAGCGTCAGCCGCATCCCCTCGCCATCGCCGCGATCGGCAATCGCGCAAAAGCCCTCGCTCGCCGGATAGACCTCGCGCGTCGCGCAGCCCGCGGGCAGGAAGGCCCGCATCCGGTCCCGGTAGGGCGCCCAGGCGACGCCGCCATGGATCAGCAGCTCGAGCGCGGGCAGCGGCGGGCTGCCATGCCGCGCCGCCAGCCGCTCGAGCAGCAGCAGCAGCCAGGACGGTGTGCCCGACAGCATCCGCACCTCGGCCGCCGGCGTCTGCTCGGCCAGCGCCGAGAGCTTGGCGTCCCAATCCGCCATCAGCGCCAGCCGCTCCGGCGGCCAGCCCCAGGGGCGGAGCAGGCGCGGCACCTCGGCCGCCGCGATGCCCGAGAGGTCGCCCTGCCGCACGCCGGGCGCGACCTCCTCCAGCGCGGTCGAGCCGCCCAGCATGAAGGCGAGCCCGCCGAAGATCCGGCTGGCCGGATTCGCCGCCTGGTGGAAGGCCAGCGTATCCAGCGCCGCGCCCGCATTCGCGCGGACCATCTCGCGGGACACGGGGATGTACTTGGTGCTGCCCGAGGTCGTCCCCGAGGAGAGCGCGAAATAGGGGATCCGCCCGGGCCAGGTGATGTCCTGCAGCACGGGGTAGTCCGGCTGCCACCAGTCGCGCCAGAAATCCTCGTAGCGCCGCAGCGGGACGCGCGCCTGGTAGTCCTCGACCGAGCGGATTGCCTCGAACCCGTGCGCGACGCCGAAGCGCGTTGCCGCCGCCCGCCGCAACAGCCCCAGCAGCAGCGCGCGCTGGGTCTCGGCCGGGTCCATCCGCGCGAGGCGCGCCAGCCGCCAGCGCAGCGCGACGCGCAGGAAGGGCGTCGAGTCAAAGGGCCTCATCGGCGCATCCGATTCAGCTCTCCGGGCTTCGCCCTCCGACCATCGGATCGCGCTTGGCGCATCCGATTCAGCTCTCCGGGCTGCGCCCTCCGACCATCGGATGCGGTCACGGCCGCAGCACCGTCACCCGCGGAAACTCCCGCGCCACCGTCTCCGCCCGCAGCGGCACGCGGATAGCCTGGCGCGCCCGCCACAACGGCAGCTGATCGGCAAACGCCGCACTCCCCAGCCAGCCATCCTGCCCGCCGAACAGCGTGAACCAGTTCGCATCCGGGTCCGCCATGTCCGAGACATGCCGCGCCATCGAGCCGAACGTCACCTCATGCGGCCCCGTCACCAGGCCATGCCCGGTCTTCATCGGCGTCTCGCGCGAGCCGCCGACCGGGTAATTCTCCAGCACGAAGCGCCGCCCGAGCACCGGCAGGTTCACCAGCACATGCGCCGCCCGCATCCGATGCACGCTGCCCCAGTCGGCGTATTGCGCCGCCGGCCCCGCAGCACCCGCGACCGCCGCGCGCAGCACCTGCTCGCGCCGCGCGGGCGGCAGCGCGTCGAGGTCGCGCAGCAGGAAGGTCGTGATGAAATTCCACCCCGTCTCGGCGCCGCGGCCGCCGCCCGTCCGCCCCTCCGGCAGCAGCGCCGGCACCAGCTGGCCGAGCAGCAGCTCGAAGACCAGCGCCGCGCGGCTCTCCGCCGCATAGTCGCCGTCCCAGCCGCGCAAGGGCGCCAGCAGCGCCGGATCGGGCGCGCCGCCCCCTCCCTCTCCCTTGGGCAGCGCATCCAGCCGCGCCAGCAGCCCCGCCGCGATCACGGCGGCCTTCGGCGCGACCGTATCGGCCTGGATCGCCGCGAGGTCGGCCGGCGTCAGCCTGGGCTTCGCCAGCGCCAGCGCCCGCAGCCGCGCGACCCGGTCGCCATCCGAGAAGAAATACCCGATCGGCGGCGGGTCGCGCGCCCAGGTGGCCGGGTTCTCATTGGCCGAGGCCAGCACGCCGTCGCGCGGGTTCTGCGCCATCGGCAGCGTCCGGGCATCGCGCAGCCGCGCCCAGCCGCCGGCCTCGCCCGGCCCCAGCACGATATCGTCGCGCGGAAACCCCGCGCGGTCCGGCACCATCGCCCCGGTGAAGCGCGCGATCGTCCCGCGCCGATCCACCACCAGGAAGTTCTGCGGCGAGACCGCGAAATCGGCGAAGCCCGCCTGGAACTCGGCGGCGCTCTTCGCACGGGCGCCCTGCAGCAGCGCGGTGATCTCATCCGCCGGCTCATGCCCGGCCCAGCGCAGCGCCAAGGGCTCGCCCGGCCGCGACGGCACAACGGAGGCATCCGTGATCACCGGCCCGAGCGGCGTCGTCCGCACCACCCGCGTCGCCGGGAACCACAGCCGCTGGCGGATCGTCACCTCGCGCGCCTCGGTCGGCAGTCCGCGCGCATCGAACAGATCCGACGAGGCCGCCCGCAGGTTGGTCCCGCCCCAGGCCACGTCGCCATTCCGCCCGATCCCGAGGATCGGCAGCCCCGGCACCATCAGCCCGACCGCGTGGTAGCCCGGCGAGCGCATCCCCACGATCAGCCAGAGATTCGGCAGCGACAGCCCGAGATGCGGGTCGGAGGCGATCATCGCCGCCCCCGAGGCGCTGCGTGACGGCGCCACCGCCACCGTGTTGCTGCCGCTCCGCGCCGCCGCCCCCAGCACGCCCGGCAGCGAGGCCTCGCCGGCCGGCGGCGCGACATTGGCGCCGGCCTCCAGCAACCGCTGCCAGAGTTGCGCGAAGCCCGGCTTCCCCCGCTCCGCCAGCAGCGAGAAATAGCCGAGCCAGTTGATGTCGGTGCCCGCCAGCCGCCCGATCGCCACGATATCGGCCGGCGTATAGGCCTCGGGCGCGAGGCCCAGCAGCGCAAACTCCGGCGGCGGCCGGCCCGATTTCAGGGTCGCGTGGTTCAGCCCGGCGACGAAGCGCTCGACGAAGCGCCGCGTCGCGGGCGGCCATTTCGCCTCGATCTCAGGCGCGGCGCGGCCGAAATCGAGGATCCGCAGCGCATGGTCGATGTCGGTCGCCAAGGGCCCCGCGATCTCGGCCAGCCGCCCGCGCGCGATCTGCCGCAGCAGCGCGATCTGCGCCCCGCGCAGATGGCCATGCACGAGCCCGAGCGCGAAGGCCAAATCGTCATCCGTCCCGGCCTCCACCCAGGGCACCAGGTGGTCGTTCCAGCGGATCGTCACCGGCTGCGCGAGCGGCAGCCCGGCGCTCGGCAGCGCCGCCAGCCGCTGGTCGAGCCCGACCGGGCGGGGCGAGAGCGCGACGCAGCCCGGCAGCAGCGCGAGCAGGGCAAGGATCAGGGCCGCGCTGCGCGACATGCGGAAGGCTCCGGGGCGGTCATGCCTTAGCTGGGGCGCGGGGCGGCGGTTCCAAGCCGGGGGCCTGGCGGTGGCGGCGCCGCGGGCACCTGGCCGGCATCGCGGGCGGGCGATGCAGATCGCTTCGCTCGCATTGTCCGAAAATAAGAAAAGCTAATATATTTTTGAGCATTAGGTATGCGAAAGTTAACAAGAACTTGATTCATGCCATCCCAATTTAATTTATAGAAAGCGAACCGGCATCGTGCTGTCTGGCGTCGCGCAGGCGCGACTTGGCTCCCGATGCCGGAGAACAACAACGGCCTCGGAGGCAGACTTGTCGGACACCACCTATAGCGCGCTCGCGCTCAGCGCCGCCGCCAGCATCATCGATACGAATGGCGGCAACGATACCGTGAACGCCAGCGGCACGGGTCTCGTGAACAAGACCATCGACCTCGGGGCCGGCGGCAACGACCGCATCGTCAACACGAGCACGAGCTTCGCGCTCACCATCGACAGCATCGGCGCGGGCCGCGACATCCAGGGCGTCGACGAGATCGTCGGCGCCGGCACCGGCACCCAGGCCGGCCGCACCATTGCCGGCACCTCGAACGGCGACTACCTCGACCTCACCGGCATCGCCCTGACCAATGTCCGGATCATCCAGGGCCTCGCCGGCAACGACACCATCATCGGCTCCGCGGGCAATGACTGGATCGAGGGCGGCATCGGCGCCGACAGCATCAACGGCGGCAATGGCGACGACACCATCAGCGGCGGCGGCGCCGGCGTGCAGGACACCACGACGCTCGGCAGCCAGACGATCGCCCAGAACCGGATCGAGGGCGGCGCCGGCAACGACGTCTTCCTCGCCGGCAGCGGCCGCGACACCTGGTCGGATTCGAGCGGCACGGACGAGCTGCGCGCGACCTTCGAGGACCTGCTGAACGACACGGTCCTCAGCGGCATCGAGAAGATCGTCAACACCAACGCCTCGTTCTGGCTGACGCTCGACAGCTTCGGGAAGGACCGCGACATCCAGGGCGTGACCGAGATCGTCGGCACCGGCATCTCGGGCGCGGGCACCCAGATCCAGGGCACCTGCAACGGCAATGACTGGCTCGACTTCTGCGGCGTGACGCTGACCAACATCACCTCGGTCGACCTCAAGAGCGGCGACGACTACGTCCGCACCGCCGCCTCCCACAGCGTGATGACGGTCTATGACGGCAATGCCGGCACCGACACCATCCGCATCGGCCTGACCATGGACCAGGCCCTGAAGCTGTCCGCCGCGGGCGAGCTCGAGGAGCTGCTCGACTACCTCGGCGCGCCGGCCGGCAAGACGCTGGCGCTCGAATCGATCAACGTCACCGCGCGGAATTTCGAGGCGGTCGAGCTCGGCGCCTGCGGCTGGAACGTCATCCGCTGCAGCGGCCTGACGCCGAACGCCAACGGCGAGTTCGTCATCAACCCGACGATCGGCATGACGCCGACCACCGGCAACGACCTGATCATCTCGACCTGCGGACCGACGCTGATCGACATGACCGCCTTCGGCTACAAGCTCGACCAGTCCGCCGACATCATCCTGCTCGGCGACGGCGACGACACGCTGTTCGGCTACTCGACCAACTTCACCAACAGCGTGATCGCGGCCGGCGACGGCTGGGACAAGATCATGAACAACACCGTCAACACCGCGCTCGTCTTCAAGAGCATCGGCATCGGCGGCAACATCACCGGCATCGACGAGATCGTCGGCGGCACCACCGTCACCAGCGTGCAGACCGGCACCGACATGGGTCGCGTCATCAGCGGCACCGCGGGCAATGACTTCCTGAACTTCACCGGCGTGAAGCTGACCGACATCCGCCTGATCGACGGCATCGGCGGCAACGACACCATCATCGGCTCGGCCGGCGGCGACTCGATCATGGGCGGCGACGGCGCGGACAGCATCGACGGCGGCGCCGGCAACGACACGCTGGCCGGCAGCCAGTCGGTCTCGCTCGACACCAGCGCGAACCGGCTGGAGGGCGGCGCGGGCGACGACGTCTTCCTGGCGAATGGCGGCGCCGACACCTTCTCGGACAGCAGCGGCACCGACGAGATCCGGGCGAGCGGCACCGCGCTGCTGAACGACCTCGTGCTGGGCGGCATCGAGAAGCTCGTCAACACCAGCGCGTCCTTCGCCCTGTCGCTCGACAGCTTCGGCGCGGGCCGCGACATCCAGGGGGTGACGGAGATCGTCGGGCTCGGCACCGGCACCCAGGCCGGTCGCAACATCCAGGGCACGGCCAATGCCGACCTGCTGGACTTCACCGGCGTGACGCTGACCAACATCGCCAAGGTGCAGGCGCAGAACGGCAACGACGTGATCACGGTCGCCAGCGCGCATTCGATCCTGACCGCCTATGAGGGCGGGCTGCCGAGCAGCGGCCCGCCGGGCGACACGATCCGGATCAACGACGCGCTGTACGACAAGGGCGGCACCGCGGCCGGTGTGACCACCGCCTGGCTCGCCGGCACGACCACCGCGGCCTTCACCTACAGCGGGTTCGAAACCGTCGATTGGTTCCTCTGAGGCTGGCGGCCCCGGGGCGTCGCTGCGCCCCGGGGCTTGTCGCCGGCGGCCGGCCCGGCGATGCGGGCCCGCTGCGCCGGGATGACGGCAGCGGCGCCTCTTGTTTTCGATGTCGAATGTCTACACTTTGTCACGCATGCGTGATCGCACCCCACCCACGCCAGCCCCGGACCCGAGCCGGCCGTGACGCCGCGGCCGCCGCGCCCCGGCCGCGCCGCCGAGGGCCGCCGCAGCATCGCGGCCCTGCTCCTCGGCGGCCTCGTGCTCGGCGCCGGCGTCGTCATCGCCACGATCCTGGTCGCCTGGGCGGCGCGCGAGCGCACCCTGGCCGAGGCCGGGCGCGAGGCGCGCAACATCGCGTTGGTGCTGGCCAACCAGACCGAGCGCGCGATCGAGGCGGTCGACCTCGCGCTCGAGGCGACGCTCGAACGCGGCCGCGCGGAGGGCGCCCTGCGCGACCCGGCAGCCTTCGGCGCCTGGGCCGGCTCCCGCGAGGTCCATGCGGCGATGACGGACCGGCTGGCCGTGCTGCCGCCGCTCGACGCCATCGTGCTCAACGACCGCACCGGCATGTCCGTCGGCACCAGTCGCAGCTGGCCGCCGCTGGTGGTCGCGAACGGGGAGCGCGAGTATTTTCGCAGCGTTGCCGATGGGCGGGCCATCCCCTATGTCGCCGAGCCGATCCAGAGCCGGGCGACCGGCGAATGGGTCGTGCCGGTCGCCCGCCGGATCGAGGGCGCAACGGGTGAGTTCCTCGGCGTCGCGCTCGGCCCGATCCGCAGCGCTTATTTCCGCGAGCTCTACGCCGCGCTCTCGCTCGGCGAGAGCGTCAGCATCAACCTGCTCCGCGCCGACGGCATCCTGCTTGCCCGCGCGCCGCAGGCGGCGGGCCTGATCGGCACGAACATGGTCGAGGCGCCGATCTTCGCCGGCCCGCAGGCGGTGCCGGACGGCACGCCGGTCCGGCTGCGCGGCCCCGACGGCGTCGAGCGGCTGAAGGTCGGCCAGGCGCTGTCGCGCTTTCCGCTGCGCGTCCATGTCGGGCTCGGCGTCGAGGAGGTGCTGGCGCCCTGGCGACGGGCGGTGGTCTGGCTGGCCCTCGGCGCCCTGGTGCTGCTGGCGGTGCTTGCCGCCGCGGTCGCGGCCGCGATCCGGCTGCTGCGGTCGGAGGCCCGGGCGGCCGTGGAGCGCGGCCGGCTCAACAGCGCGCTCACGATCGAGCGGGATGATTTCCGTCTGGCCATGGAGGGCATGAGCCAGGCGGTCTGGCGGTTCGACCCGGCCGGCCGGCTGACCCTGACCAATGGCCGCTCCGCCCGGCTGCTCGGCCTGCCGGACGGCGCGCCGCCGATCGGCATGACGCCCGAGGCGCTGCGCCGGCTGGCCGAGGAGTCGCGCCTGCCGGGGCTGGCCGAGCTGCTGCGCCGCGTCGGCCAGCAGCTGGCGGCCGGCGATGCGGCGTCCTTCCTGCACGACATGCCGGATGGCCGGACGCTGGCGGTGCTGTGGCGGACCATGCATGACGGCGGCGCGCTGGCGACCTTCGAGGACGTCACCGAGCGGCATGCCGCCGAGGCGCGCGCCCGCTTCCTCGCCCGGCATGACGGGCTGACCGGGCTGCCCAACCGGCTCGGGCTGCAGGAGCACCTGGATGCGCTGCTGCCGCGGCTCGCGGCGCGCGGCGGCCAGGCGGCGCTGCTCTATTTCGACCTCGACCGCTTCAAGGAGGTCAACGACACGCTCGGCCATCCGGCCGGCGATGCGCTGCTGCAGGCGGTGGTGGAGCGCATCCGCCACCGGGCGCGGGCCGACCGCGACGGCGGCGACTTCATCGCCCGGCTCGGCGGCGACGAATTCGCGCTGGTGACCGCGCCCACCACCGGGCTGGCCGGCGATGCCGCGGCGGATGCGGCGGCGATCGCCGAGCGCCTGGTGCGGGCGATCGCACAGCCCTTCGACCTCGACGGCAACCGCGTGGTGGTCGGCGTGTCGATCGGCATCGCGCTCTGCCCCGCCGATGGCCCGCGCTTCGAGGACCTGCTGCGGCATGCCGACCTCGCGCTCTACCGCGCCAAGAACGAGGGGCGCGGCCGCTGGCGCTTCTTCCAGCCGGAGATGAGCGCGGCCTCGCAGGCCCGCCGCGGCCTGGAGCTCGAGCTGCGGCGTGCGCTGGAGCTGCCGGGCCAGCCGGAATTCGTCCTCGAGTACCAGCCGCTGGTCGCGGTGGCGTCGCACCGGGTCACCGGCTTCGAGGCGCTGCTGCGCTGGCACCACCCGGAGCGCGGGCTGATCCCGCCGGCCGAGTTCATCCCGGTGGCCGAGGAGATCGGGCTGATCGACCCGCTGGGCGAGCTGGTGCTGGCGCGCGCCTGCCGCGAGGCCGCGGGCTGGCCGGCGCCGGTGCCGGTCGCAGTGAACGTCTCGGCGCTGCAGCTCCGGCATGGCGGGCTGGTGGCGCAGGTCGCACGCATCCTGGCCGAGAGCGGGCTCGACCCCGGCCGGCTCGAGCTCGAGATCACCGAGGGCGCGCTGCTGCGCTCGACTGAGCGCACCGTCGCCGCGCTGCACCGGCTGCGGGCCGCCGGGGTGCGGGTCGCGCTCGACGATTTCGGCACCGGCTATTCCTCGCTCAGCCACCTGCTCGCCTTCCCCTTCGACAAGATCAAGGTCGACCGCGCCTTCACCGGCCAGGCGGTGACCGAGCCGAATGCCCGGGCGATCATCCGCGCGGTCGCCGGGCTCTGCGCCCAGCTGGGCGTCACCATGACCGCCGAGGGGGTCGAGACCGAGGCGCAGCTCGCGCTGCTGGTGCAGGAGGGCTGCCAGGAGGCGCAGGGCTACCTGTTCGGCCGGCCGGCGCCGGCCGGCGCGGTGCCGGGCACCCTGGCCCGGCTCGGCCATGGCGCGCGCCCGGGCGGGGCGGTGGTGGCGCTGGCGCAGGCCGCCGAGGCCTGAGCCTGTCCTTCAGCCTTCCGTAGTCATTTTCGCGCAAGCCAGCCCCCGGCATGGAGGCTGCGGATCGAGAGCGTGGCGCAGGGCATCCCGACATCCGACCCGGCCGCCTGGCGCCGGCAGGCGCGGCTGGCGACCGCGATCGTACTGCTGGTCATCCTCGCCATGGGGGGCCTCGCCTGGCGTGCCTTCGAGGCTGCGCGCGCGCGCAGCTGGCAGGTCGCCGAGGCCCAAGCCGAGCGTGTCGCGCTCGCGCTGCGCTCCGACATCCAGCGCAGCGTCCAGGCCGCCGCGACCGCGCTCGAGGCCATGGGGCAGGCGCTGCAGATGCTCGAATACGAGCCGCTCGACCAGGCGACGCGGCGCGCCGTGATCTTCGCCAATGCGCCGCGCGGGCCGGGCCATGGCGCGACCCTGGTGATCGACGCCGCCGGCAGCGTGCTGCATGACAGCCGCGGCGCGGGCTCGGTCGGGCAAAGCCGGGCGGAGCGCGACTATTTCGCCGTCCACCGCGACCATCCGGCCGCCGGGCGCTTCGTCAGCGCGCCCTTCCGGGCGCCGGCGGATGGCCGCTGGATCGTGATCCTGAGCGAGCGGCTGGCCGGCGCCGATGGCCGCTTCGCCGGGGTGATCGCGACGGCGATCGAGATCGACCACCTGAAGGCGCTCTTCGCCCAGCTGGTGATCGGCGCGCATGGCTCGGTCACGCTGATGCGCAGCGACGGCCTGCTGCTGATGCGGGCGCCCTTCAAGGCCGAGGATCTCGGCCGCGACCTGTCGGCGACGCCAAACTACCTGGCCTGGCGCGCCTCGGGCGGCCGGCCCTTCACCGGCACCGCGACGCTCGACAACGAGGAGCGCCGCTACATCCCCTTGGGCTTCGACGACGTCCCGCTGGTGCTGCTGGTCAATGTCGCGGCCAGGGATGTCCGGGCCGGGCTGGGTGCGGTGCCGCAGCGCATCGGCCTCGCCTTCCTGCTGCTCGCCGCCAGCCTGCTCGGCGTGGTGGTGCTGTTCCGCCGCGAGCTGGCCCGCCGCGCCGCGGCCGAGGCGGCCGCCACCGAGAGCGCCGCCATCCTGCGGATCATCGCCGACAACAGCCCGGACATGATCACCGTGGTCGGGCCGGACCGCGCGCGCAATTTCGTCTCCGAGGGCAGCCGCCACCTGCTCGGCATCCCGCCCGAGGCGATGC
>Ga0114976_10000312_pt1 | contig 29907 bp, 20 predicted proteins | sample S_130805_EF_Meta_FD_87319 | JGI IMG/M metagenome (GOLD analysis project Ga0114976, IMG submission 87319) | Freshwater microbial communities from Lake Simoncouche, Canada to study carbon cycling - S_130805_EF_MetaG | ecosystem: Environmental > Aquatic > Freshwater > Lake | place: Lake... | reverse complement strand
GTTGTTTTGTGAGTGGCGATGCATCCGTCAATTCAAATATCTACGTACAAGGCAAATCGGTTCAAGATGGCGATGTCTCTATGAATTCCCGATTTTTTGTGAGTGGCGATGCCTCCATGAATTCGGATGTCTATATTGGTGGAAGATCTCTCCAATATGGTGATGTTTCCATGAATTCGCGTCTTTTCACTGCTGGTGATGCATCCATCAATTCAAATATCTATATCGGCGGCAAATCCGTACAATATGGTGACGTTTCAATGAACGCACGCCTTTTCGCTGCTGGTGATGCATCCATGAATTCCAATATCTATATTGGCGGCGGGTCCGTCCAATGCGGCGACGTTTCCATGAACGCTCGTCTTTTCACTACGGGAGATGCATCTATCAATTCAAATATCTATATCGGCGGCATATCCATTCAATATGGTGACGTATCGATGAATTCGAGGATTTTTGTGAGTGGCGATGCATCTATCAATTCAAATATCTATATAGCCGGTAGATCTATACAATATGGCGACGTTTCCATGAATTCTCGTTTGTATGTGAGCGGCGACGTTTCTTTGAATTCAAATCTATTTGTGGCAGGTGACTCATTAATGATAGGCGATGTATCCATGAATAATAGATTGTTTTTGGCAACGGGTTATTTATATGTCGGAGGAAGTTTATATACAGGCAATACATTTACAGTAGACGTATCTGTAAACAATAGGTTATTTGTATTTGGAGACACATCTTTTAATTCGGACATCTATGTTAATGGAAAAACAATCCAATACGGCGATGTCTCCATGAATTCGCGTGTATTCATTTCTCAGGATGCATCCCTCAATGCAAACGTCTTTGTGTCTGGTAAATCTATCCAATATGGCGATGTTTCCATGAACGCGCGTCTATTTACAAGCAGCGATGCATCCATCAATTCGAACCTCTATATTGGTGGTGGATCCGTGCAATATGGCGACGTCTCTATGAACACACGACTTTTCATAAGCGGCGATGCATCGACCAATTCCAATATCTATATTGGCGGCAAATCCATCCAATATGGTGATGTTTCTATGAATTCCCGTATTTTTGTCGCAGGAGATGTTTCCATGAATTCGAATATATTTATTGCAGGAAGACATATCCAAAACGGAGATATTTCCATGAATTCCCGAGTATTCGCAGGTGGAGATGTATCCATGAACGCAAACATCTTTGTCTACGGAAAAACAATTCAATACGGCGACGTGTCTATGAATTCGCGACTTTTTATAGCAGCCGATGCATCTTTGAATGCGAACCTATTTGTGCAAGGAAAATCGATACAATATGGAGATGTATCTATGAATGCACGACTTTTTGTATCTGGTGACGCATCTATAAATGGAAACCTATGTGTTTCGAATGATATAAGAATACGTGGAAGATTATATGTAGACCAATATACAACAAATTCAATTGTATATACTAGCAGCACATCCTATAATCAGTTAATAATCGTAGAGGATGTGTCTATCAATGGCGATATTTTTGTAGCGAACGATATGCTTTTGGAGGGACGACTTTTTATATCAGACGATGTGTCGATGAATTCGAATTTATACGTCGGTGGAAAAACCATTTATTATGGGGATGTATCGATGAATACGCGGCTATTTATATCACAGGATGCGTCAATAAATGCAAATCTATTTGTAAGAGGTAGATCCGTTCAATATGGCGACGTTTCTATGAATTCGAGAATATTTGTAGCGGGCGATACATCCATGAACGCAAATGTATTTGTCTACGGAAAATCAATTCAATATGGCGATGTTTCCATGAATGCGCGTCTATTCATAAGTGGTGATGCATCGATCAATTCGAACCTCTATATTGGTGGAAGGTCCATACAATATGGGGATGTCTCTATGAATGCCCGTCTATTTACAAGTAGCGATGCATCCATAAACGCCAACTTGTTTGTGCAAGGGAAAACCATACTAAGTGACGATGTATCTATGAATGCGCGCATTTTCACAACAAGAGACGCATCCTTCAATTCAAATATCTATATTGGAGGAACGACGATTCAATATGGTGACGTTTCGATGAACACGCGACTCTTTATATCTCAGGATGCATCCATAAATGCAAACTTATTTGTGAAAGGAATATCCGTCCAATATGGTGACGTGTCTATGAATTCGCGAATATTCGTAGCAAGTGATGCTTCTTTGAACGCCAACTTGTTTGTATATGGGAAAACCATAGTATACGGAGATGTTTCTATGAATGCACGGACTTTCATAAGTGGCGACGCATCTTTTAATGCAAATTTATACGTACAAGGAACTTCAATTTATATTGGAGACGTATCTATGAATAATCGACTTTTCTTGCCCAGCGGATTTTTATACGTAGGAGGAAGTTTATATACTGGGAATACATTCACGGTAGATGTATCTATGAATAACCGACTTTTCGCAAGTGGCGACGCATCGATAAATGCCAATCTCTTTGTTAACAACCGTACTATTTTATATGGTGACGCATCCTTAAATACAAGGCTTTTCATAAGTGGCGATGCATCATTCAATGCAAATACATTCATATTTGGTAGAACCATTCAATATAGTGATGTTTCTATGAATAGCCGGATATTTGTGAGCGGAGATGCGTCCATGAATTCGAAGTTATTTGTAAACGGACAAACAATATTATATGGCGATTCATCGATGAATTCACGATTATTTGTATCGAAAGATGTATCTTTGAATTCCAATTTGAATGTATCCGGAATGTCTTATTTACAAAATGATGTCACAATAAGTAGCCGTTTATTCTTACAGACAGGAAATTTATATGTTGGGGGGTCCGTGTTCACTGGAACCACAGTGAGTAGTAATACAGCCAATACATATACAGCCGACGTGTCTATGAATATTCGTTTATTCGTGGCTGGCGATGCATCTATAAATTCGAATGCCTATATCGGTGGTAGATCCGTTCTTTATGGAGATGCATCCATGAATTCACGACTCTTCATATCTGGCGATGCATCGATGAATGCAAATCTATATGTGGCAGGAAGATCAATTTATATTGGCGATGTATCCATGAACAACCGGTTGTTTTTGCCCACAGGATATCTCTATGTGGGTGGAACCTTATTTACGGGCGGTAGTAATACTTTTACAGCCGACGTGTCTATGAATATTCGTTTATTCGTGGCTGGCGATGCATCTATAAACTCGAACGCCTATATAGGCGGAAGATCTGTTCTTTATGGAGATGTATCCATGAACACACGTTTATTTATAGCAGGCGATATTTCAATAAACAGCAATCTAAACTTGGGCGGAAATATAAATACAGGCCCCACAGGAGCACATTACATTAATGGCACATTAACGACGAATACGTTAGTGAGTGGCAAAGATCTATCTTCGAATGCTCGCCTTTTTGTGAGCGGCGATGCATCAATAAATTCGAATCTGTTTATTGCTGGTAGAACAATTCAATATGGCGACGCATCCATGAATTCGCGACTCTTCGTATATGGTGATTCTTCTTTTAATGCAAATCTATACGTAAAAGGCCGTTCGGTTCAATATGGCGATGCATCCATGAACACACGTCTTTTTGTGAGCGCAGATGCATCTATAAATTCAAATCTATATGTGGGTGGCAGATCGATTCAATATGGAGACGTTTCTATGAATTCGCGGCTTTTTGTGAACAATGACATTTCTTTAAATTCCAATGTATACGTTGGTAATAATATGAATATAAATGGGAACCTTTTAGTAGCGGGGCAAACGGGTCCACTAAATTTATTAGATGGATCGGTTTTATCGAGTAATCCTCAATCCTATGATTATAATACGTTTGGCAATGTATGGACATCTGTTACGCAAGATCTATATGATTCTAACGTAAATTCTTGGTCAGGAATTAGTATGTCTGCAAACGGTCAATATCAAACGGCTTGCCAAAATGGGGCTGATATTTATGTATCAAATAATTATGGTTATACATGGACAGATAGTGGGTGGGGGTCTGGTCTCGCAGTTTGGGCAGTGAGTATGTCCGCAAATGGCCAATATCAAACATCAGTCGTAAAAAATGGTAATATTTATACGTCAAATAACTACGGATCATCATGGACAGCAACTGGTCCATCCAATCAATCTTGGTACGGCATAAGTATTTCGGCGAATGGGCAATATCAAACTGCAGTTCCAAATGGATATTATATTTATACGTCGAGTAACTATGGCACATCATGGATACAAAGAAATGTATCTCAGGCATATGGTGCCGTGAGTATTTCGGCAACAGGGCAATATCAGGTTGCAGTTGTAAATGGAGGAAATCTTTATGTATCAAGTAATTACGGAACTGTATGGTCAACGGTGACAAAAAACCAGACCTGGGCTGGTGTCAGTATATCTTCAAATGGACAATATATCACATCTGTTGCGAATGATGGAAACGTTTATGTATCTACGAATTATGGATCAGCCTGGTCAACAACATCATCAAATTCCGCGAATAACTGGGTAGGAATTAGCATGACATCGAATGGTCAATATCAAACTGCGATCACAAACACAAGCACTGTATATACATCGACATCGTATGGATTGAATTGGTTAACGAAAACGCTAACGATTATTAATGGCGGTCAACCTATTGGCATTTCCTCATCTGCAAATGGGCAATTTCAAACTATCGCGGTGAATAACGATGATATTTATGTATCGGCCACGGCAACGCCACAATTAAATGTATCCAACACATCTATTTTAAATAGTGATGTATCTATGAATAATCGCCTTTTTTCGTATGGAGATGTCAGTTTTAATAGCGATTTATTTGTGGGTTCATTATCCATTCTATACGGAGACGTTTCTATGAATTCGCGACTTTTTACTTATGGAGACGTGTCTTTCAATAGTAAATTATATGTGAAAGGTCGCACCATAAACTATGGCGATGTATCTATGAACACCAGGTTATTTGTGAATGGCGATGCGAGTCTCAATAGTAATTTATATGTAAAAGGGAGAACCATAAATTATGGTGATGTATCTATGAATTCGCGACTCTTCACAACTGGTGATGTATCCTTTAATTCGAACATATATGTATCAGGAAGATCCATTCAGTATGGCGATGTTTCCATGAACGCACGTCTGTTTATTAGCGGCGATGCATCATTGAATTCAAATTTATATGTCGCGAATAATATTTCCATTGCTGGAAATGCAATCGTATCTGGAATAGTGAACCCGATCAATTTAGTAGACAATTCGGTACTAACGAGTACGAACATCCCCTTAGATTATTCGAATGCGTTTGGTAACACGTGGTCCAATGTATATATTGATACAGGATCTATATATAAAATTGGAGTATCTGCGACTGGTCAGTATCAAATCAGTGTTGGAACACAAATACGTGTATCCAATAATTTCGGAATCACATGGTCAAACATTGCTTCACCTGCATCGCCTTATTTGTTTGGATGTGCTATATCAGGAACCGGACAATATCAAGTTGCTCTTGATCAAGTGGATGGTGCATTATATGGAAATCTTTATATATCATCGAATTATGGAGTATCTTTTGTAACGAGCACTGCATATACCGGATTATCTTGGAGAGCAGTTTCGTTATCAGCGACTGGTCAATATATGACAGCTATTGTGCCAAGCGATTATCTATATACATCGAGTAATTATGGAAAAAATTGGATAAAACAAACTGGCGGACCAACCAATACGAACGATTGGAAGGATGTGGCTATATCTTCTACAGGTCAATATCAATTAGCGGTTTCAAGTGGCGGAAATATTTGCATATCCACGAGTTACGGATATACTTGGACAACGAATAGTACATATAGTCTTAAAGTTTGGTGTTCGGCTTGCATTTCTTCAACCGGACAATATCAGTCCTTAGTATGTACTGCAACGGATTATGTATACTCATCCAGTAATTATGGCATCACTTGGTCGTCAAAGGGCGCGTCACAACAAAAGTATAGTAGTATAACCATGTCGTCTACTGGTCAATATCAAATTGCACTTTCATCTAGCGCAGGGGCCGTATTCTCATCAGGAGATTATGCAAATTTGTGGTCTCAATATACCACGCCCTCTTATTTTAGATCGGTTTCTATGTCTTCTACTTGTCAATATATTAGCGCAGGAGATACATCAGGGAACGTATTTTTATCGGGAACGGCACAACCTAAACTATACGTATCAAACACATCGATTTTCGCAGGTGATGTCTCCATGAATAATCGTTTATTTGTGTCGGCCGATGCTTCCTTTAATGCGAGTGTGTTTGTTTCAGGCAAAACAATTCATATTGGTGATGTGTCTATGAATAATCGCCTTTTCCTTCCCACGGGATTCCTCTATGTTGGCGGAAGTTTATACACAGGAAACACGTATACAGTGGACGTATCTATGAATCAGCGCTTATTTGTTGCTGGCGATGCATCATTTAATGGAAAAATTAATTTAAGAAATGGCACAGTAACTGAAAACGCAAATTCGCGTGTATCCTACTTAAGTGTTATAAATAATACGTCAACTAATCCCACATCTTATATTTCGGGTAACAACTCTGCACAGCCAGTGATGATATTAGATACGACGAACACGCTAAGTACTACTGCATGCACCTATATCCAATTTTCAGGAACGAATTCTCTTCTAGGAAAGATCACCGGAAATTCAACGACTATCTCATATACCACAAACTCAGATTATCGATTAAAGGAGAATATACAAGATGTGACATTGGATTTTACAGACACAACGATGATGAAACTAAGACCTGTGACATATGCTTTTAAGAACGAACCCACGGTTATGAACGTTGGGTTTATTGCAGATGAATTACAAGAAGTAATTCCTTCGGCGGCGACAGGTTATAAAGATGAAGTAGATTCAAATGGAAACCCTGTATATCAGAGTATTGACACTGGATATATCATTCCTTTCTTAGTGAAATCCGTGCAGAATTTAATCACATTTTCGAAGACGTTTAAAAATTTCAAGGGAACCAATGCCGATGGATCAAATTTGGTATATCTTTCGCTGAATATTGATTTCAGAACCTATGGTTTTTTGAATCTATTTAAACCTATAAACTTGATGTTTAATCCGAAAGATGTTACAACAGCAAATCAACTTGGTGCATTGGTAAAAGGTGGTTATAATTCATTTACCTCTATGACGCCGATAAATGCAATAAATGCTTATTCAATTGACTTGACGACAGGAATATGGTTAGTTGAATCTACTGTGAGTTATTATGCGAATAATACATTTATAAATATGGAAACTCTTTCTTTATCAACGGTTAGCGAAAAAATCAATACGGACATACAAATATCTACGCCGATAACAATGATGACGGGAAATATTCGTTGCCAGCGTATTACAGGAACATTTAGAATCACCACCGCAGTTTCAACAGTATATACCGTTTTCCAAGCGAATGCAAATGGAGGGTCTATATCGAATGTCACATCTTATTTAAGTGGGTCTTGTTCAGCAACGAGAATAGGATAAAAATATAATAGACATATATTATATACAATTTTATAATATATGGAAGAAAGACCCGATATTGAACAAGTAAAAAGTTTAGAGAACATGATAAAAAAAGAGAGGAACACCACGATAAAGATCAAAAAGGAAACCAAGCAGGCAGAACCTAAGAAGGCAAAAACCGTAAAACTTAGAATCTCAGATAAACCACCTATCGTCCTACAAGGCCCTACAAAACTCGAACCCGTTGAAGAATTGCCCGGTCCAAAACGCCTCAACGAAACCTTTATTGAGGTTCTCGAAAAGTTGGTAAAACTGATGCAAAAGAATAGAGATTTTGTGCATGTATTGGCATATCGACGTGCTTTAGAAACGATCCGGGCTATTCCTACAGATATTACGGATATAGAACAAATCAAGGGGAAAAAATATATTGGCCCTATCATTATCGAAAAATTCAAAGAGTATATGGAAACTGGGACACTACCGCTATTCGAAAGAGAAAAGGAAAAGCCCGGATACGAAATGAACGCGGTGTATGAAGCATTCACACAAATCTATGGTGTGGGTCCTAAAAAAGCACAGGATCTTGTCGATGCGGGTGTAAAATCCATTGCCGACCTCCGTCAGCGCCAGGATGAATTATTAAATGAAACACAGAAGGCGGGGTTGAAATATTATGAAGATATCTTAGAGCGAATCCCACGTGAAGAAATCGATGAATATAATACGATCTTTAAGAGAGTTTTCGATAAGGTAAAAACGGCGGATGCTACCTATGAAATTGTGGGTAGTTATCGTCGCAGATTATCTAGTTCCGGCGATATTGATATGATTATTACAGCGTCTGACAAAACCATGTTTAAGAAATTTACGGATGCGCTTCTTCAAGAGAATATTATATTGGAAACCCTTTCGTGTGGTGGAACAAAATGTTTAGTGATCACACGTTTACCTGGTTCTAAATTCGCGAGACGCGTGGATTTTATGTATACGAACCCCAAAGAGTATCCCTTTGCCGTGTTATATTTTACGGGAAGTAAGGAATTTAATACGGTCATGCGCGGACATGCATTAAAATTAGGGGTTTCATTAAACGAACATGGACTTTCAAAGAAGGTGCCTGGTCAAAAGAAGGAAGAAATGATTAGCAATGTCTTCTCTAACGAACAGGATATCTTTGATTTTTTGAAGTTGGAGTATAAAGATCCCAAGGACCGTATTAATGGCCAAGCCGTAAAGACGGTTGAGGGATTCTTAGCACCGGATCTTAAAGAAAAGGAGCCAAAAGAACCGAAAACGAAGGAACCGAAACCTGTGAAAGAACCTAAGCCAGCGAAAGAACCTAAGCCAGCGAAAGAACCTAAGCCAGCGAAAGAACCTAAGCCAGCGAAAGAACCCAAAACAAAGAAGGTAAAGGAGCCCAAGGAACCGAAGGCACCCAAAACAAAAAAGGTAAAGGCGAAGCCCGACCCCATAAAAATTGAAGACGTTCCACCGGAACAACCGCCGCCAAAACTAGACAACGTCGTAAATATAGAGAACAGTGACGAATTACCCATCGTTCCGATATTAGCACAACCAGTGCTAGAAAAAACTGGAAAAAAAGTGAAATTGCGTATCACTAAGAAAAATCATATAGAAAAATCTGGCGATACTAAAGCATCAATGGGAAAAGGGTCCAACCATATCACCGATTTTAAAGAGAAGGGAATCAGTGTTTTAGAACACCTATCCGAAAAGGAATTGGCCGACATGCTCACTACAGCCAACACGGCTTATTATAACACAAAGCAATCCTTAATGACCGATAACGAATTCGACATTATCAAGGAATATATGGAAAGGAAATATCCCAAGAACGCGGTGCTAGAACAGATTGGAGCACCCATCACAAAAAATAAGGTGACACTTCCTTATAATATGCCTTCGATGGATAAAATCAAACCAGATACAGGCGCACTAACAAGTTGGAGCAAGAAGTATACTGGACCCTATGTGCTATCCTGTAAATTGGATGGTGTGAGTGGTATGTATATCACAGAACCCGATAAGCCCGCCAAATTATATACCCGTGGTGATGGCAAAGTAGGACAGGATATTAGCCATTTGATCAAGATCTTGAATTTGCCATCAGAACCCGGATATGCGGTGCGTGGAGAGTTTATTATCCCCAAGGCTGTATTCGACGAAAAATATAAGGATACATTCGCAAATCCTCGTAACCTTGTATCTGGTATCGTCAATAGTAAGACCATCGATGAAAAGGCAAAAGATTTTCATTTTGTGGCCTATGAGGTCATTCAGCCTTTGATGAAACCGAGTGAGCAAATGCAAAAGTTGGCCGAATTGGGTCATGAAGTCGTGATGAATCAATCCGAAGACACACTCACGAATGAATTACTATCCGAGTTATTGACAGATCGTCGCCAAAATTATGAATATGAGATCGATGGTATTATTGTTACTGATGATCATATGCACTCTCGTAAAGATGGAAATCCCGATTATGCGTTTGCATTTAAGATGGTGATGAGTGACCAAATGGCAGAGGCCAAAGTAATCGATGTGATTTGGGAGGCGAGTAAATCGGGTTATTTGAAACCTCGGGTGCGTATTGAGCCGATCCGGGTTGGGGGCGTAACCATCGAATACGCTAGTGGATTTAATGGTAAATTCATCGAAGAAAATAGTATTGGCATTGGCGCATTGATTCAAATTATTCGAAGTGGAGATGTGATTCCACATATTAAAGCGGTCACGACGCCCGCCGAAAAACCGAAAATGCCCGATGTCCCTTATCATTGGACCGATACGCATGTGGATATTGTTTTGGATAATGTGGGCGAAGATATTACCGTGCGTGAAAAGAATATCACTGCATTCTTTACTACTTTGGAAGTAGATGGTCTATCGGGTGGAAATGTAAAACGTATCATGAAGGCAGGATATGATACCGTCCCTAAGATTTTGGCGATGAGCAAAGAGGATTTTGAAACGGTAGAGGGATTTAAACAGAAAATGGCGGATAAGATCTTTGCGGGAATTCGCGAAAAGATAGAAAAGGCCACACTGTTGGATATTATGGTGGCATCGAATGTATTAGGCCGCGGATTAGGTGAGCGAAAGATCCGGCCTATTTTAGAGGCATTCCCTAATATTCTAAGAACTACCGAAACGGATGAAGAAAAAATAAAGATGTTACGTGGCATTCCTGGCATAGGTCCTGAAAACGCCAAGAGTTTTGTGGCGAATATCCCTGCTTTCATGACATTCTTAAAGGAGTGTGGATTGGAACATAAGATGTCTGCGGGCGCACCCATTGTACCATTAGAAAACAAGATCGAAATTGCCGATAAATCGCATCCACTTTTTGGAAAACGTATTATTATGACCAAAGTGCGTGATGCCACGATTATCGAAGGATTGAAACGCGTGGGTGGAGTATTAGAAGACCGAATTGGAAAGGATACTTTTGCTTTGATTGCAAAATCGAAGAGCGATGTATCAAATAAGACGAAATATGCAAACGAACATGGAATTCCCATTTATGAGCCGAGCGAATTCATAGCGAAGTATTTATCATAAGGATTCAATTTAGAGGAATGCGTTTTTTTATTGCGTTGAATATATAATTTAAATGTATATATGCAAACAGTGAATTCATTTGATATATTTGATACATTATTGGCGAGAACAGTACAAAATCCAACCGACATTTTTGATATTGTCGAAGAAAAATTCCCCTATGCGAATTTCAAAAATTTACGATTAACCGCACAAAATAATTCCAATAATACTATGGACGATATTTATTATAATTTAAAATTATTAACTAGCGAAAGTGACGAAACCATACATAGGTTAAGAGAATTTGAATTACAAATGGAAATGGAGAATACGATACCGATTATGAGCAATATATCAAAAATTAAAAACGGGGATATATTTGTATCGGATATGTATTTGTCGCATGCGGAAATTATTCGTCTATTGAACTATCATTCAATAAATCCCAATATAACATTATATGTTTCGGTGGGAGGAAAAGCGAATGGAGAAATGTGGAACTATTTGACAAAACAATATAGTATTGTTAGCCACACAGGCGATAATATGCATTCGGATATCGTTATGGCATCTCAATATGGCATTAAAGGCTGCTATACAGAAGCACATAATTTTTCTACACTCGAAAGGACTTTATTGCATAATTCCCTGATAGGATTGGCATCATTTTTAAGAAGATTTCGGCTCATGAATACTTATGAGGAGGGATCTTTGGAATATAAAATATATGATCAACAAGTACAATATAATATACCATTGCTACTATTTATGTGTAGGAAATTGGTAAATATATTAGAGAGCGAAAACCGTAATACTGTGCTATTTTTATCGAGAGACGGATGTTTAATTTATAAACTATTTTCTTTTTTATGTCCAAAATATAAGTCCGTTTATCTGTTATCCAGTAGAATCATGAATAATAATTACAATGAAGAGTATAAGAATTATGTCATGCAAAACTATAACGAAATGGATTGCATATTATTTGATTTACATGGCTCATTTAATTCAGGAAGGGAATTGTTTGGAGCGTTACCTCGCATTTTCATATTTGATTTATCGAAAATCGAGAATGTATATGATAAAATGACATATATATCACATAAAGGCGATAAAGGTAATAGTATAGAACTGTTTAATCAAGATCTAAACGGATCCTTATTGGATTTAAAAAATGAAAATCCTATACGAATGCCACCAGAAACTTCATTGAAACATATAAAAATAATGCATGATACAATTGAACAGTTTATAGCCTATATTGGCGAAAACGCCCATATTTTATATCATGAACTATTTAATGTAGATTCGTTTTGGTTAGAATATTATGCAAAGATTGTATGCGAATGCGAGATTATATGTAATAATGCGTTAGTACATGACGAACGAACGCTAACTTTTTTGGCAAACAAATATAACTCAGACAAAGGCGATACTTATAAATGCGCGCATCATTATACCATAAAGTATCAAGAAATTGTATCTGATGTTTTCCGACATAAAGCCAGCAATAACCTTCTTGATAACGTTCATTTATTAGAAATAGGGTTAAATCGCGATGATGCAAATAGTATCCCGTCTTTAATGATGTGGAACGATTATTTCAATAATAATATAACGCTGACTGGACTAGATATCAATCCTAATTTTTTGAGATTCAATTCGTCTTTTGATAACATCGAGATACGTATCGGTGATCAAAGCAAGGAAGAAGATTTACAACAATTAAAAACGAAAACCTATGATATTATAATCGATGATGGTTATCATGCGTCTAAGCATCAACAGATTAGTTTTAAGACATTATGGTCAAGTGTTAAATCAGGGGGATATTATATTATTGAAGACCTTCATTATCAACCTGAGTCGGAAACGTGCGTAAAAACGAAATATCTATTGGAACAATGGAGAAATGGCAATTGGATAGAAAGTGAGTATATAAGTAATGACGAAATAGAAAAAATGAAGGACGAGATCGAAAATATTGGTTTTTATGATTCTCAAAGTAAGTTATGGGGAGATAAGGTTGTCAATGCATTAGCGTATATTAAAAAAATATAATATCATACTACGCCTGATGCTTGATTTAGACGGACATCCGATCAAAACAACGAAACAACATGGATTTCGCGGGTTGAGTTTTTTGCTGTAGACGTTCGTGAATTATTGTCATAGACTCTTCATCGAGGACGAACATGAGGAACGTGGGCGGGCCAAACATGGCAATATTGTTAAAACAATCGGGCTTCGTTTTCATAAGCATGGAAATCGTGATGAGTCTATGCAAAGGTACATATGTGATCCTTTCCTCTTTGTCTAACAAGGATAAATTATAGATATGGGGGACATTATACGTATCGTTAAGAGCATGTGGCGGCGGGATAGAATCCACGTCTTTTTCCATAGAATATTCCGGATAAACTGCGTTATATACTTGGACATAGAGATCTTCGAGAGAAGCATCTTTTCTCGTTGTGATTTTCAACTTTCTGTTTAGGAGGACGATTTTGAAACATATCTTATTTTCAATATCGTGCTTGGGATTCGAGCCACTATTGGCCTCTGGTTTTTCAAAGATGGAATAATCAAAGGTGGGCATTTGTGGTTTTGGTTAACTTTCTTGTGTTAGGGATGAGTTATTCAATTTTTTACGCACCTTTTGAAAAATTGAATGAAACCGCATTATCATTTACATTCACAAAAGCGAAGCAAACAATGGTGCATATTTATATTCTTGAATTGGTAGATGGGAAGTATTATGTTGGGAAAACGAATAATCCCGGGTTTAGAATCGAACAACATTTCCATTCGGGTGGTGCCGCATGGACAAAGAGACATCGTCCGGTTCGCGTTCTAGAAATTATAGATGGTTGTGACGATTATGATGAAGATAAGTATACAAGAATTTATATGGATAAATATGGTATTGAAAACGTGCGAGGTGGATCTTTCTGCGAAGAGGTTCTGGATGAGGCCACGGTCAAGATGTTAGAAAAAATGAGCAATAGTGCCAAAAATAAGTGTTTTGTTTGTGGAAAGATGGGGCATTTCGCGAAGGAATGCGAGACATGCAATAATCTAGACGATATGGATAAGTGCTTGTCCACGCTAGAAACGTTCATTAAACATAAGAGAGAACTGGAAAAAGTAAATGTCCCGTTTGAAATTCCTACAATGGAAAATGGAAGAGGGATGCATTGTCATCATCCACAATTGGGAGAGATTATTGTTCCAAGAAATACAGGGAAGAATGAACAAAACATGCTAATCAAAGAGTATATTAGAACGAAAGAACAAAAACAAAAAAATGAAGAATATATGCCTATGTTTGAAGTTATCCATAAGTCTCTTCAACTTTTACATGATAAGATCGAAGCAAACCCGGTTGCAGATTTGTTATCAAAATTCACTAGACAAGAAGGAATAACCATAAACGAAGAGATGATTAAAAAGGTATTTAGTGGACTGTTTTAGTAATTACAGTTTCTAAATAAATTAAAAATATACATCATAGTATAGTTATTATGATAGTGGATTTTTCTTATATTCGAGATGATCATACAAGAAATATAATAGAAAGTTGTTATCGTGCTGTAATCACGTTGGAACTGATGTCTTGGGTCAGATCCGTATATATAGATTCAAAAGAGTCGTGTAGTTATGTGAATAATCCAACAATAAAAAGGATATGTAAAGAAATGGAGTCGCAATCGAAAGTAAAACGCGCGTTTGATCCATCGCTAGAATTGGCAATGAGACATATTGGGTTTATCGCAAAACATGGCATCGATGAACATAAGCGGTTATTTTTATAATATGTTAAAACGAAATAAATATATTTTTTTATATATTATAAGAGCAAGTGATGACCGGCCTAAAGAAAATACTATTACTTCCTGGGAAAGTAGTGAGCGATCAATTTATCAAAAATGCTGCATATCCTACCTGCGTCTCTTGTAAATATTATTTCGGCTCCAGTTCAAAGGGTAAAAGCGCGGAATTATTATCCAAATGTACGAAGTTTGGTGAAAAGAATGTGATCACAGGAAATGTTGTATATGCATCCGCCACTCTATGTAGGAACGACTCGAATTTTTGTGGAGTAAAGGGAAATTATTTTACGCCGTTGAAGATATAATTTTGTTATACGAAGATCATATAAAAACAATTTTTTTATATAATCTAATACGTCATGATCGGTCCTATTGATTATGAAGATATACAACGGCTACAAACCACATCAAGTCAAACTGACCCAATCAACACTAAGGAACGCTCCCTATCCGTAGAACTAAATAACATAAAACTAGAACCACTGCGTCCTCAACCGACAGAGTTCAAAACGCTCGATAATTCACTCCTTCAAAAATACGATGTGAAATTATACGGATCTGATCGTGATACTTATGATATCATCAATGATTTCTTAGAGGATAATCAAAGTGAGCGTGCGTTTTATATTATCGATCTGGGTGCGCTAACAAATTCATATGCCACATGGACCCGACTTTTACCCGAAGTTCAACCTTATTATGCTATGAAATGTAATCCGAATCCAGTTATCTTAGAGGCGCTAGCATCCTTAGGTGCGAATTTCGATTGTGCCTCAGAAAATGAGATGAAGACCATTATCGAAATCACGAAGGATCCCTCCCGTATCATTTTCGCGAATCCTTGTAAAATGTCATCACAAATTCGCTATGCACGTGCCAATGACGTAGATTTGATGACATTTGACTGCGAAGAAGAGTTGTATAAGATCAAATTATATCACCCTTATGCCAAATTGGTATTGCGATTGGCAGTCGATGATAGTAAAAGTAAGTGTAAATTTAATAAGAAATTCGGGTGTAAACTTGGGCAAGTGGAAGAATTACTCACGATCGCCAAAACGCTGAAATTGGATGTGACGGGTTTTAGTTTTCATGTGGGTAGTGGGTGTAGTTCCGCCGATAATTTCTATGAAGCCATCCATGATTGTAGAAGGGCGACCGATATTGCGAACCGTCTACAAATAAAGATCGATATCATTGATATTGGAGGCGGATTTCCAGGCATAGATCGCGAAGTCAAATTCGAAGATATCGCGAAGCGTATCAATGATGCAATGATTGAATTCTTTGGCAAGGAACTTGAACACCAGACCATACAATTTATTGCTGAACCGGGACGTTACTTCGCCGAAAAGACACACACACTTGTATTGAATGTGATCGGTAAAAAGGTCGAGATAGACGATAATGGAGCGCGTACGATTATTTATTATTTAAATGATGGAATTTACGGGTCGTTTGGCTGTATTTATTTTGATCATAACATGCCCACGGTTTTACCATTTAATGAGCGAAATGATAAGGTACATAAGAGTCGCTTATTCGGACCCACCTGCGATTCTATTGATTTGATTGCGGATGAAATTATGTTACCCGAATTAGCGATCGGGGAATGGGTATATGTGGAAGATTTTGGTGCTTATACTGTAGCGTCATCCAGTAATTTTAATGGTTTCAAGACGAATGTGTTTAAGTATGTGTTCCGGTCTTAGGACGAAAAATCGGGAATGCCTCCATAAACCGTAACATTCTCCGGTAAACTATCAACATCTACGAGTCCGACCACATCATGCGCCAAATAGAGTTCCAAATTCATACATCGGTTATCAAGCGTGCATTGTTTAGTCCACTTATCCAATTTTAATATCGAATTTAAAGCGATGACACGACCATTGACGCCACAATGTTCCGCTGGTCGTTTACCCGGCTTTCCTGATGTGTGTTTGATCCGCCATTCACAAGATAGGGCGTTTTTATGATCGGGGAATCCAGTTAAAAGAGCATAGATTTCCCAGCCACCACCACGGCCATGCGTATATCTGGCTCCACCTGTGATCTCTTCATTATGTTGACGAAGGCGGCGTTTGGGATTATTGGTGGACCCATTATAGGTGAGATGGCTATATCGTGGATTTTTGTTACGTAGAATATAACAATACCAAGGGCCACGTCCATCGCCAATCTCCAGTTCATTCGCCAAATTATTCATACTCAAATCACTCATTGTATTGATATAATACGACATATTATATCAACGATCCTTACACAAAATCAATCCTTTTATACGTACGTCGGCAATGCATCAATATCCAACACATTATCAGATGCTTTTACTTTACTAGCCTTTATTTCGAATTGCTTAAAATAGGCGAATTTTAACTGTTCCTGGGGTGTGTGTTTATGCACGGTTCTCGCAATCATCTTATATAACTTGAAATTGGGATAACGTTCCTCGCCATTCTTCTTATACAATATGTTTTTATCATGATCATCTAAACACCAACGGAAAATCGTCTTCTGTAGATCATCGAATTCGTCTTGGATATCATCTTCATCAATAATGAAATCGTAAATAGAGCATCCCAATCTCGATAAATCGAAACTATAGTTGGGTTCTAAGCGTGCGTGGTTTTCATTAAAGAAGGGTTCGCAATTATATTGTGTGGCCGCATCTCCGCCCGGCGCAAAACTATCACTACATAGCAATTGTTTATTGAATCTATAGATGCTTCTTCCAAAATCGATGATCTTATAGATTTTGCCATAAGTGGGCACTTTGTATGTCTTGTTCTCGAATTTATAAATCAAATATTCAATGTCAGTCTCTTTATACATGATATTATTGGTGTGGAGATCATTATGGGTAAAATGAAAACATTTCTGATAGGTGATAAGTGTCATTATGATTTGGAATAAACAACTAGCGGCTTCATAACGGTTTAATTTTTCTTTGACGAATAAATCGTCTAAGGTGCCGTCGCATTTTTCTAGGCAGATCAATTGCACTGGGAACTCGTTAATATAAGCATATACAAACTCTTCGTCATCGAAATGGGAGGATTCGCTATCGGTTTCCCACCCATCATCGTCTCCGTCCTCTTGGTCTTGTTCTCCGTCCTCTTGGTCTTCATCAGATTTGTCGGAGCCAGATTCCGAACTATTCGATACTTCGGAATTCTCGGAATCATTTTCGTCAGAGCCAGACTCCGACTCATTGTCTTCTTCCGAATCACTTGCACTATCATCATCATGTGCGCTATCGTCATCAGAACTACTGCTACTACTCGTACTATTATGTTGCACAACATTCGCTTTCTCATAGACCAAATCAGTGCATTGATCAATAGTGTTTTCGCCATTGTCCAAGACTTCAATCAAGGACGAAACCGTAATGTTATGCTGGGTTTCGGAAATGCGGAGTTTTTGCTTATTGGATCGAGAACCGAAATTAAAGAACTCATTATCCTCGAGTTTGGATACTTTAAAGAGTTTATTATTTTGATTCGCGAAATAGGTGGACGTGTGTAAATACTCGAGATCGTCCGCGATATTGAGTTTGTATTTTTCCTGGACACCTAGGAATGATCCGTAATAATCTATGCCATTCACAAACCCATGTGTGTTCAAAAGTTGGCTCGATAAAAAGGAGAAAAAGTTGTCGATATAAGATGCGTTGTTTTTATCCATCATTTTGGGATGGCTCGCACAGTCTGTGCTAAGAGTTGGAAGGTTTTGTATTAAGGAGGATTCGTTTTTGTATTTACCAATCATAAATCGGATAGGATCTAAGAGCGGTGCGTATTTAATAAATACAGGCGAATCATGATGTTCCTTGGTCTCATAATCATATAATTGATCCATGGTCGTAAAGTGGTATTTATGATTGAGGCCGATGGTATTATAGGTCGCATCGTTTAATGTAAAGAAGCAGTTATACATGGGATTATAGTTTTGGAGTTGTTGGATGCGAAAAGGGTTATATCCGTGTTCAATATCATCGGCCGTTGGTTCATATGTTTTTTCTAAAGATTCTAGGTCCAATGGTTTTAATTTACGATAGTGAAGTTTGAATGGACTCATAATAAAAATATAAGTATAAGTGGTTTGCATATATTAAAATCAGTGTTCTAAACTAATTCGATCCGTTATTTCGTAGAATTCATTATATCTTTATATTCATATACTCTACTCATTGTTTAGGAGATGACGTTGGAACTGAAAAAATTTAGTATGAAAGAGATAACATTCAAGGCCGATGAAAATAAAGGCCCCGTCGTCGTGCTTATTGGTCGTCGTGATACCGGCAAGTCTTTCTTGGTCCGTGATTTATTATTTTACCATCAGGATATACCCATCGGCACTGTCATCTCAGGAACAGAGGCCGGAAACGGGTTTTATACTGCGCATGTGCCCAAATTATTTATTCATGAGGAATATAATACGGTGTTGATCGAGAACGTGCTACGCCGTCAAAAAACGGTGTTGAAACAGGTGAATAAAGAGATTGAGATGTATCGCAGAACCACGATCGACCCTCGTACTTTTGTTATTTTAGATGATTGTCTTTATGACCAATCATGGACTCGTGATAAGATGATGCGTTTATTATTTATGAACGGGAGACATTGGAAGGTAATGTTGATCATTACTATGCAGTACCCACTTGGAATTCCCCCAAATCTTCGCACCAATATTGATTACGTTTTTATTTTGCGCGAGCCATATTTTGCCAACAGAAAACGAATCTGGGAGAACTATGCATCTATGTTTCCCACATTGGAATCTTTCTGTGCCGTCATGGACCAGACCACAGAGAACTACGAATGTTTGGTCATCAATAATAACGCCAAATCGAATAAGTTAAATGACCAAATTTTCTGGTATAAGGCCGAGAACCACCCGGATTTCAAGTTGGGCTCCAAAGAATTCTGGGAGATATCGAAGAATATGGGATCGGATGACGAAGATGAAGCATATGATCCAAGTAAAGGAAAAAAACGCTCGGGTCCTGCTATCAATGTGAAGAAAAATAAATGGTAGTGATGTGCGTGAATCGAGCATTAGTTTACATCTTCATACATGGAAAATGTCCAACGGTGTAAAACAGTATTATGAAAAGGGTCTAACGAATAGTTATAGCCTTTACGGTATCCCACCTAAAAATTAACATATTTAGCGTTAAAATTTATTTATCTGCATTATTATATATATTAAGATGAGTAGATCTCTATTATCAGACATTATCACCAATGAGATAAATAAAACAGAGCATAATACTGAAAAAGATAGAGAACTAAATATTAATTCTTACAATGATTATTATTTATACAAAGAGGATCGCCTTCTTGGAATTGTAGAAAGTATAGACATTGATGTAATTGGTGATCCCAACTATCCTAACGACCCTTATTTTTTAAATGTAACATTAAAAAATGGTTCCGTTATTCGTATAAAGGTTGTAAGGGTATTAGAAAATAACACCCTTGCTTCTGTGCAATTATTTGAAGAACTCAAGCATAGAACATTTGAAACCCCCTGGAGCGATACACCTGTTAACTTTTATATTTCCAGCACCAAAGGCGGGTCGAAGAAATCAAAACGTAAAACTACACGTCGAAAGAGATCCTCCAAAAGAAAATCGAACCGTAGGAAAAAATCCACATCAACATCTAAAAATTGAACCCACCCAACCCCACTATATATAAAACAATCCACTATGATTATTTTATATTGTATCAAAGAAAATAGCAAACTCCGTATTAAATTTCACTCTTTCATCAATGCCCAAAATCAGATATTCAAAAATGTATATAACAATAAGTACAATTGTATGTTTCCTAAGGATATTCGAAGAGAAGGCACCTATTATAAAGTCAATGATGCCGACATCCGCTTATCCGTAAAAGCCGGAACACCCTATTATTCCATCAAACGTAAAAACATTATCGTTATGACAGAACAAGAAAAGCAGCAATTACTGAATCCACCCATAGTGGATCTATCAACCATCCAGGTTTTCGATGCTGGCGATTGTGTCATCTGCTTATCCTCAGCAAGTTCAGTAGTATTTATTCCTTGTGGCCATCGTTGTCTATGTGCCATTTGCAATGGAACTCTAAAACGAGGAAAATATTGTTGCCCAGTCTGTAGAGAAACGATCTCTCAAGATATTTTGGATACATAATTAGTCGTCGCTCTCATCACTAAGACTTTCAATCGGATCTATATAATCATGAAATAGCCGGTCCACTCCGTCGGTATCATGGACCGGGCATAAAATATTATCATTATCGTCGATGGTGACGTGCGAATTGGCATAGTAATTCTTGGGCACCGGCTCCTTAAAACCTATATGGTCGTCATTAAAATAGGGCGTATATATTTTTTTACTCGCTTCATTAAACATTTCGACCCTCTTCGTGTTGAATAATTTGCGACCAAACATATAATTGTGTTTGAAAAACCGTTTTAGTTTACGATCCAATTCGCGACCCGCAATATAGCGTTCACTCATATCCAAGGTGAACATATACGTATAGTAAAGAGACAAATAAGGCCTCATCACAAAAACCAAACTCTCCTTCGGAAACTCAGGATCAATACAGAATTTCTTCGAATATTTGTTATGGACGAGCATTTTACGAATTTCTCGATCGAGCACGTCCAATGACGCCGTCTTTAAAAAATTCTTCACGTATACTTTACGAATAGTTACTTCGTTTTCATTACGAAAGTGTTTCAAATTGAAATTAGCCATATAATAATTATGGAATAGGCTAGAAAGGACAAAATTACCTCTTTTCATAAAATAATAGATATTATAGAGGGTGGCCTTACTAAAAGGCATGTTATTATAGGGATTTTTAATCGGCATGGGTTCGGAAAAGAAATAGGGTGAATGAGAGAGTGCGCTATCAATGATGTTTTTCAAATCGAGAACGGTAAATAGATACTTTTGACCATTTTGAAATATGGTGATGACATTGCTATTAGATTTTTCTATGGGATTCAAAAACAAATCGTTTGTGATCCGATATGGTGCCTTGGTCCATTTATAGCGATATGCGAGGTTATTTAATCGGTGATAGAGTTTTTGCGCTTCGCAAAATTTAAGTAGAAAGTTTTCTTTACTTTCAGGTTTCGCAAACGTATTATCCAATACAGTTTTTAGATAATCGAATTTGCTCTTTACCTGATTGATCGCTGGACTTCCGACATAAGTGCTTATGAAGATATTGATCAATACATCTTCTAATGACCTGACTTTACATTCAAATTGATATGCATTGCGGAAATAATCGAAATTATCTTTTTCTGCACATGAATTATAAAATTCATCGGTGATTGCATTCTGCTTATGTATGATCTTACAAAAGGTTGCCATATTCAGAATAGTTTTTAATCAATACTTGTTTTTATGTATTTTTAATAAATATTATAAGGACCGTTTATAATATTGATTCGCTCACGCTTTGAACCGCTCACGCTTTTACACCTTATCTTGCACCGTCTTTACCAATAGTTCGTTTCTAAGTTTGGTGGATTCAATATCCTCCACCTCTCTCTCGTCGAAGTTTACCTTCTCCTTCACACCGACCAAATTGCCCTCCTCGTCCATGGTTTGCGTCAGTGTATTGCCACTCTTCTTCGCCTTCTCGATGTTCTCCATGATCGCCTTCTTCTTCGTGTCACGCACACGCTCCTCAAACTCCTTCTTGGCCATCTCCTCATTCTTCATCTTCTCCTTATGAAGAGCATTGAGTTCATCCTCTAAGAACTCCACGCGGCCCGTCTTATACGCATCGGGATCCCATGGCATCCACACGCCCACGGGGCCCACGAAGATATCATGGTTGGGATCCTGCTCACGTAACTTCTTACTCTTCATCTCCGCCTCTTCTTGGCTAGGGAACACACCACGAATCTTAAGGCCGCGCACGGAAGTTTGGAAGGCATGATCGCGATTAAATTGCTCGTTCAGTTTCTCTTCTTGCTTATCCATGAAATTCTTATAATCATCATCAATTCCACTCTTCTTTAATTTATCGGTCTCTTCCTTCACGAAATCGTTGAAATCCGTAATGAGATTCTCGACATTTAGGTTATATTTATAGGAGATAAAGTGTATAAATTCGAAATAACGTTCCATCGACTTGGAGAACTCCCATTGCTTGATGAATTGATTGAATAAATAGACCTCGCGTTTCTGTAGTATCTTTTCGGGAGAAACGAAAGAAATACAGGCGAATTTTTGGCCGGCGATGGGCGCGTCCTCATCACACAAATCCACATATTTAGGATTTTGTTGTCCGTTCTCCAATACTCTTTTTTCAAATGACGACATAATATAGTTTTAGTGATGGATTATATTTAAGTTATTTTGATTCCAATTATACTTTGTATTGTTTAGGAAAATAATATTTGGAAATATTTTGTTTGAATATAATATATAACTCTAATGAGCGGTTTATTCGATTTAACTGAACTTGTCAAGCGCGCCATCAAATATCTTATTGAGGGCTTAGTTGTGGCCGTTGTAGCCACTATTGTTCCCCGTAAACAATTAAATGTGGAGGAAATCGTGATTATCGCCTTGACGGCGGCGGCCACCTTTAGCATCCTCGATGTCTTCATCCCTGCCATGGGCACCTCCGCGCGTAATGGCGCTGGATTAGGCATTGGTCTCAATCTCGTACGTTTCCCGATGTAATAGTCAACCTTTAATATTTTTGTGTTGATAACATAGTTTCTATGTTACCAATTTCTTTTTGAGCATTCATACTGAAAAATAATATGAGTTTTACGTAAAATTATTTAGAACAATAATATAAAATTGTATATGGACCCCAAAATCACCGAATTAGAGAACGAAATCGCGATTTTGAGAGAAACAGTACATATCTTAGAGGTCAAATTGGAAAAGTATACGAATAATGACCGGCATAAGAAATACTATGAAAAAAACAAGGATCGCATCAAGGAAAATGCTCGACAATATCTTTTGAAACTCAAAGAAGAGAACCCGGAAAAACTAAAAGAATATCGCCGCCGAGCATATGAGAATCGCAAGGATCGAGTCCAGACGTAAACTTGCATCATTGAATGTTCTTGATTAGTCGTAAAAGTTTTTTATAATCCACTTTTTCAATAACACAGGGTATATCTATCGCACCAGCATCACGCAAATTCGCAAAGCGATTTCTACCGTTGTAAAAATCAATATTTCCATTATTATCCACATAAATATAAGGCGGCACAGTAACCTTTCCTTCGATAATGTCTCTTTTCGAATTCAGAAACTTCTCTTTCGCGCTAGGATAAATTATATTGTCAAATTTGCCAATATAATCTCTTGTGGGTTTCCAAAGGTTATTAATTATTCGAACATCTATTATTTCCAATCTACATATACGACTATCAAAATTGTTGTGGTTTAACATCGCATTTAGCGTAGACTGAATGGTTTCTTTTGTAATAACAAACTTCATAGTAGTAGATAACGAGTTTAAAACCTCGAAACTAAATTCAATTTTTACACCGTGGGGAAAAACTCCCAATCCAATTCATTACACACCTTCTTCCAGATCATATCCTGCTCCAATTGCTTTTCGCGATCCTTCATCATCGGAATATAGGGCAGGTATTGTGTTTGATCTAATAACACACATAATTGATATAGCGTATATGTATAATTAAAGAAATTGGTACGATTGGCCGGGCAGTGGACGGCCCATGGCTTTTGTATTTCAATAAAGAGAACACAAAGGGTGACATGGAGTTCCTCATTCATAATGGGTGGTTTGATGCCGAATAGCGAATTGATATATTGAATATGCTCGAAATACTTATTGAAGCCTAATTTACGCAATATGTCGCGCATCTTATCATAATTGATGAGGGACATATCCTCAATGCGCTCCTTCTTGATTCGGGCACGGATCGCATTAATAACTTCTTCGGGGATTTGTGTGGTCTCTTTGGCCTGGAATTGGGAGAGGATCTCCTTGAAGTGATTGAGTCGGATATATGCGGTATAGGAGACTTCATTCGGTGGCTCTTTATTGGTGGGTTTGGAACTATCGATGATATATGTGATGAATTTCCCACAGTCGGGGTTATTACAAATAAGGATCCCTTCTTCATCCTGGGGGATAAGTTCTCCGCGATGGCAAGTTTCACAGACATCGCATGTGACGATGAAATCCTGGATATTCGAGATTTCGTTATTGACATTCCGCCAATAATTTTGATAGGCCTTTTTGGATTGCGAATATTTATCGGAGGTGGGGTTCGCCGAATCCGCGTTTGCTGATTTAATCTTAAAAAAGGAATTAAGGGCATTGGAATTTTGATTCGTGCCATTGGATACGGTAGATATCTGTTGTTTTTGCTCGAAGTATTGGAAAATGTATTTCGAGTTATCGAGAAGGTAGTTTTTCTTTTCTAGTTTGAGCGAACGTATTTGCTTTTGAATGGCCTGGATTTTATCGCGAATATCCATATATTCATCGATTTGGTTCTCTTTTAAGGTGGGGACTTTGTTTTTTAGGAGTGTTTTTTCCGCTTGGAGAGCGGGGATAATCTTGGTTTCGATATCTTCGAATCGATTTAACATATCGGTGTGTTTTAAATCGATTGTATTGAGTGTATTGATAGGTTGTGAATTTTTCTTCTGATTCACATTATTGGACATATATTTAGGGGTGTTTTTCTTGATATAATTGGGGAGGCGTTTTTATATGTATTTTTAGCGAATTGATAGTTTACGATACTAAAAATTGATTGATGTTTTATGTTTTGTTCTTAAACAATCCATAAAACCATGAATAGGAACGGAAATGAGATAGACATCGAGGTGCAGAGAGAATCCTTCGCGATTCAATCCACTATCTTGATTGCGGAATTGAATGCGATGATAGAGAGAACATATAGGTTGGAGAAGGAACTTGGAACGAGCACTCCAATTCCAACTAACAGTACAGATTTCTTTAGAGCAGATCCGGATATTCAAATGCCGCCGAAAAAGAAAATGAAGGTGGCATTTGATAGTTTATAAGATGAATTATTTATGTATGGATAATATAGAATGGAAGAAGGTCCTCCAATATTTGGAATAAAAAGAATAATATTTAATAAAGAACTAGAGCAAGTTAGTGAAACAAATCGAGGACCTTTTACAAATAAAGGCGCAATGGAAAGCATTTCAGTCATATACAGTGAAATTAGTAGAAGCACGGTTGATACTCGATTTATGTCACTAAACTTATTATATCCACAACAAACACAGGAAGGAATTCAGATAGGAATCGTTGATCTACTACAATCGAAATTTGATCTTAACAAATTAAATAACATGACTGATTTATTTGTTAGTCAACACCCTTCCGTACAACAAAATTATATTACACAATTGCAAGCGCTTATTCCAAGGCCTCTAACCGAAGAAGAAGTTGCAGCTTGGTCAAACGAAGATCCAAAAAGTTTTGCCGAATTTTTGGACGTTATAGACGATACATCAAATTCTGAAGGCGAAGAACAACATAATTTAGAATTTCATTATGAGTCATTGCTTGAACATATAGGGCTTTGGTTAACAATTGAATTGGGATGGTTCACTGCAAGCGAAATGAAATCAATTGAACATCCAGAAACTTTTACTCAACATGACCACGACCAAACTATTCTTGCTTTTCGTGGATCTCAAACTGCTGAAGACGCGTTTAAAGATGTATATTCAATAATTGAGACAAGATACCAGTCATTAATTCCTTATTATAACGTGTATTTTTTATTAAAGAGTTTATGCTTTGTTTTACATGATAAGCCTGTGAATGAATTTGCAAAAGTACTATATGATCATTTATATCCCAGAACCCAAAGAATATTCTATACTACTGAAAACCAGCAATATTTGGATGAATTATGGGTTATTTGGCAAACAGGATTCAATTTGCCAGGAGCACCAAAAGTTACCCAAACTCGTTGTCATGCTGTTATTGATAGACTAACTGTCACCTTCAATGCTAGATTATCTGGTTTTGAGATCGTTGTTCCCAAAAAAATATTAGTATTTTCAACGCCATATAGTGTGTTTAAAAGCGAAGACGAAAAGATGCTGAATGAAATGAAAAACATAATGTCGCATTATACATATGGGTTGGGCGATGCCGTTGGCAATGACAAATTTATCGGTGATTTTGATTTGGTTCCTGTTTTACCAGTAACTTGTGCAGCCCAGGATGCTGCGTCAACAAAGAAAGAGGCAAACTCGCTTATTGTTATTGAATCAACCTCCGCGCCTGATGCCGTCACTGGTATAATGCCGCATATTTACAGATCGCCGACCCAGACATATCCCATACAACCGATTCGTTTTGGAGACATTTCAATATTTTGTGTGCAAACTACTGATAATCCGGATACATCGCAGCCTCGTTTTTTATATTATGCAGCAATAAACTGTTTTTCTAATGCGGCGGGAGCCCAAATTGATGGCGCATTGCCTAGTTACATAGGTACATTAACCGGATTGGGTTTGCAGAGGTATCTACGCATAATAGATGAAGGTGTTGAAAAAATTTTGATCGCAGTCTCGCTATCGAGAATATCTCAAAATGATACTATTCCTTTAATTATAGGAATTGTTACTACAATGTCTCAATCCGCGAGAGGCAGAAAAACAAACATGAATAAAAAAACTGATAACATTATATGGTTAGCAGAAGGACAAAGAACTCAGTTAGAAAAAGAAGTTCTCATTTTGGTCGCAACGTTTGCAAAAGAAATGGGTGATCAGGCAAAAGCCCAAGTCACGCAGAATATTTCTAAAAATACAAACACAACACTGTTGGCTTCAGTTGATAGTTTTATTCCAGATTCTGTAATATATGGTCCGGTTCTTTTTAAAGGTGGAAACGTTCAAATATATGAACAAGAAGGATATCATGCGTTGACAATTGATAAAATTAATGAAATTGGTGAAATTATTATAAAGGCAAAAGTTTATACCTATGATAAAATTTTAAGTAATGTACGGAATATTTGCGAACGGTTATTAGGGATAACTACTTTAGCGATTAATGATTCTAGATACACAATGAAACCCCCTATACTTTTTACATATTCTGCTATTAATAAAGCAATGCAACATCCTGACCTATTATTAATTACTAGAGAAGAATTCGAACGATTAACAGACATTTTTAATAGAAATGTACATTCTGGAATATTCGACGAAGAATCGTTTATGAGACGAGTTATCAAATTAGAACATATAAATAAAATTTTTTCTATATATGAGGATCATATGAATAATCGTTTCTCTATAAAAATATCAAGCAATGGACCCAAACGCACAAGTTTACAATTAATGATTGTTGATTATTTATCTATGGGACTACCTATAGATTCTTTGATAGAACAAGCATCATTGTTTTTTTTATTGGAGGAAATCCCAAATTTAACTAATCCCTTTAAATATAGAAAGAAAGGTGAACGAGAGATTTTTACGACATTTGACAAAGAAATATTTATTATTAAACAAAAATTTATTGAAAAAATGGAGTTTTACAAATTTACGTATATGCCTGAATTTCCTGTTACATCTGAACAAATTTTTAATACGTTGATTGGTGGGCGGTGGCGCCTTATTCCTGTAGTAGTTACGGTTGATGAACCGAAAATAGATGATTCTGATACACAAACAGATGCCAAAGAGAATATTGGGCCAGATGGAAACCTCGTTCCAGAATCAGATCCTGAATTACTAGATAAAGAAAGATTTTTAAAAGAGACAGAAGCATTATTATATCCTACATTATCTCGGCAAGGTGGTATGGACCAAGACGATGACCCAGAAGAAGAAGCAGAAGAAATGATAGGAGGTGGATTAAAAAAAAATTGTTATCTAGTGCCAAAATGTATATTTAAAAATAAAAGAAAAATAAACTATAAATTTCTAAGGTTTTTAAAATATATACATGATAAAGATAGTAAATTGCCAATTATAAAGAACGTTCAGTTAGATAAATTAAGAAAGAAAAAGAGAACCCGTAAACATCATAAGAAACCACACAAAAAACAATCCAAATCAAAAACAAAGTCATCGAAAAAATCGAAATCATCGAAAACTCGTAAACAGACCAAAAAACGTATATCCTAAAAGTGTATACATATGTCCACCCCCACAAAAATAGAAATATCCTCCGAAACAAGTCACCAAATCAATAAAAATCAACTAAAAAAGATGGTCTTCATACAGAATGCTTTAGATCAAGGGTGGTCGATCAAGAAGTCACAAGATTCTTATATCTTTACTAAAAAACATGAAAACCGCCGTGAGATATTCCAGGAAAACTATTTAGAAACATTCTTGATATCGAATTTCTCAGGGGATCTCTTGTGTTGAAACGGGGGCATCCAATAAATATATATAAATATAGTAGGATAACTATATTTACATAAAAATGAGCGGTTTAACTGCAGCGGCTGGAGGGGGCTCAACTGTAGCGGCTGGAGGGGGCTCACCCGAAGAGCGAGCTGTTCAGTTTTGTCAATTAAATCATGGTGAAACCGCTGTTACTAATGGACCCTATTTAGATGCAATAATAGGGCTTGCTAATAAACTTTATTCTGGGGAAGAATTTGGACCTATATTAAAAAAAATACTTAGAATTGCTCTAAATCATAAGCATGTGCTTATCAGCATTCTTCCTCCCGGCGGAGAAATACCAGATATGTGCACGCGGTTTAAAGTGGACGTGGGGTTTTTTCCTGGTAAAAAAGTTTCGATTAATTATTTACTTCTTTTCATATTCAGAGTTATAAATAAATTAAATTTAGGTCTAAATGATAAACTTGATATTATTAGAAGGCTTTTCAGAGCAGGGTTCTATTTTGCAGATATTAAAGATTTAATAAAAAAAATAGAAAATCGTTGTAAACTAGAACCAGAC
>Ga0114976_10000307_pt1 | contig 30234 bp, 28 predicted proteins | sample S_130805_EF_Meta_FD_87319 | JGI IMG/M metagenome (GOLD analysis project Ga0114976, IMG submission 87319) | Freshwater microbial communities from Lake Simoncouche, Canada to study carbon cycling - S_130805_EF_MetaG | ecosystem: Environmental > Aquatic > Freshwater > Lake | place: Lake... | reverse complement strand
GGACCAGCGCCTCCTGGTCGAGCGCGCCGCGGCGTACCGCCTCGATCTGGGCGCGCAGCCGGTACTCCATGAAGACGCGCAGCGCCGAGACCAGCTCGCGGCCGAATTGCGGCTCGAACATGCCCATGTCGACCAGCGCCTGGATGCGCGCGGCGGTGGCGGTCGCCGGGATGCCGCGATCCATGGCGAGCGTCCGCATGCCGTGGACGATCGGGAAGATGCCGGCCTTCTTAATGTCGATCGTATCCGAACCGACGCCGACCTTCTCCATCAGGGCCGAGAGCACGCCGAGGCTCGGCGTCGCGAAGGTCTCGATGAGGGCCGCGAAGCGCGCCAGCAGCACCTGCTCGCCCTTCAGCCGCGTCGAGAGCGTGGATTTCGCCTCGGCCAGCAGGCCGGGCCGGCCGGTGACGGCAACCGCGTCGCAGAAGATGGCGAGGTTCATCGCTGCCTCGGGCGTGCGCTCCATCACCCAGGCGCGCAGCTGCTTCGCCATACCATCCAGAGGTTGCGACCAGAGCGGGTTGCGGACCATGACGTTGCCCGGGCAGGGCGGGAAGCCGAAGCCGGCGAGCGCCGCGGAGAACGCCTCGCGGAAGCGGTCGAGCTCGCCCGACTCGACCGGCGCGTCCAGCAGCAGGCCATTGTCCTGGTCGGTCCGCACGGTCTGCTCGCCGCGGCCCTCGCTGCCCATGATCAGCAGGCAGCCATGCTCGCGGATCGCCGGCGGCGCCAGGATCTCGAACAGCTTGACGAAGAGCCGGCGGTTGAGGTCGGAGGTGAGCTCGGCGATCTGCTCGACCGCGACGCCCTGGCGGTGCAGCCGCTCGACCTGGGCCTGGATCTCCTGCGCTGGCTGGTGCAGCTCGCCCACGGTCCGGGCGCGGTCGATGCGGCCGGGGATGAGCTGGGAATTGCCCGCGACCAGGCCGAGGATGTGGATGTCCTCGAGGAAGCCCGCGTAATCGCCGTTGCTGCGCACCGCGACGCGACGCTTGTCGTTCTTGGTCATCAGCAGCAGGGCGTCGAAGATGAAATCGTCGGCCTCGAGCGAGATGACGTCGAAATGCGTCACCTCGCGCACCGGGGTGGTGACCGGCAGGTCGCGCAGCAGCACGGCCTTGGCGAGGTTCATGCCGGTGACCACGCCGGTCCGCTCGCCGTCGCGGACGAAGGCGGCGTTGATGTTGGCCTGGTTCATCCGCCGGCCGGCCTCGGCGAGCGACAGCTCGCCCTCGATGGTCAGTGCCGGGCCGCGCATCGCCTCGCGCACCCGCGCCTGCAGCACACTCTCAAACCCCTGGCCGCGCTGATTGGCAAGCCCGGCATTCAGCTTGGCCGAAACCTCGGAATAGAAGAAGGCGGCGAAGCCGGCGTTGCGGGAAATCAGCGATAGGATCAGCCCGCGCGGGATCAGGTGGCACAGGGTCTCTTCGGCGGCGCGGAACTCCTCGCCGGCGGCGCCCTGGATCAGGGCGCGACTATCAAAACTGTCCTTCGGGCCGAGTACGGCGTTGAGCGCCTCGCCCTCGCGCGCCTCGACCTGGCCCTTGATGACGACGTGCAGCGCATCCGCGGGCTCGCCGCGTGCCAGGATGATGTCGCCAGGCTTGACGTAGAGGATGTCGAGCGCGGCCTCGAGCTCCTCGATCTCCTGCGAGGTCAGGCGGTCGAAGGGCGGGTTGTGGGGGTCGAAGCCGCTCGCCATGAAGGTTGCAGGCGGCCGAAGCCGCCCGCTGCCCGTTCAGTGGATATGCGCCGAGGCGGCGCCGATGCCGGTCTCGGAGCGGATGAACTGCGCATCGTAGGAGGCGACCTCGTTCCTCGCGCGCTGGCTGGCATCGAGCTTGGAGATCAGCCAGATGCCGACGAAGGCGATGGTCATGGAGAAGATCGCAGGGTTGTCGTAGGGGAAGATCGCCGTCTTGAAGCCGAAGGTCTGCACCCAGACTGCCTTCGACAGGATGACCATGGCCACCGCCGAGATCAGCCCGGCGAAGCCGCCGAAGAAGGCGCCGCGCGTCGTGCAGCCCTGCCACATCGTGCTCATCAGCAGGACGGGGAAGTTGCAGGACGCCGCGACCGCGAAGGCGAGGCCGACCATGAAGGCGACGTTCTGGTTCTCGAAGACATAGCCGAGCACGATCGCGACGATGCCGATCACGACGGCGGCCATCTTCGAGAGCCTGACCTCCTGCTGCTCATTGGCGCGGCCGCGGGCGAAGACCTCGGCATAGAGGTCGTGCGAGACGGCCGAGGCGCCCGAGAGCGTCAGGCCCGCGACCACCGCCAGAATGGTGGCGAAGGCGACGGCCGAGATGAAGCCGAGGAAGAAGCTGCCGCCCACCGCATTGGCCAGGTGCACCGCCGCCATGTTGGTGCCGCCGAGCAGGCCGGTGATCTTGTTGATCGTGCCGTTGGCGCTCGGGGCGTAGAAGCTCGGGTCGCTCATCAGGAAGGTGATGGCGCCGAAGCCGATGATGAAGGTCAGGATGTAGAAATAGGCGATGAAGCCGGTCGCGTAGAACACGCTTTTGCGCGCCGCCTTGGCGTCCGAGACGGTGAAGAAGCGCATCAGGATGTGCGGCAGCCCGGCCGTGCCGAACATCAGCGCGAGGCCGAGCGAGATCGCCGAGACCGGGTCGGCGACCATCTGCCCCGGCGCCATGATAGCGTCGTGCTTCGGGTGGATGCGCACCGCGTCGGCGAACAGCGCCTCCGGGCTGAAGCCGTAATGCAGCATGACCATGAAGGCCATGAAGCTGGCGCCGCCGAGCAGCAGGCAGGCCTTGATGATCTGCACCCAGGTGGTCGCCTTCATGCCGCCGAAGGCGACGTAGACGATCATCAGCGCGCCGACGATCACGACCGCATAGAGGTAGTCGAGCCCGAACAGCAGCTGGATCAGCTTGCCCGCGCCCACCATCTGCGCGATCAGGTAGAAGGCGACGACAACCAGCGTGCCGGTCGCCGACAGGATCCGGATGCGCGTCTGGTCGAGCCGGAAGCTCGCCACGTCGGCGAAGGTGAACTTGCCGAGGTTGCGCAGCCGCTCGGCGATCAGGAAGAGCACGATCGGCCAGCCGACGAGGAAGCCGATCGAGTAGATCAGCCCGTCGAAGCCCGAGGCGAAAACCAGGCCGGAGATGCCGAGGAAGCTCGCCGCCGACATGTAGTCGCCGGCGATCGCCAGGCCGTTCTGGAAGCCGGTGATGCCACCGCCCGCCGCGTAGAAATCCGCCGCCGACTTGGACGAGGCGGCGGCGCGGTAGGTGATGAACAGCGTGCCCAGCACGAAGAGGAAGAACATCGAGATGGCGGGGATGTTGATGCCCTGCTTGTCGACGGCGCCGTCGATGGCGCCGGCCGCCCAGGCCACCGACATGCCGGCGGCCAGCAGCGCCGCGGCGAGGGGAAGGATCCGGCGCATCAGCCTATCTCCTTCTGCAGCTCGCGGGTCAGCTCATCGAACCGGCCATTGGCGCGGTGGACATAGATGCCGGTCAGCAGGAAGGCCGAGACGATGACGACGAGGCCGAGCACGATGCCGAGCGAGGTGACGCCGGCGCCGATCTTCATCGCCATCAGCGGCTGCGCGAAGGCGACCAGGAAGATGAAGCCCAGGTAGATCGCCAGCATCACGGCGGCGAGCGTCCAGGCGAAGCCCGACCGGGTCTTCACCAGCTCGCGGAATTTGGGATTGCCCAGGATGCGTTCGTTCATGCGCTGGGTCTCGCTGCTCGTCATCGGATTTGCCTCCCGTTTCGGATCGCAGGAGGCGAACCCACCCGCGCGATCCTATCTGGCGGGCGACGGCCCGGCGCCGCATTGATCCAGCGCAAGGACCGCGGCGGCGTTCCGGGTGTGCTTGCCCTGTCCCCGGCGGATCGGCAGTCTGCCCGGAAAATGCACGGGAGAGCGCCATGTCAGGGTACGATGCCGCCTATGCCGCCTGGGCCAGCGACCCCGAGGGTTATTGGCGCGCCACCGCCCGGCTGATCGACTGGGACAGCGCGCCGGAGCGCATCTTCGACGCCGCGGCGGGCCCCTATGGCCGCTGGTTCCCGGATGCCCGGCTGAACACCTGCCACAACGCCGTCGATCGCCATGTCGCGGCCGGCCGCGGGGCGCAGCCGGCGATCATCTGGGACAGCCCGATGACCGGGCGCTGCGAGACGCTGACCTATGCCGCGCTGCTGGAGCGCGTGGAGAAGCTCGCCGGTGCGCTCGCCGCGCGTGGCGTGGGGCCAGGCGACCGCGTCGTGCTCTACATGCCGATGATCCCCGAGGCCGCGGTCGGGATGCTGGCCTGCGCCAGGCTCGGCGCCGTGCACTCCGTGGTCTTCGGCGGCTTCGCGGCGGCCGAGCTGGCCGCCCGCATCGCCGATGCCGAGCCCAAGGCGATCCTGACCGCGAGCTGCGGGCTCGAGCCCGGCCGCGTCGTCGCCTACAAGCCGCTGCTCGATGCCGCGATCGCGCTTTCGCCGCACAAGCCGAGCGCGGTGCTGGTCTACCAGCGCGAGCAATGCGCGGCGGCGATGACGCCAGGCCGCGACGAGGACTGGCTCGAGGCCGAGGCCGCCAGCGCGCCGCACGCCTGCGTACCGGTCGCCGCGACCGATCCGCTCTACATCCTCTACACCTCCGGCACGACGGGGAAGCCGAAGGGCGTCGTGCGCGACAATGGCGGCCATGCCGTAGCACTTCGGAACTCCATGCAGATGCTCTACGGCGTCGGCCCGGGCGAGGTGATGTTCACCGCCTCCGATGTCGGCTGGGTGGTCGGGCACAGCTACATCGTCTACGCGCCGCTGCTGACCGGCGCGACCAGCGTGCTGTTCGAAGGCAAGCCGGTCGGCACGCCGGATGCCGGCACCTTCTGGCGGGTCTGCCAGCAGCACGGCGTGAAGGTGATGTTCACCGCACCCACCGCGATCCGCGCCATCAAGCGCGACGATCCCGAGGGCAGGCTGCTGAAGGCGCATGACCTGTCGAAGCTCGAGGCGCTGTTCCTCGCCGGCGAGCGCTGCGATCCGCCGACCGCCGAATGGTCCGCCGATTTGCTGCGGAAGCCGGTGATCGACCATTGGTGGCAGACCGAGACCGGCTGGCCGATCACCGGCAATTTCCGCGGCCTCGGCCTGTTCGAGCCGCGCTTCGGCTCGGGCGGCAAGCCCTCTCCGGGCTATGAGGTGCATGCGCTGGACGAGGCCGGGCACCCGCTGCCGCGCGGGCAATCCGGCACGCTGGCGGTGAAGCTGCCGCTGCCCCCGGGCTGCCTGCCGACGCTGTGGCAAGCCGATGACCGATTCCGGGAGAGCTACACCACGACATTCCCGGGCTGGTACAACACCTCGGATGCTGGCGTCGTCGACCTGGACGGCTATGTCAGCGTCATGTCGCGCACCGACGACATCATCAACGTCGCCGGCCACCGGCTGAGCACGGGGGCGATGGAGGAGGTGCTGGCCGGCCACCCCGATGTCGCGGAATGCGCGGTCATCGGCATCGCCGACAGCCTGAAGGGCCAGGTGCCGCTCGGCCTTGTCGTGCTGAAATCGGGCGTCACCAAGGGCGAGGCGGACATCGCGCGCGAACTGGTCGGGCTGGTGCGCGACCGCATCGGGCCGGTCGCCGCCTTCAAGGACGCGAAGGTCGTGCCCCGCCTTCCGAAGACCCGCAGCGGCAAGATCCTGCGCGCGACGCTGCGCAAGATCGCCGATGGCGAGAGCTATGCGGTGCCGCCGACCATCGACGATGCCAGCACGCTTGGCGAGATGGAGGCGCTGCTGCGCCGCTGACGCCGCCGCGCGTATCGCCCGCGACGAAGAACGCCTAGCCTCGTCTGCAAGGCGCGGCCGGCCGCCGCCCCCTGCCTCGCGCCGCCCAGCCGGGTTGGCGCTGCGTGCCTGGACGACCCACGGGCCACGGAGGCAGCGATGACAGCGCAGGGGCTTGCGATCGGGCGGCGCGCGGCCTTGGCGGCGGCGACCGCAGCGTGGCCCGGCACGCTGCCAGCCCAGCCGGCGATGCCGGTCATCGGCTTCCTCAACGGCGCCTCCGCCGCGCTCACGGACAGCTACCTGCGCGCCTTCCGCACCGGCCTCGGCGAGCTCGGCTTCGTCGAGGGCCGCAACCTCGCCATCGCCTATCGCTGGGCCGATGGCCGGTACGAGCGCCTGCCGGGGCTCGCCCGCGAACTCGTCGCGCTGCGGGTCGCGGTGATCGCGGCGACCAGCACCCCGGCCGGGCTGCCGGCGAAGGCCGCCACCGCCGCCATCCCGATCGTCTTCGTGACCGGCAGCGACCCGGTGCAGCAGGGCCTGGTCGCCAGCCTCAACCGCCCCGAGGGCAACGTCACCGGCGTGACCACGCTGGCCGTCGAGCTCGGCCGCAAGCGCATGGAGCTGATCCGCTCGGTGCTGCCGGCGGCGCGGCTGATGGGCATCCTGGTCAACCCGACCGGGCCCAACCTCGCCAGCGTCACGCAGGACCTGACGACCGAGGCGGCGGCGCTCGGGCTTCGCACGCTGACCGTCGAGGCCAGCACCGAGGCCGGGCTGGAGGCCGCCTTCGCGCATCTCGCCGCCGCCGGTGCCGAGGTGCTGGTGATCGGCACCGACACCTTCTTCAACTCGGAAAGCGCGCTGCTGGCGCGGCTCGCGCTCGCGCACCGGCTGCCGGCGATGTACCAGTACCGCGAGTTCGTCGCGGCCGGCGGGCTGCTCAGCTATGCCGGCAGCATCACCGAGGCCTATCGGATGGCGGGTCGCTACACCGCCCTGATCCTCAGGGGCGAGACGCCGGCCGGGCTGCCGGTGCAGCGGGCGAGCCGGCTCGAGCTCTTCATCAACCTGCGCACTGCGCAGGCGCTCGGCCTGACGATCCCGCCCGGCCTGCTGGCCTATGCCGACGAGGTCTTCGAGTAGTCAGGCGGCCAGCACGTTCGATCCGCGGATGCCGAGCCGCGCGCAGACATTGCGGGTATCGACCACCACCGGCAGCGCGGTGGCCACCTCGGCATAGTCCACGCCGTCATGGTCGGTGACGATCAGCGCCGAGCCACAACCCGCGATGCCCTCGGCCAGCGATACCGAGCGCCGGCCGGCCAGCGGCGCGCCCGCCGGGATCTCCGGCACCAGCGGGTCGTGGTAGAGCGCCTCGCCGCCCGCCGCCTCGATCAGCGCCATCAGCCGGAGGCCCGGGCTTTCCCGCACATCGGCGATGTTCGGCTTGTAGGCGACGCCCAGCACCAGCACGCGCCGGCCGGCCAGCCGACCGCCGGGCTGCGCCGCCGCCAGCCGCGCCAGCACGTGCTGCGGCATCGCCCCGTTGATCGACAGCGCCAGCTCGACCAGCCGGCTGGCGACGCCGGAGCGCCGCGCCTGCCAGGTCAGGTAGGCCGGATCGACCGGGATGCAGTGACCACCCAGCCCAGGGCCCGGCCAGAAGGGCAGGAAGCCGAAGGGCTTGGTGCCGGCCGCCTGCATCACCTGCCAGACGTCGATCCCCATCCGCCCGAAGACCAGCTTCAGCTCATTGGCGAGTGCGATGTTGACGGCGCGGAAGACGTTCTCGGTCAGCTTGGCGGCCTCGGCGACCTCGAGGCTCTCGACCGGCACCACCCGCTCGACGACTTGCGCGTAGAGCGTCTCGGCCAGGTGCAGCGCCTGGGTATCGGCGCCGGCGACGAGGCGCGGGATGGCGGCGGTCCGCCAGGCGCGGTTGCCGGGATCCTCCCGCTCCGGCGAGAAGGCGAGGAAGACGTCGCGGCCGACCCGCAGCCCGGTGGCTTCCAGGATCGGCTGCACCACCTCGCGCGTCGTGCCGGGCCAGGAGGTGCTCTCGACGACGACGAGCTGGCCCGGATGCAGGTTCCAGGCGACCGAGCGCGCCGCGGCGCGCAGCGCGGAGAGATCGGGCGCGCCATCCGCGCCGAGCGGCGTCGGCACGCAGATCAGCACGGCATCGACCTCGGCCAGCCGCTCGAAGCCGGGCACGGGGTGGAACCGCCAGGCCCGCCGCAGCAGCGCATCTGGCAGATGGGCGAGCCCGGTCTCGCCGCCGGCGAGGCGCGCGATGCGGGCGGGGTCGGAATCCAGGCCCAGGGTGCGGAACCCGGCCTCGGCCAGCGCCAGCGCCATCGGCAACCCGGCATAGCCGAGCCCGACCACGGCGACGCAGGCGCTGCGGCCGGCGAAGCGCGCCGCCAGCGCCCCGGTCCAGGCCGGATTGGCGCCGGGGGCGATGTCGAGCTGGTCCAGGGGGCGCGGTGCGTCTGGCATACGATCATAAGATCGTACGATTTTTACGACGTCAACCGGAAAGATTGCCCCGTGTCAGCTTCGCCTGACGCTCAATCCGCCGCCTCGATCCGTGTCTCGCGGATGATCGTCCGCCAGCGGGCCAGCTCGGCCGCCAGCCAGCCGCGGGCATCGTCGAGCGAGGCCGACGGCGTCGGGATGATCGACTGCCGGGCAAAGGCGGCCTGCGCGCCGGGGTCGGCGATCGCACCCACGGTCGCCTTGAATAGCGCATCCAGCACCGGCAGCGGCACGCCGGTCGGCACCATCATCACGTGCCAGGCATTGGTGCCGATGCCGGGGAAGCCGGCCTCGGCCATGGTCGGCACCTCCGGCCAGGCCGGCAGGCGGCGATCGCCGGTAACCGCCAGCGCGCGCAGCTTGCCGTCGCGCACCAGCGGCGTCGCGCTGGCGACGTTGAGGAAGCCGAACTGCACGTCGCCGCTGAGCAGCGGCTGCAGCACCCCGCCGGCGCCGCCCGCGAGCACCACATGCTCGACCTGGATGCCGGCCGCTCGGCACAGCAGAACCGTGTCGATATGCGGGTAGCTGCCGACGCCGGTAGAGAAATAGTTCAGCTTGCCCGGCTGCACCCTGGCCAGCGCGACCAGCTCGCCGAGCGTCTTCGGTTCGAACCGCACCGTGGTTGCGACCAGCAGCGAGGGCACGTCGGCAATGCGTGACACCGGCACCAGGTCGCGCTCGTAGTCGATCGCCAGGCGCTTGGCGTTCAGCACCGGCGCGATGCCGTTGGTCGTGACGTTGCCGATCATCGCCGTGGTGCCGTCGGGCTTGGCGCGGGCCGTGGCCTCTAGCGCGATGTCGCCATTCGCGCCCGGCCGGTTCTCGTTGACCACCGGCTGGCCGAGCAGCAGCCGCATCGGCTCGCTCAGCTGGCGCGCGATGATGTCGACCGAGCCGCCGGGCTGGAAGGGCAGCACCACGCGCAGCGGCCGGTCCAGCACCTCGCTTGCCGCCCAGGCGGGTGACGCTGCCAGCATCCCCGCGGCGCCGATCAGGCGGCGCCGTTCGATTCCCGTGAGCATGTTGCCTCCCCAGGCTCGTTGATTGCCTGCATCACCGCACGACCCGGGGGGCCTGTTCAAGCGGGTGCGCGGAAACCGGCGGTGAGAAAGGGGATCAGCCGGGCGAGGATGGCATCCGGGTCGGAGGGATCGAGCGCTCCCTCGGTCACCGACTGGATCCGGCCGCTATTGGCCATGGTGTAGATCATGGTGCCGAGCATGAAGTGGAAGCGCCAGGCGACCTCGGCCGACGGCAGGTCGGGCAGCGCAGCCGTGACGGCGTCGAGGAATTGCCGGGTCGAGTCGTCGAAGGCGCGGCTGAGGATGCGGCGATACAGCTCCTCGCTCTCGACCGAAAGCCGGGCGCGCAGCTTGCCGAAGGTCGCACCATCGACGCCGGCCTCGAGCCCGAGCGAGAAGGCCGGGCGGAGGAAGGCATCGAGCACCTGCTCGAGCATCGGCGGCCGCCCGCGCGCCGCACGGCAAAGGGCGAGCAGGCGCAGGCGCTCCTCGCAGATCGGCTTCGCCCGCTGCGCGAACAGCGCCTCGAGCAGCCCTTCCTTGGAGCCAAAATGGTAGTTCACCGCCGCGAGGTTCACGCCCGCTTCCGCGGTGATCTCGCGCAGGCCCACGCCCCCCAGGCCGCGCGCGGCAAACAGCCGCGCGGCGGCGGTCAGGATGCGGGTGCGGGCATCGGTCTCGGTGCGGGTGATGGTCTCGGCCGACATGGAACCTCTTGACAGTCAGACGGCTGTATCAAACGATCGTTCGAAGTCAAGGCGCGGGTCACATGCGCCTGGCCCGGAGGAGGTCATCCATGTCGTACACCCGACGAGGGGTGCTGGGAGGCTCCGTCGCGCTCGCGCTGCCAGGCATTGCGCGCGCGCAGGCCGACGCCTTCCCGTCCAAGCCGCTGCGCATGATCGTGCCCTTCTCGCCGGGCGGGCCGATCGACATCCTCGGCCGGCCGGTCGCCGATCGCATGTCGAAGATCCTCGGCCAGCCGGTGATCATCGACAACCGCCCCGGCGCCAACGGCATCGTCGGCACGCAGATCGTCGCGACCGCGCCGCCCGACGGCCATACCCTGCTGCTGACCACCGGCAGCTTCATCGGCAACATCTTCTTCTCGCCCAACCCCCTGCCCTACGACCCGATGCGCGACATCGCGCCGGTCACGCTGGTGGGCGGCGGCACGGGGATGCTGCTGGTCGGGCGCCCGGGCCTGCCGGCGAAGACCATGGCCGAACTCGTGGCGCTGGCGCGCAGCAAGCCCGATGCGCTGACCATCGCGAACAGTGGCATCGGCAACATCACCCATCTGGGCGCCGAGCAGTTCCAGGAGTTCACCGGCGCCAAGCTGCTGCAGGTGACGCTGCACGGCACCATGCCGGCGCTGACCGACATGATGGCCGGCAATGTCGACCTGAACTTCTCGACCGTGCCGCCGGCCTTCCCCTTCATCCGCGAGGGGCGGCTGCGCGCCTTCGGCTATACCGGGCTGCGCCGGCCCTATGTGCTGCCCGATGTGCCCACGATGAAGGAGCTCGGTTTCCCGGAATGGGAGCTGATCGGGATGATCGGCCTCTGGACCACCGGCGGCACGCCGCCCGAGCGGATCGCCCGCATCCAGCAGGCGGTGCGCGAGGCGGTCAACCAGCCCGACATCGCCAAGCTGTATCGCGACGGCGAGTTCGACCCATCCGGCATGCCGGCCGCGGAATTCGCGGCCTATCTCGAGAAGGAGCGCGCGATGCAGCAAGGCATCGCGCAGCGCGCCGGCATGCAACGCAGATAACAAGAACAGGGTAGGAAGACGCGCATGAGCACGGCCATCGACGCCAGGGAGGAGGCCGCCGAACAGGGCATGTTCGGCATGACCCGCTACCAGTGGCGGATCTTCCTCGTCACCTGGCTGGGCTGGGCGCTCGACAGCGCCGATTTCGGGCTGTTTGCGCTGGTGCTGAAGCCGGCGGTGACCGAGCTGATGGGCGGCAGCATCACGCCGGCCGAGCTCGGCCGGGTCGGCGGTACCCTCGCCATGGTCGGCCTGCTCGGCTGGGCGATCGGCGGGTTCGTCTTCGGCATGGTGGCCGACCGCTTCGGGCGGGTGCGCACGCTGATGTTCAGTATCATCCTGTTCAGTGTCTGCACGGCGCTGCAGGGCATATCGCAGAACGTCTGGCAGCTCGGCCTCTTCCGCTTCCTTGCGGGGCTCGGCACGGGGGCGGAGGCCGTCGTCGGCATCGCGCTGGTCGCGGAGGCCTTCGCCAATACCCACCGCGCCAAGATCCTCGGCATCATGATGACCGGCGGCGCCTTCGGCGCGCTGATCGGCGGCCAGGTCTATGCGCTGGTCGGCCCGCATGGCTGGCGCTGGGTGTTCTTCTGCGGGATCGTGCCGGCGCTGCTGCTGCTGCTGCTCCGCCGCGGCGCGCATGAGCCCGAGCATTTCCAGGAAATGCAACAGCGCCGCGAGCAGGCCCGCTCGGGGCTGGCGCTGTCGGAAGCGGACATGAAGCTGAACGAGCTGCCGGTGAAGCAGCTCTTCTCGCCTGAGCTGCGGCACTCGACCATCATCGGCCTGCTGTTCTGCGTCGGCACGCTGCTGTCGATCTGGACCAGCCAGATCTGGCTGCCGACCATCCAGTCCATGATGCTCCAGAAGGCGGGCATCACGGGCGCCGATGCGGTGCGCCAGGTCGGCCACGGCATGATGCTCTGGGGCGTCGGCGGCATCCTGGGTTATGCCAGCTTCGGCTTCCTGGCCGACTGGCTCGGCCGGCGGCCGACCATCGTGCTGTACAACATCGGCGCCATCGCCTCGGGCCTCTATCTCTATCTCGGCCTCGAGACCTATGCCGGCTTCCCGCTCGCGCTGGTGGTCTTCGGCTACTTCGTCTTCGGCGTCTTCTCGGGCCATGCGGTCTACCTGCCCGAGCTCTTCCCGACCCATGCAAGAGCGACCGCCATCGCCTTCTGCAACGGCTCGGGCCGCATCATCACGAGCTTCGGTCCGCTGGTCGCCGGCCTGCTGGTGGTGCCCTTCGGCGGCAACTTCAACATCGCCGCCGCCGTCATGACATGCTTCGCGGTGCTCAGCATCATCGCCATGGCGATGGCGCGCGAGACCAAGGGCGCGGAACTTCCGAAGTGAACGATGGACCCCGAGCAGAGGCGGTACGCCCATGAGCAATGAAGTGAGGACGGAGAGCGTGGCGCTGCATGGCGTCGAGCTCGAGGTGAAGCGGACGGGCGCCGGGCGCACCCTGCTCTTCCTGCACGGCTTTCAGCCGGTCGCGCCGGAGGCCCGCTTCCTGCAGCTGCTCGGGCGGCGGGCCGAGGTGGTCGCACCCAGCCACCCCGGCTTCGGCGGCAGCAGCCGGCCGAAGGATTTTGAGAGCGTCTACGACGTGCTGAACCTCTACGGCGCGTTCCTTGAGACGCTGCCGGGCAAGGTCACGCTGGTGGGCTCCTCCTTCGGCGGCTGGCTGGCCGCCGAGCTCGCCGTGCGGTCCTGCGACCGGATCGAGCGGCTGGTGCTGGTCGATGCGCTCGGCATCAAGGTCAGCCCGCGCGACGTGCCGGATATCCTGGACGTCTTCAACACGCATCCTGCGAAGGTCAAGCAGGCGATGTGGGCCGACCTGTCGAAGGCGCCCGACCATGACGAGATGACCGACGAGCAGCTGATCGCGCTGCACCGCAACTGGGGCAGCCTCAGCCTCTATGGCTGGCATCCCTACATGCACAATCCGCGGCTGGCCGCCTGGTTGGACCGCATCAAGGTGCCGACGCTGGTGCTCTGGGGCGAGCAGGACGGCATCGTGAAGCCGTCCTACGGCCAGGCCTATGCGCAGCGCATCCCGGGCGCGCGCTTTGCCACGATCGCCGGCGCCGGCCACCATCCGGAGCTCGAGCAGCCCGACCACTTCGCCGACCACGTCCTCGGCTTCATCGGGTGATTTTTTGCTCGTGCGATTCAGATCCAGCGGCGCAAGCGCCTCGGATCATCGCACTCGAACCTAGGAGACAGAACCATGGACGCCTGGTGGCAATGCGAAATCCCCTACCCCGACGTCGACAAGGCGATCACCGACGCGGCTGACAGCGTACGCGCCAGCCTGCCGAACCGCCTCTGCGACCCCGAGACCGCGGCACGGCACTTCGACGAGGTGATGGACGAGTTCGCCTATTGCGACGAGCTCGGCATGAACGTGGTCTGCATCGAGCACCATGCTGGCATCAACTCGATGATCGGCTCCAACCCGATGATCACCGGCGCGCTGGCGCGGCAGACCAAGAACGTGCGGGTGCTGAGCCTCGGCACGCTGATCTCGCTGCGCCCCGACCCGGTGCGCGTCGCCGAGGAATACGCGACGGCCGACACCATGCTGCGCGGCCGCTTCGATATCGGCTTCGTGAAGTCCGGCGGCACCGAATTCGCCTCGGCCAACATGCAGCCGATGAACAATGAGGAGCGCTTCTGGGAAGCGATCGACCTCGTCTCCAAGGCGCTGACCAACCATGACGGCCCGATCTCCTGGGAGGGCAAGCACTTCCACCACCGCCACATCAACCTCTGGCCCGGCCCCTACCAGCGGCCGATGCCGCCGATGTGGGCCGCGACCGGCGACCCGCGCAGCGCCGCCGAGGTCGGCCGCCGCGGCTTCCGCCACGTGCTGGTGCTGCGCGGCCCCGAGGGCACCAAGGCGGCCTACGAGGCGCACCGCAAGGCGCGGCGCGAGGCCGGGCTGCCCCGCGTGACCACCGACAACTTCGCCTATGCCGCCATGGTCTATGTCGGCGAGACCGAGGAGGAGGGCATCGCCGGCGGCGAGAAGCTGCTGTGGTTCCTGAACACGTCCCTGAAGTCGGCGCCGCAGTACAACAAGCTGCTGCCCGGCGCGGCGCCGCCGCAGGCCGCCCCCGGCCTCTATCGCACTAAGCCCAAGGCGGATGCCGGCATCACCTTCAAGGACGCCGAGAAGGGTGTCACCAGCGCCAGCCAGAACGCGCAGAAGCTGATGCAGCTTTCGGCGCGCGAGGCGATGCAGCAGGGCATCCTCTTCGCCGGCACGCCCGACCAGGTGCATCGCCAGATCACCGAGTTCTACGACAAGGTCGGCGGCTTCGGGCACCTGGTGCTGATCGGCCGCTCCGGCCACATGACGCATGCGGAATCGATGAAAGGCATCAAGCTCTTCTCGAAGGAAGTGCTGCCGCGGCTGAAGGAGATCGCGCCGGTCGAGGTCGGCTGATGCCGGATGCGCCGCTGGATGCCGAGGTCCTGGGTCTCGCGGCGCTGCTGAAGGCGCGTGGCCTCAGCGCCGTCAGCCCGATGACGGCGCCGATCGCCGAGGCTCGCGCGGCGGTCGACCGCATCGGCGCCTTCCTCGGCGACGGTGCGACGCCCATGCCGGGCGAGCGTGACATCGATGCGGGCGGCGTGCGCGCCCGCCTCTACCCCGCGGCCGAGGGCGCGCCGGTCCTGGTCTATGCCCATGGCGGCAGCTTCACCGTCGGCTCGCTCGACGCCTGGGACGCGCTGATGAGGGAGATGGTGCGGCTGTCGGGCATCGCCGCGCTGCACGTCGACTACCGCATGATCCCCGAGCACCGCTTCCCGGCGGCGCACGAGGACATGGTCGCCGCCGCGCGCTGGGTCCGCGACCAGGGCTGGCGCTTCGCGCTCGGCGGCGACAGCGCGGGCGCCAACCTCGCCCTTGGCGCAGCACAGGTGCTGCGCGACGAGGGCGGGGAGCAGCCCGGCTTCCTGCTGCTGCACTACGGCGCCTACGACACCGACAATGAGAGCGAGTCCTGGCAGCGCTATGGCGGCGGCGAGAGCGGGTTATCGCGCGCCTCGGCGGCCTGGCTCTGGGACAACTACCTGCGCTGGCCGGAGGATCGGCGCGATCCGCGCGCGGCGCCGCTGCGCGGCGATATGCGCGGCCTGCCGCGCACCTTGATCACCATCGGCACGCATGACCCGCTCTTCGACCAGCAACTTGCCCTGCACCGCGCGCTGCACGCGGCCGGCGTGCCGGCCCGGCTGGTCGTCGCGGCCGGCCTGCCGCACGGCTTCATCCGCCAGGGGCGCTACGTCCGGAAGGTGCAGGAGGTGGTCGAGGAGAGCGCGCGGGCGCTCTGCCTCGCCATGCGATAGCCCGCGAAGGACGCGGATCGCGGGCTCGATCTAGGCTTCGTAGCCGGCGCCGATGATGACTGGGCCGGTCATGGTCTTCAGCCGCAGCGGCAGGATCGCCTGGTACTCCGGGGAGTTGTACCAGACCATCGCCTGCGCGACGCTCGGGAACTCCACGATCACGAGGCGCCGCGCATCCTCGGCGCCCGGCGTCGGCGTGCCCTCGAGCTGCTTCGGCTCACCGCCGCGGGCGAGGAACCGCCCGCCATACTGCGCGATCGTCGCCGGCACGGCGTCGCGGTAGCGCCGGATATCCTCGCCGGTCGCGGTCACATGCAGGTCGGCGACGATGTAGCCCTTTGGCATCACGCCCTCCCCGCCTCGCAGTCGCGCAGGAAGTCGATGAAGATCGCGGCGAGCGTCGGGTCCTTGGCGTCCCAGGCGGCGAAGTCGACATCGACCTCGACGTCGTGGCTGAAGATCTCTGCATAACGGCTACGCGGCAGCAACCGGTGCGCCACCTGGCCGGGCGTGCGCGGATGGATGAAGTCGTTGCCAGGCACCACGATGGCGGGGAATGTCATCTCGCGCATCGCCTCCGGCGGCACGCCCGAGATCGGATGGCTCGAACCCCTGTGATAGCCCGCCAGCCAGCGCTGCATCGCGGCGACGAATCGCTCCGCGCCCATCGCCTGCAGCGTCTCGCGGTTGCGCGGGTTGGCCTTGATCATGGCGGCGAAGTGCTCGGTCTCGCAGACCGCATCCATGCCGCCCTTCTGCGCCGCCGCGATGAACTGCTCGTAGTAGTTGAAGGCGAGCTTCTTCGCCGCGTATTCGCCACCCGTGACGCGCCAGAGCAGCAGCGCCTTCACCGCCTCTGGATGCCGCATGGCGAGTGTCAGCGACAGCCGCGCACCGGAGGAGCAGCCGCAGACATAGGACGGCCCGGCGATGCCGACATGGCGCATCAGGGCCAGTTGGTCCTCGGCCTGCTCGACGCTCTCGCTGTCGCCGCCGAAGGCGATGCCGGAGGCGCCGGTATTGCGGCGGTCATGGATCAGCACGCGGTAGCCGGCATCGGCGATCAGCCGCGCGAGCGGCTTGACCGAGACCAGGCCGCGGCGACCGCCCGGCGAGATGGAGATCCAGGGGCCGGCGCTGCCATGGGTCTCGTAGACGAGCGCCACGCCGCGGATATTGGCTGTCGGCATGCGGGCATCCTCCCTGCTGTGGCCGGGAGGCTAGACCCTTGCCGGCCGACCGGGAAGCGGCGTCAGCGCCCGCGCCCGCTCCAGTGCTGGGCAGCGCGGCCGCGGCGCTCGGCCCCGGCGGTCAGCCAACGCGGCGTGTCCTTCTCCCGCTCCCGCGGGCGAGGCTTCGCCGCGGCGCGCGCGATGACCGGCACGACCGCGGGCTGCGGCTCGGCCGGTGGCGCGGTGGGCGGCGCGGCGGGCGGCGGCGGACTGCGCGGCTTTCGCGGCGCCCGCGGCAGCTTCGGCACGGGCGGCGGCTCGGCCTGCACCAAGGGCTCCGGCGGCGGCGCGGCCGCGTGCAGGGCCTTCAGCCCCTCCGCGATCAGCGGCTCCAGCGTCCCTGCGGTTTCGCAGAAGCCGTCGCTGCGCACGGCGAGGTACGGTGCGCCATCGATCAAGAAGACCCGCCGCTGCATGGCCAGCCGCTGCGCCTCGGCCGCGGAAGCGGGACGGAAGCGGCACCCTGCCCACTCGGCGGCTGCCACCTGCTGGGGATTCAATTGCACGGCCACAACTCTTCGAACAATGCAGCGACAAACCCGAATCGGCTGCGTCGATAGCAATACTTGAGGTTGACTTGGACCTTCGCGGCCGGCACTGCAAGTGTTCGTGCGCAGACGGACCGTTCTATGTTACGTCAGCGTCCTAGCTGGGCGACCCGCTGCGGTCGAAGGTCACCGCCTTGATCACCGCCCAGACCGCCTGCCCCGGCACCAGGCCCAGCCGCGCGACGCTGTCGCGCGTCAGGCGCGCGAGCAGCGTGGCAGGGCCGATCGCCAGCCGCACGAAGGTCTCGTGCGGCGAGGGCGCGTCGCCGATGCCGGTCACCTGGGCCGGCAGCAGGTTCTGGGTGGAAAGGCCGCGCGGCCGCTCGGTCGCCACCGCGACGTCGCGCGCCCGGATGCGCAGCCGTGCGTCGCTGCCGACCGGCTCGTCGCGCAAAGGCAAGGTGAGCTCGCCGCCGGCGAAGCCGAGCCGGGTCAGGCCGCGCGCCGGATCATGGCCGAGCACGGTGCAGGCCAGCACCGCCCCGGCATCGCGCCGCGCGGCGAGCGGCAGGTCGGTGCGGAGGGACAGCGTCTCGACGCTGCCTTCGGCCAGCACGCGCCCGGCCTGCAGCAGGACGAGGCGATCCGCCAGCGCATCGACCTCGTCCAGCGCATGGGTGACGTAGAGGATCGGCAGCCGCGCCGCGTGCCGCAGCCGCGTCAGGAAGGGCAGCACCTCGGCCCGCCGCCCGGCATCGAGCGACGCCAGCGGCTCGTCCATCAGCAGCAGCCGCGGCCGGGCGAGCAGCGCGCGGCCGAGCGCGACGCGCTGCCGCTCGCCGCCCGAAAGCCCCGCCGGGCGGCGATGCAGCAGGTGGTCGATGCCGAGCAGCCCGACCACTTCCTCGAAGCCCGGCCCCGTGGCGTCGCGTGGCGCGCGCCTCAGGCCATAGCGCAGGTTGGTCGCGACGCTGAGGTGCGGGAACAGCCGGGCGTCCTGGAACACCGTCGCGCAGCGCCGCTTCTCGGGTGCGACCATGACGCCGCGCGCGGTATCGAGCAGCACTTCCCCGCCGAGCACCACCCTGCCCTGCTGCGGCCGCAGCAGCCCGGCGACGGCGGACAGCACGGTGCTCTTGCCGCAGCCCGAGGGCCCGAACAGCGCAGTCACGCCGGCCTCGGGGGAGGCGAAGGCCAGGTCGAGCGCGAAGCCGTCGTCGCGCCGCGCGGCGCGCCATGCCGAGGCCTCGAAGCGATGGCGGAGCGCGACCTCGAGCATCAGCCGCGCCCGAGCCAGCGGCCCATCCGCCGCGCCAGCAATTCCGCGAGCAGCAGTCCGGCGACGGCAAGCGCGAAGGAGATTGCGGCAAGCCGCGCCGCCATCGCCTCGCCGCCCGGCGTCTGGGTCGCACTGTAGATCGCCAGCGGCAGGGTCTGGGTCTCGCCCGGGATGTTCGAGGCGAAGGTGATCACCGCGCCGAACTCGCCGAGGCCCGCGGCGAAGGCGGTGACCGCGCCCGCCAGGATGCCGGGCGACATCAGCGGCAGGGTGACGGTCACGAAGCGGTCGAGCGGCCCGGCGCCGAGGGTCCGCGCCGCCGCCTCCAGCCCAGTATCGACATGCTCGAGTCCGAGCCGCACCGCGCGCACGATCAGCGGGAAGGACATCACCGCCGTCGCCAGCGCCGCGCCATTGGTCGTGAAGACCAGCCGGATGCCGAACCAGTCATGCAGCGGTGCGCCGATCGGCCCGCGGATGCCGAACAGCATCAGCAGCGCCCAGCCGACCACGACCGGCGGCACCACCAGCGGCAGGTGGACCAGCGCGTCGAGCAGGGTCCGGCCCGGGACGCGGGTGCGCGCCAGGACCCAGGCCATGGCGACGGCCGGCACCAGCGAGACCGCGACCGACCGCGTCGCAACCTCGAGCGAGAGCCGCACGGCGGTCCATTCCTCGGGCGACAGGCCGAGGCTCACCGCGCCAGCGAGAAGCCGAAGCGCCGCCAGGTCTCGGCCGCCTCGGGGCCGGTGACGAAGGCGAGGAAGTCGCGCGCCGCGGCGTTGCCCTCGGCGCGGCGGGTGACGGCGACGGGGTAGGTGATGGGGGGATGGCTCTCGGCCGGAAAGGTCGCCACCGCCCGCACGCCCGGGCTGATGGCGGCATCGGTCGCATAGACGATGCCGAGGGGCGCCTCGCCGCGCTCGACCAGCAACAGCGCGGCGCGAGCATTGTCGGCCCGCGCCAGCCGCGGCGCGAGCGCCTGCCATTGGCCGAGCCATTCCAGCGCCGCCTGCGCGTAGCGCCCGACCGGCACATGCGCGGGGTCGCCGGTGGCGATGCGGCCGTTCGGGCCGAGCAGCGCGGCGAGGTCGGCGCCACGGCCGAGCGTCACCGACGCCGCGCTGTCCTTCGGCGCCACCAGCACCAGCGCATTGCCGATCGGCGACACGCGCGTCGCGTTCACGACCAGGTTGCGGTTCTGCAGGTAGTCCATCCAGGCCTCGTCGGCCGAGAGGAAAAGATCGGCCGGCGCGCCCTGCTCGATCTGCCGCGCCAACGCCGAGGAGGCGGCAAAGGAGAAGCGTGGCGCGGGATTGCCGCGGGATTCCCACTGCTTTCCCAGGTCACGCAGCGCGTCCTGCAGCGAGGCGGCGGCGAAGACCGTCAGCGGGGCCTGCGCCTGCGCGACGCCCGGCAGCGCCAGCGCGGCGGCGGCGAGCAGCGGGCGGCGATGTATCGATCGGCCTCCACCCCTGTCCGGCGCCGGGGGACGAGCAGGTTCGGGACCGGCCGCCATCACCCCGCCCAGCGCGCCTTGCGCTTCGCCTTGAAGGCGGCGATCCCTTCCGCCGCCTCGGTGCTCGAGGCGGTGCGCGCGAAGGCGGCGGCGCCGGCCTCGGCATAGCCCTCCGGCGAGACCGGGCCGAGGGCGGCGAGCAGCCCCTTGGTCTCGGCGAGCGCGCCGGGCGCGCCTTCCAGCACCGCAGCGATGGTCGCGGCGAGTTGCGCCTCGAGCGCCGCGGCATCCGGCAGAACCTGGTGGACGAGGCCGACGCGCGCGGCCTCGGCGGCGTCGATCACGCCGGCCTCCAGCACGAGGCGGGTCGCCGCGGTGCGGCCGGTGCGACGGGCGAGCCAGGGCAGGATCTGCGCCGGAACGAGCCCGCGCCGTACCTCGGGTGCGGCGAAGCGCGCGTTGGCGGCGGCGAAGGCGATATCGGCCGAGCAGCAGAAGCCGAGGCCACCGGCATGGCAGCTCCCCTCGACCGTCGCGATCACCACCTGCGGCAGCGCCGAGATATCGGCGAAGCGCTGGCCGGTGCGGCGGTTGCGGACCTGCTGGCGGGCCAGCTTCTGCTCCGGCGTCTCGCTGCTGGCGACCTCGGTCAGGTCGAGCCCGGCGCAGAAATGCCCAGCAGCGCCGGCGATCACCAGCACGCGCGCGGTGGTGTCCGTGGCAAGCTCGGCCAGCAGCCGGTCCCAGGAAGCGCCCATGGCTTCGGACAGCGCATTGCGCCGCGCCGGGCGGTTCATCGTGGCGCGGACCACCGGGCCCTCGCGCGTCACCAGCAGCGGAATCTCGTCGGACATGACCCCTCGCATTGCCGTTGCGTGCGCCGGCGCACGCTCGCTAGCCTTGGCCCAACCATAGGGGGAACACCAGGACCATGCGATACCGCCTCGCCGCGGCGCTCGCCGCGCTGCTGCTCTCCGCCATGCCGGCGCGCGCCCAGGCGCCGATCGTAATCACGACAAGCTTCGGCCCCGCCTCGGCGGCCGATATCGTCGCGCGGCTGCTGGCCGCCGAGTTCCAGCCGATCTTCAACCAGCCGGTCGTCGTCAAGAACATCACGGGTGCGGCCGGAACCATCGCCGCCGGCGAGGTGGTGCGCGCCCGGCCGGATGGGCTGACCGTGCTGTTCTCGCCGATCGGGCCGATCGCGATCCAGCCGAGCTTCATGCGGAATGCCGGCTACAAACCAACCGACCTGGTGCCGATCTGCATGGTGAACCAGGCGCCGCTGGTGATGATGACGCCGCAGAACTCGGGGCTCCGCACCGTCGCCGACGTCGTCGCCAAGGCGAGGAAGGAGCAGGGCAACATGCCCTTCGCGACGACCGGGCCGGGCACGACGCCGCACCTCTCGATGGTGACCTTCGCCAAGATCGCGGGCATCCGGCTGGTGCACGTGCCCTACCGGGGACCGGGCGACGTGATGGTGGCGTTCCAGACCGGCGACGTGCAGATCATGAACGACCATCCGAGCTCGGTGAAGATGAACAACCTGCACGCCATCGCCGTGCTGGCGCGGCAGCGGCTGGCGGATTTCCCGGATGCGCCGACCATGCAGGAGGCCGGCTACGACGTGAACTTCTCGATCTGGCACGGGCTCTTCGCGCCGAAGGACACGCCGGCCGCGGTGATCGCGCGCTTCGAGCAGGCCTGCGAGACCGCGTCGCGGGCGCCGGCGATGATCGAGGGCCATGCGCGCATCCAGACGCCGATCGTCTATCGCAATGCGCGGGACTTCGCGGCGATCGTCGCTGCGGATGCGCAGCGGATGGCGAGCATCATCGAGGAGGGTGGGCTCAGGGCGGCGGAGTAGGCACGAGGGGGACGCTGTCCCTCGTTGGGCGCAGTGCGCCCAACCCCCTGCCAGAGGCCGAAAGGCCTCTGGACACCATTAGTCAGGCGCGCTTCCAGCTCGTGCCTTGTGGGCCGTCCTCGAGCACGATGCCCTTGCCGCTCAGCTCCGCCCGGATCGCATCGGCGCGGGCGAAGTCGCGGGCCTTGCGGGCGGCCAGCCGGTCGGCGATGGCCTGGTCGATCCAGCCGGTATCCTCGCCGCCCTTGAGCCAGGCCTCGGGGTCCGACGGGCAGAGGCCGAGCACCGCCGCCGCCTCACGGAAGGCTGTGGCCGCCAGACCCGCGACCACCGGCCAGCTTCGCCCGATGCGCCCCAGCACCGCCGTCGCGCTGCCGCCGACGCTCGCCACGTTCTCGAGCGTCCGCAGGTCGCGGAGCCGGGCGAGCGCGAGCGGCGTGTTGAGATCATCGGCGAGCGGCGCCAGCGCCCACTCCACCATCTCGTCGCGCACCGCCTCGAGCCCATCGGCCGGCGCCACCGCACGCGCCAGCATGGCGTAGTGGTCGTCGAGCTCGGCCTTGGCCTCCTCCAGCGCGGCGAAGCTGAAGTCGAGGTCCGAGCGGTAATGCGTCCGCAGCAGTAACACCCGGAACGCCTCGCCCGCCCAGGCGCCGCGCGCCAGGATGTCGCGCACGGTCAGGAAGTTGCCGAGCGACTTCGACATCTTCTCGCCATCGACGCGCAGCATGCCGTTGTGCAGCCAGGTACTGGCCATGCGCGGCGTGCCGAAGGCGCAGCGGCTCTGCGCGACCTCATTCTCGTGGTGCGGGAAGATCAGGTCATGGCCGCCGCCATGGATGTCGAAGATTTCTCCCAATGCCTTCCAGGACATCGCGGAGCACTCGATGTGCCAGCCGGGGCGGCCGCGGCCCCAGGGCGAGTCCCAGCCCGGCAGGTCGGGCGAACTCGGCTTCCACAACACAAAGTCGCCGGCATCGCGCTTGTAGGGAGCGATCTCGATCCGTGCGCCGGCCAGCAGCTCGTCCTGGTTGCGGCCGGAGAGCGCGCCGTAGTCGGGGAAGGAGCCGACGCTGAACAGCACATGGCCTTCGGCGACATAGGCATGGCCGCGTTCGATCAGCTTCTCGATCAGCGCGATCATCGGCGCGATGGATTGCGTCGCGCGCGGCTCCTCGTCCGGCGGCAGGGCGCCGAGGGCGGTCATGTCGGTATGGAAATCCGCCGTCGTGCGCGCGGTGATGGATTCGATCGGCTCGCCGGTCTCCTGCGAGCGCGCGGTGATCTTGTCCTCGACATCGGTGATGTTGCGGACATAGGTCACGCGCGGATAGCGCCGCCGCAGCAACCGCGCGAGCACGTCGAAGACGACGACCGGCCTTGCGTTGCCGAGATGCGCCAGGTCGTAGACGGTCGGGCCGCAGACATACATCCGGACATGGCCGGGATCGATCGGGCGGAACGGCTCGCGCTGGCGCGTGAGGCTGTTGTGCAGGGTGAGATCGGAGGTCATGGTCGGCGGTCCTTCGCGCTGTCCCGGGCCGAAAGCAAGCCTCGCGCGAGAACTCCCGCGCGGGCAGGGCTCAGGAGGACCGACAGGGCGACAGCATGCTCATGCCGTCTTCTGCCCTGGACGGGCAGGAGAATGCAAGGAAAATCTACCTACCAACGCCAGTATTGCCGCCCGGTCGGCGCATCCGGCGTGACCAGGCCACCGCCGTCATAGGCCCGGTCGGCGGGATCGGCCGGCGGCGGCTCGCTCGCGGCCGTGGGGTCGTAGGCGGCGCCGGTATCGAGGCTGCCGCCGCCGGCATAGGCGCGGTCGGCCTGAGCCAGCTCGACCCGGGGCGCGGCCGGCGCCGGCGCGCGTGCCAGCATGACCGGCGCATCGCGACCGAGCCTCGGCGCCACGTTCGCCAGGTAGTTCTCGGTCTCCATCGGCAGGATCTGCTCGCCGCGCAGCCATGCGGCCGTCCGCTCCGGCCCTGCATTGTAGGCGGCGGCGAAATTGGGCGCGCCGAAGCGGTCGTGCATCTCGCGGATATAGGCGGCACCCGCGCGGATGTTGTCGCGCGGGTGATAGGGGTCGGGGCCGAGGCCGTAGCGCGCCCGCAGCATCTCATAGGTGCCCGGCATCACCTGCATCAGCCCCATGGCGCCGGCGCGCGAGGTGATCAACTCGCCGCTGGCGAAGTATAGCCGTCCCCCGCTCTCCTGCTGCATGATGGCGCGGATCCAACGCTCCGGCACGCCGTAGCGGCTGGACGCCTCGCGGATATGCGGTCCCCAGGGGTCATGCGAGGGGCCCGGCACCGGATAGCGGCTGGGCGCCTGGGCTCGGTAGCGCGCCGCGGAGGTATAGGCGCGACCGTAGCCCGCGCCGCTGCTGCGCGAGCCGTTCAGGTCGTAGCCGAAATCGCCGCTGCCGTTGTAGCCGCGCCGGCCGTCCCAGACGTATCCGCTGTTGCGATGGGCGCAGCCGGCGAGCAGCAGCACCGCGAGAAGGGCAAGGCGAGCGACGGACATGCGTGGTCATCCCCACGCACCTTATACGCAGGATTCTGGCGAATTTGGGATTGAACCGCGTTAATCGCCGGCGGCGCGGCGGAGGCGGAGCGCCGCCTTCTCCCGCCCGAGCAGTGGCAGCAGCGTGCGCAGGTCGGGACCATGCGCCTCGCCGGTCAGCGCCAGGCGCAGCGGCAGGAACAGCGCCTTGCCCTTGCGCCCCGTGGCGGCCTTCAGCGCCTCGGTCCAGGCCGACCAGGTGGTGTCGTCGAAGGGCGCGGGCGGCAGCGCAGCCAGCGCGGCGCGCAGGAACCCTGCCTCGTCGGCCTGCGCTTCCGGGATGAAATCGCCGCGGATGACCTCGAACCAGGGCTTCGCCTCGCCGAGCAGGTCGAGATTGCCGCGGATCGCCTCCCAGAACGCCGGATCGGCGCCGGCGGGAAGGCGCGCCTGCACCGTCTCGAACCCGGCGCCGTGCAGGTACTTGCGGTTCTGCGCGAGCAGCTGCTGGACGTCGAAGCGCGCCGCGGAATGCGAGATGGCGCCAGGGTCGAATCCCGCGACCAGCTCGGCCGGCATGCCCGCATGGGGATCGTGCGAAGTGCCGAGCGCGGCGAGGTAGCCCGCCAGCGCAGGCGGCTCGATGCCGTCCTTGCGCAGTTGCCGCAGGGACAGGCTGCCGAGGCGCTTCGAGAGGGGGCCGCCATCGCTGTCCGTCAGCAGCGGCAGGTGCGCGAAGAACAGAGTGCGGGCATCGCCGCCGAGCGCCTCCCAGAGGTCGATCTGCACGCCGGTGTTCGTCACGTGATCTTCCCCACGCACGATGTGCGTGACCCCGGTCTCGAGGTCGTCGACGACACTCGTAAACGTGTAGAGCGGCGAGCCGTCGGCGCGGACCAGCACGGGGTCCGACAGCGTCGGCAGCTTCACGCCGCGCCGCCCGAGCACGCCGTCCTGCCACTCGATAACCCGTCCCGTCAGCTTGAAGCGCCAGTACGGCACCTTGCCGTTGGCCAGCGCGCGCTCGTACTGCTCCCTGGTCATCTTCAGCGCGCCGCGATCGTAGATCGGCGGGCGCTTCTGGCGGAGCTGCTGCTCGCGCTTGTAGCGCAGCTCCTCCTCGCTCTCGAAGCAGGGGTAGAGCCGACCGCTCGCCTTCAGCCGCTCGGCCGCGGCGGCATAGATGGGCAGGCGGTCGGACTGGCGGAACTTCTCGTCCCAGTCGAGGCCGAGCCAGCGCAGGTCCTCCTCCAGCGCCTCGGCGTATTCCGCCTTGCTGCGCTCGGTGTCGGTGTCGTCGAGCCGCAGCACCACCTGGCCGCCCCGCTGCCGTGCCAGCAGCCAGTTGACGAGCGCGACACGGGCATTGCCGACATGCAGCAGGCCGGTGGGGGATGGGGCGAAGCGGAGTTTCATGCCGGGGTGAAAGGCCGAAGCGGCCGGCGGCGCAAGGGGTTTCAGCCCGGCTCGAGCGCGGCGTAGTCGGTCTCGGCCTTCTTCGTCGCGGGCGTGGCGAGGCAGTGCTCGACCCAGGCCGCCTCGTCTAGCCCGGGGGTTACGGCATATTCGCCCCAGGCGAGATAGGCCCGGCGTAGCTCGGCGGCATCAGGCGTCTCCCGCCGGAGATCCTCGATCTGGGCACGGATGAAGCGACGGGCGTATTCCTGTGCGGCCGCGGCGGAGGCGAAGCCCGCGACCTCCCACTCCTCGTCGGGGTCGCCGTCGCTGGCGTGGTCGCCGCAGCGGACTCGGTGGCCGCTCATTCTACGTCGTCGTCTTCGTCGTCGGGCTGGTCGCGCCGCGGGTCGAGCGCGCGCCAATTGCGGTCCTCGGCGTCGCGCGCCGGGCGGGCTGCGAAATCGCCGAGCTCGGTGGCGCTGGTCCAGGCCTGCTCGGCGCCGCCGATCACCTCGGCATCCTCGCCGAAGGCAAACCAGGCCTGCATCACCTGGTCGGGCGTCATGCCCCGAGTGCGGCAGCGCTCCAGGCTGTCGCGCACGTAGCGGCGGGCGAAGGCATTGGCGTGCTCGAGCGTTGCGAAGCCGCGGATTGTCTCGACCGGATCGGCGCCGTTGCCCCCCGAAAGGTCGAGGATTCGGACCTCGTAGCCGCCGGGCTTGCCGAAGAGGCCGCTGTCGAAGGCGCTCATCTCAGTGGATCAGGTTGGTATAGCCATTGGTGATCGGGTAACGCCGGTCGCGGCCGAAGGCGCGCGGACCGATCTTCACGCCTGGCGGCGCCTGGCGGCGCTTGTACTCGGCGCGGTCGAGCAGCTTCCAGACCCGCAGCACCGTCGCGCGGTCATGGCCGGCGGCGACCAGCGCATCGACGGACTGCTCGCCCTCGACGAGCCCTTCGAGGATGGCGTCGAGCACGGCGTAGGGCGGCAGGCTGTCCTCGTCCTTCTGGTCGGGGCGGAGCTCGGCCGAGGGCGGCTTGGTAATGACGCGCTCCGGCATCACCGGGCCGTTCGGGCCCTTCATGCCCGAGGGCACGTTGGCGTTGCGCCAGCGGCAGAGCTCGAAGACCAAGCTCTTGTAGAGGTCCTTCAGCACCGAATAGCCGCCGCACATGTCGCCGTAGAGCGTGGCGTAGCCGACCGACATCTCCGACTTGTTGCCGGTGGTCAGCACCATGTCGCAGAACTTGTTGGAGAGCGCCATCAGAGTGAGCCCGCGGGCGCGCGACTGGATGTTCTCCTCGGTGATGTCGGGCGGGCGATTGCCGAAGGCGGGCGAGAGCATCGCCCCGAAGGCCTCCATCGCCGGGCCGATATTGATCGTCTCGTAGCGGATGCCGAGCAGCTCGGCGCAGCTTGCGGCGTCTTCCAGGCTCTCGCGGCTGGTATAGGGCGAGGGCATCATGACGGCGCGCACCCGATCCGGCCCGAGCGCATCTGCGGCGACCGCGGCCGAGATCGCGCTGTCTATGCCGCCCGAGAGCCCCAGCACCACGCCGGGGAAGCGGTTCTTGTTCACGTAGTCCGCAAGCCCGAGGACCATGGCGCGGTAGATCTGCTCGAGCCGCGGCATGGGTGCGAGCAGCTTCTGCTTGGCGCAGACCAGCTTGCCGCCCTCGCGGTGCCACTCCGTCAGCGTGACGGCTTCCTCGAAGAGCGGCATCTGCACGGCCAGGCTGCGGTCGGGGTTCAGCACGAAGCTCCCGCCCTCGAAGACCAGCTCGTCCTGGCCGCCGACCTGGCCGAGGAAGGCGAAGGCGAGGCCGGTCTCGACCACGCGCGGCACGGCGAGGTCGACGCGGCGCTCCGCCTTGCCGACCTCGAAGGGCGAGCCGTTGATGCTGATCAGCACCTCGGCGCCGGATTCCGCGAGCGTCTCGGAGACCGCGGGGAACCACCAATCCTCGCAGACCATCAGCCCGAGCCGGAAGCCGCGGAAGGGCACCGGGCCAGGCGCGGGGCCAGCATGGAACACACGCTTCTCGTCGAAGACGCCGTAGTTCGGCAGCTCGTGCTTGGCGCGGCGGGCGAGGATCTTGCCGCCATCCAGCACGAAGAGCCCGTTGTAGCGCCGGTCGCCCTCCACCCAGGGGCCGCCGAGCACCACGCCCGGGCCGCCATCGGCGGTCTCGGCGGCGAGTTGCGCGATCTCGGCCGCGGCGTCCTCGTTGAAGGCTGGCTTGAGGACCAGGTCCTCGACCGGGTAGCCGCCGATCGAGAATTCCGGCGTCACGACCAAGTCGGCGCCGAGCCGCGCGGCCTCGGCGCGGGCGCGGCGGATCTTCTCGGCATTGGCGCGGACATCGCCGACATGCGGGTTGATCTGGGCAAGGGCGATGCGAAGGGTGTCGGCCATCCCCGGAAGCTAGGGACGGCAGGACGGGGGGTCAACGCGATCAGAAGGCGGCACAGGACTGCGCCAGGGCGATGCCGACCGAGCGATGGGTAGCAGCGGCCTTCCAGGCCTCGGCCAGCGCCCGGGCGGCGGGCAGCGGGTCCTCCGGCGACGGGACCAGGGCGATGAGCATCCAGCTCTTCTGCTGGCCGGTCACGCCGGTCGCCGGGTTACGCCAGGCGCCCTCGCCGTCGACCACGGTGAAACCGGCCGGGAAGTGGCGGGTCGCCACATCGCGCAGGAAGCTGACGCGCTCGACCGCGGTCGAGGCGCCGAAATAGAGCGTCGCCTGCGTGAAGGGCGCGAGGCCCGACGCGCAGCGCGGCGCCTCGGCGCAGGCGGCGAGCGCAAGCAGCAGGGCGAGCGCCCTCATCGCCGCACCACGCCCCATACGGTCGCGAGCGTCACCAGGCCGATGCCGGCGATCGCCATCGGCGCCAGCGCCTCGCCCAGCAGCGGCCAGGCCAGGGCGGCGGCGATCGAGGGCACCAAGGCGCCGACCATGGTCGTGATCCCTGGCCCCAGCATCCGCACGCATTGGGTGTAGATGATCCCGTTCAGCACGCCGGCGATCATGCCCTGGAAGACCAGGTTGAACAGGATCACGTCCCAGCCGACCTCGGCCAACCGCGAGGGCAGCGCCAACCACCAGATGGGCAGGTAGATCGGCAGCACGAAGAGCCCGAAGGCCATGGCGGCGTCGATGGCGGAGAGCCGCCAGCGCGCCGCGAGAACGGTGTAGAGCCCCCAGGCGCAATTCGCCCCGATGAACAGCAGGTCGCCGAGCCAGGCGCCCTGCCCCGCCGCCGTGCCGCCCGAGAGCGCCAGCACCGCCGTGCCCGCGACGATGCCCAGGAGGCTCAGCGCCCGCCGCAGGTCGATGCCGGTCCAGCCCAGCGCCCAGCCGAACAGCGCGGTGACCAGCGGCAGGCTGCCGGCGAGCAGCACCGCACCATGCGCCGTCGGCGCCAACGCGTAGCCGGCATAGGCGCCGAGCGGAAAGCCGAAGCCGGCCAGCGCCACGACCGCCGCCATCCGCTTCGGCGGTAGCCGCGGCGGCCCACGCCAGGCCAGCAGCGGCAGCACGGCGAGGAACCCGCCCGCGGCCCGCAGCAGCACCAGGTCCCAGGGCGTCAGCACGTCGCGCGCGGTCAGCCGCGCGATCAGGTGGAAGCTGCACCACAGTACCAGCTGGGCGCCGGCGAAGCCCCAGCCGATCAGCCGGAGCCGCCGTGCGTCTTCCGTCGCGCTAACCTTGGCCGGTCCCGGTGCGCTTCCGCTCGCCGCTCCGGCGCAGCAGGAACTCACGCCCGATCTTCACCCGCGGCACGCCGTCATACGCCACGATGTCGGCCGTCGCGTAGGTCTCCGACCAGACATCGGGGATGAAGCTGCCGGTGCCGACGACGTCGATCGGCGCCCGTGCCTCGGCCATGACGCGGCACTTCTGCACGTTGAAGCCGGAGGAGGCGACGATCCGCACTTTCGGGAAGCCGGCGCCATCCAGCGCCTCGCGCATCTTCCAGACCGCGCTCGCCGAGACGCCGGTGCCGACCAGGTGGCGAAGCTCGGTCTCCGAGCGGTAGCGCCGGATCGCGCCGGGCGAATGGCGCTCGAGCACGGCGTAGCTCTCGGCGGGGTCGAGGCCTTCCAGGAAGCGGCCGCCATGGGTGTCGAGCCTGACGGCGAGCTTTCCTTCGGCCGCGAGCTCGGGGAAGCGGCGGCAGACCGCGACCCCATCCGTCACCTCGCGGCCGAAGTAATCCACGAGGACGGTGAGGTTCTCCGCCGGGAAGGTCTCGTGGAACATCTCGGCGGCGCGCAGGGTCGAGCCGGCATAACCGATCAGCGCATGCGGCATGGTGCCATAGCCGCGGGCCGCGCCGAACCAATGGGCGGTCGCATCGGTGGCGTTGCCGATGAAGCCCTTGGCGCCTTCCTTGCGGGCGGCCGTGCTGCCGACCGAAGCGGCATAGGCCATCATGTCGGCCATCTCGGCGCCGGCGCAGTGCCGCGCATCCATCGCAAGGAAAGGCACCTGCGGCAGCTC
>Ga0114976_10000305_pt1 | contig 30337 bp, 28 predicted proteins | sample S_130805_EF_Meta_FD_87319 | JGI IMG/M metagenome (GOLD analysis project Ga0114976, IMG submission 87319) | Freshwater microbial communities from Lake Simoncouche, Canada to study carbon cycling - S_130805_EF_MetaG | ecosystem: Environmental > Aquatic > Freshwater > Lake | place: Lake... | reverse complement strand
TCTTGGTCGACGAATACCAGGACACGAACCACGCACAGTACGCGCTTATTCACGAACTCACGCGCGAGACCCACGATGGGCTCCCGGGTGCATCGCTCACGGTGGTCGGTGACTCCGATCAGTCGATTTATGCCTTTCGTGGCGCTGACATTCGTAATATTGCCGAGTTTGAGCGTGATTTTTCGGGTGCGCACGTGGTCATGCTCGAACAGAACTACCGTTCGACGCAGAACATCCTGTCGGCTGCAAACGCTGTCATCGGCAATAACTTCAATCGTCAAGACAAAAAACTCTGGACTGATGTCGGCGACGGAGCCAAAATCGTGGGCTTCACCGGATACTCGGCGCACGACGAGGCGCAGTTCGTGGTCGACGAGATTTCGTCGCTGCACGCTCAGGGCCTCGCCTACAACGACATTGCCGTGTTTTACCGCACCAACTCGCAGACGCGTGCGCTCGAGGAAATCTTCATTCGCTCGGCCGTGCCGTACCGAATTCTGGGGGGCACCAAGTTCTACGAGCGAGCCGAGATCAAAGACGTGATGGGCTATCTCGTGACCGTCGCGAATCCGAGCGATTCGCTTGCGACCCGGCGCATCCTGAACGCCCCAAAGCGTGGCATTGGTCCCGCAACCGAGGCGCAACTGCAGTCGTTCGCAGACCAAAACGCAATCACGCTGCGCGAGTCACTCAAGTTCGCGGACGGGCTTGGTCTCGGCCCCAAAGTTTCGGGTGCCATTCGAGAGCTGGATGCCCTGCTCACCGAATCTGAGGCGATGGCCGCGACGGGCAAGGTGGGCGAGCTGCTCACGATGGTGCTCGAGCGCACGGGCTACGTTGTCGCACTGCGTTCCACACGGGATGCGCAAGACGAGGCGCGCGCCGAAAACGTCGAAGAACTTTTGGCAGTCACGAAAGAGTTTGACAAGAACAACCCCGAGGGCACCCTCATTGATTTTCTGACCGAGGTGTCTCTCGTGGCGGCCGCCGACGAGATCGACGATTCGAGCGGCTCGGTGAGTTTGATGACTCTGCACACGGCCAAGGGACTTGAATACGATGCGGTGTTCATCACTGGGATTGAGGAGGAACTTCTTCCTCACCGCATGGCCGCCATGGAACCCGGAGGCGAGGCAGAAGAGCGACGTCTTTTCTACGTGGGAATCACCCGGGCGCGCAAACACTTGCACCTTTCATTGGCAATGCAGCGTGCCCTCTTTGGTCAATCGAACCTTGCTATGCCCTCGCGCTATTTACAGGAGATTCCTACTGAGCTCATTGAGTGGCGTGAAAACCAGGCCGGGCTCGGTGGAGTGCCACGCGCAGTGGGTTCGAGCGGCTACGGCTCGACGTCGCGATGGCGCGAGCCCGAAGCGCTACCCGAGCGCCCGAAAACAGAGTGGGCGAACCGTGTCACAAACAAGATGCGCGACAACGGCGACTTGGAATTGGTCGCCGGTGATCGAATTCATCACGCTGACTTTGGCGACGGCACGGTCAATCAGGTGACGGGCGAGGGAGCAAAGCGTGTGGCGCACTGCACCTTTGACCGGGCGGGCGCGAAGAAGCTGCTCATCAAAGTTGCGCCGATTGAGAAGATTTAGCTTGACCCCATCAAATGCTCCCGGTGCCAGCTAGGCTGCGACGCCGAAGGCTGTCCCGATTCCGTAGGTAATCGCCAAGGCCACGGCCCCACCGATGGTCACGCGAGCAATCGAGCGCGGAATCGGGCTTCCTCCGATGTAGGCACCCACGCCACCTGTGATGGCGAGGGCAACCAGCGAGGCGGCTACCGTCGCCGGGATTCGCCATTCCACAGGTGAGAGCAGCACCGTTGCGACCGGCAGTGCGGCACCCACGAGAAACGAAATCGCCGATGACATTGCGGCGTGCCACGGATTGGTGAGTTGATCCTCAGTTATGTGGAGTTCCGCTTCGAGGTGCGCACGCAGAACGTCGTGCGCGGTTAGCTCGGTGGCGACCTTCCGTGCGGTTTCGGGCGTCAGACCCTTGGCCTGATAGATGAGGACGAGCTCCTCAAACTCCTCGTCGGGCATTTCTTCGAGCTCTCGGCGTTCTTTGTTGATGAGCGCCCGTTCGCTGTCGCGTTGGCTGCTGACGGATACGTATTCACCGAGCGCCATCGAGGTTGCACCGGCGGCCACGCTTGCAATTCCAGCAATCAGAATTGCCACCGAGTCGGTGGTTGCGGCGGCCACGCCGACCAACAGTGCGGCGACCGAAACGATGCCATCGTTGGCGCCGAGTACGCCCGCACGAAGCCAATTAAGCTTGGACGCGAAGGCAAGGTCGTGCGGTTCGAAGTCATGTTGAGCCATGGCTCCAAGCAAACCACAGCGATGCGCAAACACACTAAAGTTGAAAAAACAACTATCTCGACATCAAGATACTTTGTAAGGGAACCCACGTGGATTTATACGAATATCAAGCTCGCGACCTCTTTGAGAGTTACGGGGTTCCCGTACTCGCGGGAATCATCGCTGACACGCCGGCGGAAGCGCGTGCAGCCGCCGAAAAGCTCGGTGGTGTCGTCGTCGTCAAGGCACAGGTCAAGATCGGTGGCCGCGGCAAGGCCGGAGGCGTCAAAGTCGCCAAGAACCCCGACGAGGCTGAAGAGGCCGCGAAGGCCATTCTTGGCCTCGACATCAAAGGTCACGTGGTCAAGCGTGTCATGGTCGCCGCGGGCGCCCGCATCGCGGCGGAATACTACTTTTCGGTGTTACTCGACCGGGCAAACCGCTCCTACCTGTCACTGACCAGCTTCGAGGGTGGGATGGAAATCGAGCAGCTCGCCGTCGAAAAGCCGGAGGCCCTCGCTCGAGTCGAGGTTGACCCATCCATTGGCATCACCCTCGAGAAGGCCAAAGAGATTGCCGTGGCGGCGAAGTTCCCTGCCGACCTCGTTGACAAGGTGGCACCCGTTTTTGTGAAGCTCTACGAGGTCTACACCGGCGAAGATGCAACGCTTGTTGAAGTCAATCCGCTCGTACTCACCGAAGAGGGCGACATCGTCGCACTCGATGGCAAGGTGTCGCTCGATGAGAACGCTGCTTTCCGTCACCCGAACCACGAGGCCCTCGAAGACAAAGCAGCTGCCGACCCCCTCGAGGCCAAGGCAAAGGCAATGGACCTCAACTACGTCAAGCTCGACGGGCAGGTTGGCATCATCGGTAACGGTGCCGGACTGGTTATGAGCACGCTCGACGTGGTTGCCTACGCTGGTGAAAACCACGGCGGCGTCAAGCCCGCCAACTTCCTCGACATCGGTGGTGGCGCCTCCGCTGAGGTGATGGCCGCCGGTCTCGACGTGATTCTCGGCGACCCGCAGGTCAAGAGCGTTTTTGTCAACGTCTTTGGTGGAATCACGGCGTGTGACGCCGTAGCGAACGGAATTGTCTCGGCACTCGAGATTTTGGGCGACGCGGCCACCAAACCACTTGTCGTGCGACTCGATGGCAACAACGTTGAAGAGGGGCGTCGCATCCTCACCGAAGCAAATCACCCACTCGTGACTCTCGCCGCCGGCATGGATGAAGGCGCCGACAAGGCCGCCGAACTCGCCGCCCGATAAGACGATTTAGACAAGGATCACAGGAAAAAGACATGTCAATCTTTCTGAACAAAGACTCCAAGGTCATCGTGCAGGGCATCACCGGTGGCGAAGGATCGAAGCACACAGCACGCATGCTCGCTGCGGGAACCCAGGTGGTTGGCGGCGTGAACGCTCGCAAAGCCGGAACGACCGTTACCCACGGAGATGTCGAGTTGCCGGTTTTCGCAACGGTCGCTGAGGCAATGGCAGCCACCGGCGCCGACGTGTCGATCGCTTTCGTTCCGCCGGCATTCTCTAAAGATGCCGCCGTCGAGGCCATCGACGCGGAAATCCCCTTGCTCGTCATCATCACCGAGGGCATTCCGGTGCAAGACTCCGCCGAGTTCTGGGCCTACGCCCAGCACAAGGGCAACAAGACCCGCATCATCGGCCCGAACTGCCCCGGCATCATCACACCCGGCGAGTCACTGGTCGGAATCACCCCCGCGAATATCACAGGTAAGGGCCCAATTGGTCTGGTTTCGAAGTCGGGAACCCTGACGTACCAGATGATGTTTGAGCTGCGCGACCTCGGATTCTCGACCGCCATCGGCATCGGTGGAGATCCCATCGTGGGCACCACCCACATCGATGCGCTCGCCGCGTTCCAAAACGACCCAGAGACCAAGGCCATCGTCATGATCGGTGAAATTGGTGGTGACGCCGAAGAGCGTGCCGCGGACTTCATCAAAGCAAACGTCAGAAAGCCCGTCGTTGGCTATGTTGCCGGATTCACGGCACCCGAAGGCAAGACCATGGGTCACGCCGGCGCAATCGTGTCGGGTTCGGCGGGAACCGCGCAGGCCAAGAAGGAGGCCCTCGAGGCCGCTGGAGTCAAGGTGGGTAAGACACCGTCTGAGACGGCTCGCCTCATGCGAGAGGTGCTGGCCAGCCTCTAGGCTGACGTCATGAGCGAAGAGCTGACTCAACATCCGTTGGGTCGGCTCTTTCTCCTCAACCCAGACTCGATCCTCGGTCTGATGATGTTCAGCGTTGTCTTATCGGTCCAAGATGACAATGTCGCGCCGTTCGAATTGATCATCGTCTCGCTTGCAGGCGTTTTTGCTCTCTGGGTAGCCCACGTCTTCGCACATACGATTGCCGGGCATAGCGTGACGGAAGATCAGAACGTGTCGCTGGGGCACGCTTTTCGGGCCAGTGTGCACGATGCGATGCCAATGTTTCTCTGGCCCGCTCCGAGTGCGGTTGTCCTCCTCATCGCGCCACTCACTGGTATGAGCACGACCGTCTCGGTCAACCTGTCGCTTGTGGTGATGTTTGCCACGCTTTTCTTGTTTGGCTATCTCGTTTTTCGTTATCGCCGTCGGGGCGTTTCTACTCGCATCCTGGGAGGTCTCGCGACGGCACTCGTAGGCATGATCGTGATCGGCGTCGAGCTACTCGTTCGTTACCTTCACTGAATTGCGCGAGAGGTATCGTTGAGAAATTCCAAGACCGCACTCACGCGCGCGTTGGCACCCTCGGGAACACCGAGGGCCGTGTAAATCGAACTCAGATGATTGACCACAGAATTCGGCGCGATTCCCAATTCGTCGGCAATGGCGTGGTTAGACAGACCGCGCGCCACCATACGCAAGATTTCAAACTGGCGCCGCGTCAGTGAGCCAACCGGCGTCCCCGACCGGGCACGACTGCGATCAACCAGAACCGGGTCGATGACCGTGATTCCCTGAGCAGATTTTCTGATCACGTCCACGAGAACATCAAGGGAGGTGCTCGACGTCTTCGACAGGTAGCTCCAACCGTGCCGCTCATTCTCGGAAAGTCCCAGTACGAGTTCAATCATGTCTCGCCCGGACAGCAGCACGATGCCTAAATCTGGATTCGCTCGGCGCAACGACACCCCCAGACCAATCCCGTTGCCGTCGACGAGTTCAACGTCAAGCAGCGCGACATCGATACTGCCCGGTCGAATCGCCTTCTTTGCATCCGCTGAACCTGCCACACAGACGTCGACGCTGATGCCGGGCACGCTCGAGAGCGTCGATCCGAGAAGGTCACGATAAAGAATGTGGTCTTCGACGATTGCGACGCGCACGTTTGATCTCTCTTCAGACATGCGCCAATTATGGCGTTCCGGCGGCGAGCGTGTGACCTCAGCTCATCTGCGTGGCAGGTTTGGGCGAAGTTCCTGCAACGGATACGGTGGAGTCATGTCAACCTCTGTCGCTTCTCCTGCAGCTCCTCGTCGTGGACGCGCATGGCTTTCCGGTTTACTCATTACCCTGGCGGTCATCACGACTCCTACGGCGATTGTCGCCAACTGGGCAACGATGCAGACGACGGATACGCAACTGTTCGTCAAAACTCTGGGTCCGCTCGCATCGAATCCCACCGTTCAGGCAGCGATTGTCGACGAAGTCACTACGCAGATCAACGATGTGGTCAATGTCAATGACGTCACTTCGAGCATCATTGACGGTTTTGGTAGTGCACTTGGCTTGCCCTCAGACGTCAAGAAGGCTCTGGGCTTCGTGTCTGAACCCATCGCATCCGGCGTCAAGGGACTCATCGAACAAGTTGTCACTGATTTTGTGAAGTCTCCCGCTTTTGCCGATGCCTGGACGCGCGTACTCACCGTGACGCAAAAGCAGGCCGTCGCACTTCTCTCAGGCGATCCGAATTCGATGTTTAAAATCACCAGTGACGGCACCCTGACGATGCCGCTCAAGCCCATCATCGTGGAAATTAAGAAGTCACTGGTCGATCAGGATGTTCAGATCGCCAGCATCATTCCCGAAGTCGACAAAGACATCACCATCGGTCAGGTGCCGGAGCTGGCAATGGCTCGAGTGATCTACCAGATCGGCACGGGCATAGGCATGTGGCTGCCGTGGATCACCTTCCTTGCTTTTGTCATTGGAATTGCTGTGGCCAACCGTCGACCTCGAGCCCTCGTGGGAACGGGTTTTGCCCTGATTGCGGTCACGGGAGTCATGCTGGTTGGCTTTAGTACCGGGTCCCTTTTCTTGCCCGCGCTCGTTCAGCCCCCCTTTGGTGCGGCAGCGGGTGTCGTGTTTGACGCGGTCGTGCTCTACGCCCGCGACGTGGCCGGCGCGGTATTGACCGTCGCGATTGTGATGATTTTGACAGGATGGGCACTCAGCCCGTCCGCGGCACGTGCTCGCGCATGGCTCTCCGGTCGTTTCGATGCAGGTCGTGCCGGTCTCGACCAGGTCGGCGCAACGATGGGTAAGACGGGCCATCTTCTCGGCACGCAGGTGAACCCGATTCGCTGGCTCATTGTTGCCATCGGTGTCATCGCGGTGGCATTCATTCGACCGTTGACTCCGGGCAGTGTCATCACGGGGGCGCTACTCGTTCTTCTTGCCTTGACGCTGTTTGAGTTGCTGTGGCGTCGCCCACAGAGTGCTCCGGCGAAGGCCCCCGCTGCGGCGAAAGCGCCCTCTGCCACGAAGGCGCCTGCGGCAAAGAAGACCGCCCCGAAGAAGTCAACCCAGACTTCGACATCTAAATCGAGTGGCGGAACGTCTCGGTAACGAGCGGTCCGTGCAGTCACGTCGGTCATTGATGCAGGTCTGATGAGGCCGAACCGCCCCCTCGTTATTGCCATGTCAGCGCTCGAAGCGCTGATAGCGCTGGCGGTGGGTTTGGCAATTCCCTTGTTGTCGTTGACGGTGCTCTGGGTCACCCGCTTCGACAACGGACTGACGTGGGACGTTTATTATCGGGCATCCGCAGACATCTGGCTTCTCGGCCACGGCGTCGACATGAAGGTGACCCTCGACCCCGCACTCGCCGCGTCGTTTGGCGTCACCGGCGCTGATGTGCCTTTCGAGGTCTCCATTGCACCATTGGCGTTTGCACTCATCACGGTCTTACTCGGTGTTCGACTCGGTCGTCGTGCGGTGGAGGCGGGCACGACCTACGTCGGGCCGTCGACCGCGATTGTCACTTTCACCGTGCTTGCCGTGTTAGTCGCCGTTAGCGCGAACCACCCGAGTGTGTCTCCGTCACCGTGGCAGTCAATAGTTTTTCCAAGTTTGATTTTTGCGCTCGGTGTGATGTTTGGCGCTCGAGGTGAAATCGGCCGGGCAGGCGGTCCAGCGCAGTCGGTACAGCGGGCCGTCGGCTCATGGATTTCCGGATTACCGGAGCCGGTGCGGGCATTGACGCGAATAAGCCTGCACGCAGGTGGTATCGCAACAGCACTGGTCGTCACGGTGGCAGCCATTGTGTTGGCCGTCGTCCTTGTCGGCAGTTTTGGCACCGAAATTAGCCTGTACGAGGGACTCCAAGGCGGTGTTGCCGGGAGTCTTGCGATCACGGTCATCCAACTGCTGTTCATGCCCGTTTTTGTCGTGTGGACGGTTGCCTGGCTGATCGGGCCGGGATTCGCTTTGGGAGTCGGATCATCGGTGTCACCTATGGGGTCGTTGCTCGGACCGGTGCCATCGTTCCCGATTTTCGGCGCTCTCCCCGCAACGACATTGAGCGTCGGTTTCATTGGGTTGGCGGTTCCGGTTGTCGCCGGGTTCGTCGCCGGATACGCAGCGCGTGGCCGCAGTGAGAGTGAGTTTTCCTTCGCCGATGATCGCACGCGTAGCCTGCTCCGCATGCTCACCCCACTCGGAATTGGTGTGTGCGGAGGACTCATTATGGCCGGGGTGTCGTGGCTTGGTTCCGGTTCGGCTGGTCCGGGTCGTCTGGCCGAGGTAGGGCCAAACGGGCTCGTCGTTGGCGCGGTGTTCGCTCTCGAGTTGATCGTCGGGTCGGCCCTGGGCATGGTTGCCCCCCGGCCGCGCAGGCGAACCTCAGTAGACTCGTCTTCGTGATGGACGTTCTCGTCTTAATCTCGGGAACGGGATCGAATTTGCGCGCGCTCCTTGACGCCGCTGCGCGAGCTGATTTTCCCGCGCGCATCGTTGCGGTGGGGAGCGACGTCGATGCACCCGGATTTATGCACGCGGCCGAGTTCGGCATCCCCACTTTTGTGGTCAACCCGCAGTCATTTAGTTCGCGCGAAACCTGGGGAGAAGAACTGCGTGCGCAAGTTTCCGTGTGGAAACCCGACCTCGTCGTGTGCGCCGGGTTCATGCGCATTCTTCCAGCGAATTTCGTGAGAGCCTTTTCTCCCTTCATCATCAACGTGCACCCCGCTCTGCTCCCTCGATTTCAAGGGGCACAAGCGGTTCGTGAAGCCCTTTCGGCAGGAGTGAGGGAGACCGGCTCGACCGTGCACGTTGTCGACGAGGGCGTCGACACCGGACCCATCATTCGCCAAGTTGCCATTGCGGTTGAGGCGGGGGATACCGAGCAGTCATTGCACGAGAAGATTAAGCAAGTTGAACGCCCGCTGCTTGTCGAAACCGTGGGCTCAATTGCCCGCGGTCACATCAATCTGAAGGAGCTCGTCACTCAATGAGCGGACCCCGTCACGATCCGTCCCTGTACCACTCGCGCGATGTGGTGGCCGTCCGGCGTGCACTCATTTCGGTGAGTGACAAGACTAGCCTGCTGGACTTGGCTCGCGCACTCGCTCAGGCCGGTGTTGAGATTGTGTCGACGGGTTCGACCGCGTCCACGATTCGTGATGCCGGCATCACGGTTGTCGACGTCAGCGAGGTCACGGGTTTTCCTGAATCACTTGATGGTCGCGTGAAGACCCTGCACCCCGGCGTTCACGCTGGAATTTTGGCAGACCTGAGGCTTGAGTCGCACGAACAACAATTGCGAGATCTCGAGATCCAGCCCTTTGAGCTCGTCGTTGTGAACCTGTACCCATTTCGAGAAACCGTTGTGTCGGGGGCGCCGGAGGCGGATGTGATCGAGCAGATTGACATTGGCGGACCCGCGCTCGTGCGAGCATCCGCAAAGAATCACGCCAACGTGGCAATTGTGGTGGATCCAGATCGATATCCCGAGGTCGTCACGGCAGTTCGAGACGGAGGAACGACCCTCGCACAGCGCAAAGTACTGGCGGCGTCGGCGTTTGCTCATACGGCGGCTTACGATTCGGCAGTATCGGCATGGTTCGCTCGTGACGAGAAATTTCCTCCCGCATTCACGATGGCGGCCACTCGTGAATCGATTCTGCGCTACGGCGAAAATTCGCACCAAGAAGCTGCGCTCTACACCGAGCAGGGTGGCCACGGCATCGCGCAAGCGCAACAGCTCGGTGGCAAGGAGATGTCGTTCAACAATTACGTGGATGCGGATGCCGCCGTTCGCGCCGCCTACGACTTCATCAACCCAGCTGTCGCCATCGTCAAGCACGCCAATCCTTGTGGAATCGCGGCCGGACGTGACAAGGCAGTCGATCAGATTGCCTCGGCCCATCGCCTCGCCCATGAGTGTGATCCCGTCTCGGCGTTTGGCGGCGTTATCGCGGCGAATCGCACGGTGACACTCAAGATGGCCGAGCAGGTTTCTGAAGTTTTCACCGAGGTTCTCGTGGCCCCCGACTTTGAGCCGGAGGCACTCGCGCTGCTCCGCCAAAAGAAGAATCTGCGCCTGCTGCAGTTGCCGCCAGACTTTGGCCGTGCCGTTGCGGAGGTTCGACAGATTTCCGGTGGATTCTTGGTTCAGGATGCCGACCTGTTCGATTCCACGGCCGCGGTGGGCGCGCTGACGGCGTCGTGGCAACTTGTTTCGGGTGAGGCGGCCGACGTCGAAACGTTGACCGATCTTGAGTTTGCCTGGAAGGCATGCCGCTCGGTCAAGTCAAACGCTATTTTGCTCGCCCACAATGGCGCCTCCGTTGGGGTTGGCATGGGGCAGGTTAATCGCGTTGATAGCTGCCACCTTGCGGTGTCTCGCGCTGGCGCGCGGGCCGCTGGTTCGGTGGCGGCCTCGGACGCTTTCTTCCCGTTTGCCGACGGACTCGAGGTGCTGATTAAGGCCGGGGTGCGCGCCGTCGTTCAGCCAGGTGGTTCGGTGCGAGATGATGAAGTGATTGCCGCCGCGCAAGAGGCGGGCGTCACCATGTATTTCACCGGTGAACGCCACTTCTTTCACTGACCCGACTGGTGTCAACTCCAGTCGCTGCTTTCCGACAAAAGAAATGAAAAGAACGAGATGACTCCTGTACTTCGCCGCCTGTTAGCTGCTGTCGTTGCGGCTTTTGTTGTGACTTTCATCACGATTGACGTCAACGGTTTGGCCTTCTTTATCGGCAATGGATTCGATTTTTCCGTTGTCGTTTCCGCGACCTCTTATTTTTTGCCGTCCATCGCATTTTTGCTGCTCTTAACGGTCATCGCGGGATTGCTGGGCTGGATTTCACGCCGACGTTGGTCGTGGCTGGTGGGTCTGGGTGCCGGAGTCGTGTCGGCATTTATTGGCGCAATCTTGACGGTCACATCCCAGGGAGGCGCGTTCGACGCGTCTGTATGGCAACAGATTTTTGCCTCGTTCGTGGGCTTCAATCTCGTCTACATCGTCGCAACGACCGTCACCTCCGTCACCGCCGGAACGTGGGTGTACCGACGAGTGTTTGCGGCCCGACTGTCTCGTCCGCGTCGACGCATCGCGTTGGTTCGTGCACCGGCGGCCTCTCTCGCCGACGGAATTGTCACTCACATCAAGCGCAAAAAAATCGACCTTGACCTCGCAAACAGCCAATGGGATGACTACGTTGCCGCACTCGCGTCGAACGGCTGGAACGTTGTCGAGGTCGCGCCGCGAGACGAGCTTGCCGACTCCGTTTTTGTCGAAGACACCGTCGTGATGCTCGATGGTCTTGCGGTCATCACGAACCCGGGCGCGGTCACTCGTAAGGCTGAGATTTTTGGCACCGAAGAAGCCGTGCGTGGACTCGGTCTTCCGCTCGAACGAATTGTTGAGCCGGGAACGCTTGACGGCGGGGATGTGCTGAAGGTTGAGCGCACCATCTACGTGGGTTCCGGGGGGCGCACTAATGGTGAGGGCATCCGTCAATTTCGGGCAATCGCGGCCCGGCTCGGGTATACGGTCGTCGCGGTGCCGGTTTCGAAGGCGCTTCACTTGAAGTCTGCCGTGACGGCTTTGCCTGACGGAACCATCATCGGACACCCCAAATTGGTGGATGCCGAGGGCGTTTTCCCGCGTTTCCTCGCGGTGCCCGAACTCGAGGGAGTGGCCGTGGTTGTACTCGAGCCAGACACCCTGCTCATGTCGGCCTCGGCGCCCAAGTCCGCGGAATTGATTCGGTCGCTCGGCTATCGGGTGATCACGGTTGAGATTGGCGAGTTTGAGAAGCTTGAGGGTTGCGTTACCTGTTTGAGCGTGCGGGTTCGCTAGAGACCGTTCGCAAGAGCCGTTTGGTTGGAATTTCAGGAGATGGTGCTCTTACTCGAGTGAGAGCACACCCATGACTTCTCCGTACTGGGTGAATCCTGATGGAACGAATCCTTGACGTTCAAAGAATCCGCCTGGACCCTGATCGCCCGGTTCCCAGAGAACAGTGAGCGACCCGTAGCCGCGCGTTGCCGCCTCGTCGGCGGTCGTGCGCACGGCAAACTCACCGACGCCCTGACCTTGATGCTGAGCATCCACGTTGATGCGCCAGAGGCAGCTCACAAATTCTGGTTGGGTAGCCGCATCGTCAAAATGCGCGCGCACGTAGCCGACGACCTGATCGTCAAGAACGATGACGCGGGACCAGAAATGTTCGGATGATGTCAGACCTTCCGCCAACGAGTAGGAGGGTGGCGCGATGAATTGCTCTTGTCCTGGTTTGAGCGAAAGGCCATTTACGGCCACGGCATTTGTCCCGGAGAGCTCGACAACGTGAAGTGTTCCCATGTCGCTACGGTACCCACACCTGGCGACGCACAAGTAACGGGTTTGTAAAAGATTGGGTTTGTGGATTCTCACCGAGCTACGAGCGCTCGGAAGTTCTCGTTTCCCACGAGGCCGCCGTCGCGCGTGACCGCGAGAACAGCGAGCGTGTCGGTCGCCACGGCGAGATCGAGCGCGCGTTGTCCACCCGCCATGATGGCGGTTGCCCAGACGTCTGCCGTGACGATGTCGGATGCGACAACAGTGACTTGGCGAAAAATTGCCTCGTGTGCGGTTTCTGGGCGCGACCAAATGTGTTCACCGCGCTCAGTGGTGCTCGACGTGGCCACGGCACACCAGCCGTCTGTGTGAGCCACGGCACTCAGCATCGTGTTGTTGACTCCGGGGTCGACGATGCCGGTAATCCATTTTCCAGATTCGGGTGACCCGCTGACGAGCACGTCACCCCCGCAGTTCAGTGAGAAATCGACAAAGCCGTGCGCGCGCGCAACGTCAGCGGCCGCCGCGATAGCCTCGGCTTTGATTGTTCCGTTGAGATCGAGCACGCCGTCCGGACGGTGCGGCGTGAAATCACCGTGTGTGCGGGTGCGCCATTCGAGTGCACGCGCGTAGGCGTCCCGCATCTCGGCTGATGCCGCGGCCAGAGTCAGTTCTCCGCTGGCAATGAGCGAAATCTCACTGTGGTCGAGGTAAAGGCTGAACTGACCGTTGTAGTTTTCGAACGCATCCTCAATAGCGTTGACGACCTCGTGAGCACGGGGGTCGGTATCGCTCGTGTGGGCGAGACGGATGCTCACCACGGTGCCCATGGTGGTAAATGTGTGGGTACTCATCAAGCGCCGTTCGTGGCCGACGATTTCGCCGAGGTCTCGTTCCGAGACTTAGCCGGTGAAACCGGCCGCATCGAGTGCGGCCTGCAACGACTGAAGGTATCCCTGTGTCGTATAAGTTCCGCCCGAGATGTTCGCAACATGCGCTGACTGCGCCGCCAGTACTTCGTCGTGCACCATTGGTGCGACCTGCGCGCTAATTGCTTCGGACTTGCGGTCAGCGTCGGTGAGTTTGACGGCGATGACATCGACAATCTGTCCACCCGCGATCACGGCCTGCACTTGGACTGTGCCGTAGCGCGTGTTGACAATAGCGCCGTCGTAGGTGCCGTCTGCGACGGTCGGCGTAACGGGAGCCGGTGCGGGCGCTGGCTTGGCCGACGCGCTGGGTGCCGAACTCGGCGCCGAACTGGGCTTTGCGGTCGAGCCGCTTGTCGCGGAGTTGGCGTTTGACGTGCCCGTGCCCGATGTTCCGGACGCGACGGCTTGACTTGTCGGAATCGCGCTACTGAGCGCGCCCAGACCGGCTTGCCAGCCGACGGCCAAAATGGCGACCGAACCTGCGCCGGCAAAAAATGCACTTCGTGCTCTCATTAGAAATCAAACCTTTCAGCATGGATGCGGTGCTCGGGTACGCCGGCTCGGCGGGCATCCCGAATGACGAGTTCCGTCCACGGCGTCGGGCCACAGATGAAAACGTCGGAGTTGACGATGTTGGGGGCAAGCGTGGTCAGTCGTTCACCTTGGTTATAGGCCTCGGCAGAAAGCCAGGTCTGCACGCCGTGCGGCCGAGAGCCCACCAATACGCGGAGCCACGCTTCTTTGGCGACACACAGGTCGTATGTCTCGCTCCAGAGATACACCTCTTCTTCGGTTGAGCCCCGAAGTATTACGGCTGCCTGACGCTGTCCGATGTGAGGATCTTCCAGCATGGCGCGCAAGGGAGTCACACCAATGCCGGCGCCGATGAACACGGCCTGTTCGGTGGTGCGTGCGGATTCGCTGAAGAGTCCGTAGGGCCCTTCGAAAAACACGCGCGTTCCGGGCTTCATAGCGAGGAGCCGGCGGGACGCATCCCCCAATTCACGTACCGAGATGCGAAGGTGCGTGCCGTCGGGAGCGGCCGACAGCGAATACGGGTGCGATTCCAGCCACAGACCTGGCGTGAGGAACCGCCAGTTGAAGAACTGACCGCCCTTTGCGGGAAGCATTCCCAGGTCACGCCCGCGCATGGTGATGGTCACCACGTCGTTGGCTTCTTTGCGCACTTCGGATACGACGAGGTGGTGACGAAGCGAGCGCGCAAGGGGAACGACGAAGCGGAAGATGACAATCGACGCGAGCGTGCCGACGTAGAGCACGATCCAGTACCAGCGGGCCCATTTGCCGTCAGCAAAGAGCTGGCCATTGCTGAACTGATGCGGAATCGCGGCGAGCACGGCTGCGTAGGCCAGCAGATGGACCGCGTGCCAAACCTGGTAGGGCAACTTTCGGCGCACGATCACGAGCGACGTGACAACCACCAACACCATCAGACCCATCGCAATAAACGCAAGCAACATGTCCGGCAGCGTGTTGATCATCGAGAAGATTTCGGCAACCGGGTTGAGGTTCTCAGCGAGCCCGTAACCGATGAGTAGGAAAACCATGTGCGCCAAGATCAGGTATAGAACGGGCTTGCCCAGTTTGCGATGCTGCGCAATGACTTTGTCGTGACCGAAGACCCGATCGAGCAGAGGCAACCGTGCGCTCAGTAGCAACGACACGAGCAGCAGATCGCTGCCGACCAGTCCGAGTACGATTCCCATGCCACGCGCGAGATCGCCCCACGCGGTCAGGCGAATGAAGTAAACGGCACCGCCGTCGGCAAGAAAGAGTGCAATCGAAACTGCCACCGAGAGGTAGACGAGTGATTCGAGAAAGTCCATTCCTCGAACTCGCCGCTGGTAGCGCCGCGTGATGCGCTCGCCGTGCGGAGTCGCCGGCACGATCTTCGACGCTCTCGCTGCGGGCTGAGTGGTGGACATGTTCTTTAGGCTCTCTGACTAGCTTGGACAAACCCTATGGCAACCCTATGAGAACGCTATGAAAAAGGAATGTCTCAAAAAGGCGAGAATTGGCTCTACGTCAGCGAAAAATAATGGTCCGCGCGCCATCGAGTAGCACTCGATCTTCACTAAACCACTTAACTGCCTGGGTGAGCGTGCGACTTTCTTCGTCCTGACCAATCGCCTGTAGTTGCTCGGGTGTGCGGGTGTGGTCGACGCGCACCACGTTCTGCTCGATAATTGGCCCCTCGTCCAAATCTGTTGTCACAAAATGAGCGGTCGCCCCGATGAGCTTGACGCCGCGCTGGTGAGCCTGCTTGTAGGGGTTCGCTCCCTTAAACCCGGGTAAGAACGAGTGATGAATGTTGATGATCCGACCGGCGAGCTGCGCGCACAACTCGGGCGAGAGAATTTGCATGTACCGCGCGAGTACGACGAGTTCGATGTCGTGTTCTTCGACGGCGGCCAGAACTCGTGCCTCGAAAGCTGCTTTGCTGTGCGCATCCGTCACCGGCATCGATTCAAACGGAACACCGTAAAACTGCGCCAAGTCGGCGAGGTTGGTGTGGTTGCTTAGAACCAGCGGAACGTCGACCGATAACTGTCCCGCGCGTTGACGAAAGAGCAGGTCGTTGAGGCAGTGTGCAGCCGTCGTGGCGAGCACGAGTGTGCGCAACGGTCTGCCCACAGCATCGATGCGGTGATCCATGTCGTACTTCGCAACGACGGGCGCGACTGCTGTCTCGAACTCGTCGCGTCCGTTTGGCGTTTCCACCTGCAGACGCATGAAGAAGCGCCCGGTGTCATCACTGGAGAACTGCTGACTCTCCGTAATGTTTCCGCCAGCGGCAACAACGGCGCCGCTCACGGCGTGCACGATTCCGGGCTGGTCGTCGCACACGAAGGTGAGCACCCAGTGCGATGCAGAAGTCATACATCACAGCCTAGGCGTAGCCCGTTGGTAGGATTTGAGTGTCTGCCGCCGGCGTATGAAAGGAAGCTTTCGTGTCTCTCAACCCAACCTTCAACGCCCCGCTCGAAGAGGTCGACCCCGAGATTGCGGCGGTACTGAGCCAAGAACTCGGTCGACAGCGCGACTTTCTCGAGATGATCGCGAGCGAGAACTTTGTTCCGCGGGCGATCCTTGAGGCGCAAGGTTCGGTGCTGACCAACAAATATGCCGAAGGGTATCCCGGCAAGCGGTATTACGGCGGATGCGAATTCGTCGACATTGCCGAAGAGCTCGCCATTTCGCGTGCCAAGAGTCTGTTCGGCGCCGCCTATGCCAACGTGCAACCACACGCCGGTGCCACCGCGAACGCGGCCGTCTTGCACGCGATTGCTCAGCCCGGTGACATGATTCTTGGCCTGGAACTCGCCCACGGTGGCCACCTCACGCACGGCATGCGATTGAACTTCTCGGGGAAGGTGTACACCGCGAGTGCGTATGGCGTCGACCCGAATACTTTTCTGATTGACATGGACATGGTGCGTGACGCCGCGAAGAAGAACAAGCCGAAGGTGCTGATTGCCGGATGGTCGGCGTACTCGCGTCAACTTGATTTCGCTGCATTCCGTGAAATTGCTGACGAGGTGGGCGCCAAACTGTGGGTTGACATGGCGCACTTCTCGGGTTTGGTCGCCGCGGGTGTTCACCCGAGTCCGGTGCCCTATGCCGACGTGGTCTCGTCCACCGTGCACAAAACCCTGGCCGGCCCCCGCTCAGGCGTGATTCTCAGCCGCGATGAAGAGCTCGGCAAAAAGCTCAACTCGGCCGTTTTCCCGGGTCAGCAGGGTGGACCACTTATGCACGTTGTCGCGGCCAAGGCAGTGGCCTTCAAGATTGCGGCAACCCAAGAGTTCGTCGAGCGTCAGAAGCGCACGATTCGCGGAGCACAGATTCTGGCCGAACGTCTCGTCGCCGACGACTCGCGGGCTGCCGGCGTCGACGTACTCACCGGTGGTACTGACGTGCACCTGATTCTTGCTGACCTGCGCAATTCCGAGCTCGACGGTCAGCAAGCCGAAAACGTGTTGCATGATGTCAACATCACGGTCAACCGCAACGCCGTGCCGTTCGATCCTCGCCCTCCGATGGTGACCTCAGGTCTGCGAATCGGCACGCCGGCTCTCGCTTCCCGCGGTTTTGGTGATGTTGAATTCACCGAGGTGGCCGACGTCATTGCACATGCCCTGATGCCCAACCCGGATGTAGCCGCGTTGAAAGCGCGCGTCGAAAAGCTCACCGCTGAGTTCCCGCTCTACCCGGGCCTGGAGAGCTGGTAACCGCCACGTGACCGCACGAGCGCTCGACGGTCTTGCCGCGGCGGCCGCGGTCAAGGCGGAGCTTGGCGAACGTATCCGCTCGCTCAAGGCCCGAGGCACGGTGCCGGGGCTCGGCACGCTGCTCGTTGGTGATGACCCCGGCTCGCACTCCTATGTCGGAGGCAAGCATCGCGACTGTGCCGACGTGGGCATTGAGTCGATTCGAGTTGACCTTCCGGCGTCCGCAACGGCCGCGGATGTGCGAGCGGCCATCGCCGACCTCAATTCCGCCCCCGAAGTGACCGGCTATATCGTGCAACTCCCGTTGCCAGCGGGCATGGATGACCGGGAGATGCTCGAACTCATCGATCCGACAAAAGACGCCGATGGGCTTCATCCGACAAACCTTGGCCGCCTCGTCATGGGAGTCGACGGCGGCATCACGTCACCGTTGCCGTGCACGCCAGCCGGCATCGTTGAACTCTTGATTCGCAACGAGGTCGTAATTCCCGGGTCACACGTCGCGGTGCTCGGTCGCGGGCTCACCGTCGGTCGCCCGCTCGGACTCCTGCTCACCTGCAAGGGACTCGATGCGACCGTGGCACTCCTGCACTCTCGCACCACCAACGTGGCCGACGAAGTGTCACGTGCGGATATCGTGGTGGCCGCGGTGGGAGTCCCACACTTCGTGCGACCCGAGTGGATCAAACCCGGGGCGGCGGTGCTTGACGTGGGTATCACGCGCGTCGATGACGGAGGCTCCGGCACATCTCGACTGACCGGGGACGTGCATCCTGAGGTCGCCGAGATCGCCGGCTGGCTCTCACCCAACCCGGGCGGCGTCGGGCCAATGACCCGGGCAATGTTGCTCGCGAACGTTGTGGCGCTCGCCGAAAACGGCCGCTAACTGTAATTCGATATGCGTTTGCGGTAATGCACCGCGTTCTCGATGATGTCGGCGCGTTCGTCTGCGGTGGTTTCGCGTCGCACCTTGGCGGGCACGCCGGCGACGAGCGAATTCGGCGGAATCACCGTGCCCTCAAGCACGAGCGCTCCGGCCGCAACGAGCGAACCTGCGCCGATGACGGCACCGTTCATCACGGTGGCATGCATGCCAATCAGCACATTGTCTTCGACGGTGCAACCGTGAAGCACCGCGTTGTGACCGACCGACACGTTGCGCCCCACCGTGAGCGGAAAGCCCATGTCGACGTGACCCGAGCAGTTGTCTTGAATGTTTGAGCCTTCGCCAATCACAATCGGTTCGGAGTCGCTGCGCAAAACGGCGTTGAACCAGACCCCCGCGCCGGGCGCGATCGTCACGTTTCCGGCCAGCACAACACCGGCGGCCACAAACGCGGTTGGGTCGACGGAGGGAGTCCCGTGGTCGTGCACGTCGATGAGTCGGGCATCCGGGTCAATCGTCATGGTTCAAGGTTACGCCTGACCTACGCTTGACCCATGGAGCAATCCGGGTATCAGGTGCGATTTGGCATGGGCGTTGAGGGGCTTCGACGGTGTGCTCAGGATGCCGACATCATTATCTGGGTGGATGCGCTACCAGCGAGTGATTCGAACATGCCCCACCTGCTCAGCTCCGCCCCCCTCGGGGCCACGCTCATCGCCGCAAACCTGCCCACGAGTCGGGCGGCCGCCCGCTGGGTGCTGGACTATCAGACGGATGTGCAGCGACGACTCGCGATTGCGGTGATTGCCGCGAGCTCGAATTTTGCGGTTGAAGATTTTCTTTGCGCAGGATCGGTCATCGATGCGCTGTCGGAACTCGGGCTCGATGCCACGTCGCCCGAGGCGGCCTGCGCCGAGTCGGCTTTTCGTGGCTTACGGAATGCGACCGCGCACCTTATGACCGCGAGCGTGGCTGGCCGGGCACAACAGGTGCCCGATGAACTCACTCGCATCAACCCTGCGTTCGGCGCGAACGACGTGACCGTCATTCGTGACGCCCGCGTGTAACGTACGCTTGCCCTATGAGTTGTTCGGCCGACCTTTTCAAAGCGGCATTTCGCCACCACCCGTCGGGCGTGGCCGTCATCACCCTCGAGTCGGATGCCGGCCCGGTCGCCCTCACCGCAAGCTCTGTGTTCTCCGTCAGCGCCGAGCCACCAATGCTCGTGTTCTCTGTGTCGCACATGTCGAGCGCGTCCAAGCCATTGCATGCCGCCGACACGTTGGTCGTGCACCTCATTGCCACACCACAGCTCGAACTCGCGAAACTCTGTGCGAAACACGGTGCCGACCGCTTCGCGGGCGACGTCTGGTCGTGGGCGAGGTACGAGTCGGGCGAGCCCTACTTCGAGGCGCCCGCCGTGCGGCTGCGCTGTCGGATCGCCCATCGGGTGGAGGCGGGCGCATCCACCCTCATTGTGGGCGAGGTGCTCGACGTGGTGATTGCCGAAGATGCAGATAATCTCGCGCCCTTGGTGTATCACGATCGCGCCTGGCACCGTCTCGACGACGGGTCAGTTCTCTAGCCGGTGGCATCATTTTTGCTGGTGAGAGGGATTCTCCGACTTTTCGTTTGACACGGAGTCCGTGTGACGATTGACTCTCCCTCATGCTCACAGCTCGAAGCCTCACTTCTACCCTGCTCGTCGCCGTTCTCTCGGTGGCGGGAATCACCTCCGTCGGCGTCTCTTCCGCCTCGGCGCTGACCACGCCGTCGATCGTTGAGACGACAGTTGACAACGTTGTCTACAGGGCCGACACTCGAGCGCCGGGCCTTGGTGCCACGGTTTCTGGCTGGACTGATTTCTCGGGCGATAGCAAACGGGCGGTTGTGCGATCGCGCGTCACAATCAAGGGAGTCAGCTACCCGGTCACCACTGTTGGCAAATTTGCGTTTTATGAAGCATGGCGGTTCAGCGGATTCTCGCTTCCCAACACGATTACGTCGATTAGTGCGTATGCGTTCAAAGGCGCCAGTGCCGAGGGTCTCGTCATTCCAAACTCCGTCACCGACATCGGTGACTACGCTTTCGCTGATTCTAATTTTCCCAATCCGGCGCTGGGAACCGGACTCAAAACGATTGGTAAGTACGCCTTCACGTACGCCAATGTGCGGTCCTTGACGATTCCCAACTCTGTGACTTCGATCGGCGAAGGGGCATTTCAGTCGTCCAACGTCACCTCGCTGACGCTCGGAAAGAGTCTGACGTCGATTGGTAGCCGCGCCTTTAGTTTTAACTATGGTCTAACGTCTGTTGTCATCCCTGACTCGGTGACCACGATTGACTTTGAGGCCTTCAGGAATTGCGAACTGTCCTCGGTGACCTTGGGTAGTGGCCTGCAGACGATCGAATGGGGAACCTTTCGGGACGCAAGATTGACCTCGATTGTCATTCCCAACTCGGTTAAGTCCATTGGGGAACAGGCCTTCATGGGTAATCGACTCGCGTCAGTCACGCTCGGCAACTCCGTCGATAGCATTGGCGCCTCGGCATTCAAATACAACGGAATAGCGTCGCTGGTCATACCCGATTCGGTCACGGTCATTGGGAATCAGGCCTTCGTTGGAAATTCCATGGCCACTCTGAAGCTCGGCAGCTCACTAGAGACCATCGGAGCCTTTGCGTTTGCATACAACGAATTGTCGGGCGACCTCGTCATACCGCCGTCAGTTTCAACCATTGGATCCGGTGCGTTTTCCGACGGCGGCGTCTTCGATTCCGTGGTGCTACCCGATGGTCTCACTGAAATTAGTGACCAAGCCTTCGCATATGACGGGGTGAAACAGGTCAACATCCCTGATTCGGTGACGACGATTGGTGACCGCGCTTTTAGCGGTTCCGATCTGACATCGCTTACTTTGCCGCCTGCACTTGTTTCAATCGGTGACTACGCATTCGAATCCGCAGATTTAACTAACCTGACACTTCCATCGACGTTGGTGACGATTGGGGCCGGGGCTTTCTCCGTAGTGCCGCTGACGTCAATCGCTATTCCGGATTCGGTGACCACAATTGGCAAAAGAGCCTTCTTGTACTCGTCGATCACCTCGCTGACGTTGGGTAAATCGGTTACGACTATCGGGGAAGAAGCCTTTTATGGGCATGGGGTATCTCGCCTCAATGTGCCTGATTCCGTCACGAGAATCGAAGCACGGGCATTTGCTTCGGGCAACTACCTCACCGAGGTACTCATGTCGCGCTCCATTTCGTTCTTGGGCGATAACGCTGTCACATCGAATCGAGCGAATCTCGACGTTCGAATGTTAGGCACCACTCCGCCCGCCTCGGTCGTTGCCGCTGGTGTGCTAGGTAGGTCCTTTCAGGCGGGAGGCACGGTTCAGGTCTCCTACCCCAAGACGACTCCCGACAACTATGGTTCGACCTGGCAGGGATATGTCTCACAAGCGGTTGTTGGCATCTTCTATGATTCCAACGGGCATGGCGTTAATCCGACTTCCGAGATTTCGACCGGAGTGAGCATTGCCGCCGTTGGGCAGGCCGACCCTTCGGCAGGTCAGTTTCCTTTCCAGGGCTGGTATACCCAGCGCGTGGGAGGAACACGGGTAACTTTTCCGGCGACCATCACGAGCCTGACGACCCTTTACGCACAATGGGGATCGTCTTTCGATACCTCTGCAACTCCCACTATTCAGGGTGTCGCCAAGGTGGGGGAGACACTCACGGCGCACGCTGGAACGTGGAGCCCCGAGCCGACACTGACGTACGAGTGGCGTCGGAGCGGTAGTGCAACGGTTATCGGCACGGGTGAGTCCTACGTTGTCACTCCGGATGACTTTGGATTGACGCTCACCGTGACTGTCACGGCGACGGCGTCCGGTTACCAAACACAGGTTGCAACGAGTGCGCCCACTGTTGCTGTGGCTGCGGCCGCCTTCAGTGTTACTCCAACCCCGACCATTGTGGGAACAGCGGCCGTCGGCAAGCTGTTGCGCGCGAGTGTGGGAGAGTGGGCCGAACCGGCTGCGTTCACGTATGTATGGAAGACGACCAGTGCTACGAACGTCACGACGACGGTTGGTACCGGCGAGACCTACACCGTTGCCGGACAAGACCTCGGCAAGCGCGTGTCTCTCACGGTGACCGCGACCCTGAGCGGTTACGTGACAACATCGAAAGTCAGTTCGCTTACCACCGCCGTGGCCACGGGTACGTTTGCTTCCGCGCCCACTCCCACCATCTCTGGCACCGCACAATTCGGTCAAACGCTGACCGCCGTCACCGGAACGTGGAGTAATTCGGCCACCCTGACCTACCAGTGGAAGCGATCGGGCTCGGCCACCGTCCTGGGAACCGCCGCACGCTACACGGTTGGTGTTGCCGATGTGGGGGCAACACTCACGGTAACCGTGACGGGCACGCAGACGGGCATGCTCACGACGAGTAAAACGAGTGCGGCCACGGCCACGGTCTTTTTGGCCACCTATGCGACGACTCCGACACCCACCATTTCGGGGGTGCCACAGGTTGGCAAAACGCTCACCGCTGTCACCGGTACATGGAGTAACGCTCCGACGTTCTCATATCAGTGGCGCCGTTCGGGTTCAACCTCCGTCATTGGCACGGCAGCGACGTACTCCGTGGCAGCGGCAGACATGGGAACCACCATCACGGTGTCCGTCATCGCCACGAAACCTGGTTTTGCTACGACAACGAAGACGAGCACGGCGACAATCGCTGTGGTGGTGGGGTTGTTCGAAACGACGACGACTCCGACAATCTCGGGTTCCGCCACCTTTGGGCAGACCCTCACGGCCGTGACGGGAACATGGAGTAACTCTCCCACGTTCACCTACGAGTGGCGTCGTTCGGGCTCGACCACAGTCATCGGCACGGCGTCAACATACTCGGTGGCTGCCGCCGACATCGGAACGGCCCTCACCGTGACCGTCATTGGATCTCAATCCGGTTTCATCTCGGTGACCAAAGTGAGCGACGCCACCGCGACGGTGGTTTCGGCCGCTTTCGACACCGCGCCGAATCCCACCATCTCGGGTACGACCACGGTGGACCAGACCCTGACGGCCGGCACAACTGGGTGGGTGCCGAGCACGGGTGTGACCTTCACCTACGTGTGGAAACGCGCAGACACGAGCGGCGGAGCCGGAACGACTATCGGCACAAATCTCAGCACATACAAACTCGTTGGGGCCGACCGCGGAAAGTTCATCACGGTCACGGTAACAGCCGCCAAAACCGGCTACACGAGCACAACCCGAACGAGTTCGCCCACGGCGGCCATCGGCTGAGCGATCACAGTTGACTGGGCCCGTCACATGGTGGGCCCAGCCGGCGGGTGACCGTGAGTCGGTGACTAGTCTTCGGGTGTGAAGTTCAGCGCAAGCGAGTTCATGCAGTAGCGGTCACCGGTTGGTGTGCCGAAACCGTCGGGAAACACGTGTCCGAGGTGACCGCCACACTTGGCGCAGCGCACCGGCGCCGGCTGTGCGCCTGCGCCGCCGGATTGAACGGTGCTTGGAGGCACGCGCATCCACCCTCATCGTTAGTGAGGTGCTCGACGTCGTGATTTTTGACGATGCCGACGGTCTCTCCCCGCTCGTGTGTCACGACGGCGCCTGGCACCGTCTCGACGACGGATCGGTGCTTTGGGTCGCCACTAACGGTTGACGCGAACGCCCCAGCGCGCCTCGAATGGCACGCCTGGCTCAAGCCAGATCAGGCCGTCGCCTGAGTTGAATGCGTTGGGCGCCGCGGTGGAGGGTTGAATTGCCGCGGCATGAACGGCCCTTCCGTCTGCCGACGGAAAGTGTGACGGAGTGAATATCACCACGTGTGCGAATGTTGAATCTTGCCAGACGTCAAGACCCCAGCCATTGTCATCGGTGAGGTACGTGTGCGCGTTGCCATGTGAGTCACGCGCTAGGTCGGTGAAATCCTCGTCAATGCAACTTTGTGCGACCGGGATGCCATTGCGGAAATCGAGTTCTGTGCCGGCCGTTGCACGAGTCGAAACAGGTATCTGCCGACTATCCGTGACGATCTGAGTTGCGGCGTTGCTGAACACCTTGAGTTCACCGGTCGGCAAGGCCGAAAACTTGAAATATGGATGCGCGCCCGTGGCATACGGCGCCGCTTCGTCCGATCGATTCGTGGCTCGATGGGTGACCGTGAGCCCGTCTTCGTCGAGGGAGTAGGTGACGGACGTGTTGAGAAAAAAGGGATAGCCCCCACTCCGTTCGATTGCGGCAGTGAGCGTCACGCTCGAGTCCGTCTTGGCCGTGGCCACATACGGGTAGTCGAGGAGCAAGCCGTGGTTCGCGTTGTGTTGATCGACGATATTGATGTCGTTCTGAAGTGACTCACCGCGGTAAGTCCAACGTCCGCCATCGAGACGATTCACCCAGGGTGACATGATTGCGCCCGCGCAGAGCGGTTTCGACTGGTTCTCGTCGTAAGGTTCGATGAGCTCGATGTCATTGAATTCCAGCACCCGCAGGGATGCCCCAATTTGAGCAATGACGGCACGGTAGACACCGCGCGACGAAGTGAACGAGAGAACGTGTTGTTCCCCGGAGGCAGGTACCACGATATAGTGGCCCTATTCTTTGTCAGCGGCAAGAGTCGTAATCGACCCCGTAATCATGCCGACCAAAGTGTCGCCGTTGAACTGTGACGTGGGAGCGTCTTTAACAATCCTCCCCAGGCGAAGAACAATCACCCGGTCGGTCACCTCGAGGACGTGCGGCAAGGTGTGAGAAATGAAGATGACGCCGAGACCTTTCTTCTTTGCCGCCTTGATGACCTGCAACACCTCGCCGGCCTGACGTGCCCCGAGGTGATTGGTCGGCTCGTCGAGAATGATCACCTTGCGAGCCCACGCGACGGCGCGGCCGATGGCTACTGCCTGGCGTTGTCCACCAGAAAGCTGCGAAACAGCCCGGTTTGACGCGGGCACAGCAATGCCAACCTCTTCGAGATCCTTGTGAGCTTCTTCTTCCATCTCCTTACGAGCAAGGAAGCCGAGCTTTCCGAAAAGTCCTTTGACGAATTTCTCACGACCGAGGAAAACGTTCTGCGACACAGTCAAGTGAGGTGCGAGACCACTTTCTTGGTACAGGGTTTCGATTCCTGCTTCGAGGGCTTGCCGTGGTGAGTGCCACTGCACCTCTTCACCATCGAGGAACATGTGGCCACCGTCGGGCTCGTGTGCGCCCGACAGGACCTTGACGAGTGTTGACTTGCCAGCGCCGTTATCTCCAACGAGCCCCAGCACTTCACCTGCGTGCAACTTGAAGCTTGCACCGTCGAGTGCAACCACGGAGCCGTAGCTCTTTGAGACGTTTCTTACTTCGTAAAGTACTTTGCCAGTCATTAGCGTGCACCGTTCTTCTTTTGGAGAGTTTGGACTGCGACCGCACCGGCAATCAAAACAGCCACGACAATCTGCTTCCAGTCAGTTGCAACACCGATCATGAGCAAACCGCTCTGGACGGTGATGAGGATGAGGGTTCCAATCACGGTGCCCCACATGCGACCAATACCGCCCATCAGGGATGCGCCACCGATGACCGTGGCAGCAATCGCGTAGAGCTCCATGCCTGCTCCGGCGGAGGGTGAGCCGCCGCCGAGGCGGACGTATGCGTAGAAGCCGGCAAACCCGGAGAGCGCGCCTCCGACGAGATAAATCTTAGAAATGTGGCGACCCACGTTGATACCCGCGGCTCGAGCGGCGAACTCATTCGAGCCGATCGCATAGGTGTAAAGGCCGAAACGTGCTTTGTGAAGGAATAAACCGACAACCAGGGCCACGAGCGCCATGATGATAACCATGGGTGAAAGTAGCCCGGTATCGAACACGTCAGGATCGAGACCCGGAATGCGCATCGGGTTAATCAGACCGAAGTCAGTTGGGCCTTGAAGGGGCATGCCACCGGAAATGATGATGGCCATACCTGTTGCAGCACCGAACGTGGCGAGTGTCGCAATAAAGGGAACGATTTTGAAAACATTGATGAGAAGCGCATTGACTGCACCGACGAGGAGACCCGTTGCGACCGCGACGACGGCAGCAAGACAGAGTGCAGGCCAGGCTTCGGGTCCGGTGAGTTTAGATGTGAGTTGAAGTCCGTTGACCATGACCCAACCCGATGTGACGGTGGCGAGGCTCAGGGTGGCACCGACCGAAAGGTCGATGCCACCGCTGATTACCACCAGGGTTTCGGCAACGGCAAGCAGAATGTAGGCACCCCAGTCCGTGAGAATCGTGCTTCCCACGCTCGTGCTGAGAAAAACTCCGCGCGAGAGGGGGGTGAACACAGCCACCAAGACCACCAGGACCAAAACCAAGAGAGCGGTTTGGTTACCTGTAAATGCCTGCACACGTTCTTTCACAGTGCGCTTCTGCTTGCCGTCAACCATTTTCAAACCCTGTTTCTTGTGGGTGTAGTTAGTTAGCTACGTAAGTGTACTTCTTGAGGTCCGCGGCCGAAGTCTTGGCGTCAAGAGTCACATTGGGGATAACAACGTCGCGAGCGGCAGGCGACTTCTTGTTCTTGATGTAGTCGACCAGGGTCTGGATGGCGAGGCGAGCCTCAGCAGCCGGGTCCTGTGCGATGAGGGCAGTGATGACACCGCTCTGGATGAGCTCAACGTTTGCCGGGTAGGCGTCGTAACCAACGAGAGCAACCTTGCCGGTCAGGTTCTTGGCCTGAAGAGCGGCAGCAGCACCCGAAGCGTTGGTTCCATCGATCGCGAAGATTCCCGAGAGGTTCGGGTACTTCGTGAGCCAGTTCTCAACGTTCGAAGCAGCGGTCTGCGGGTTGGACTCCGAGTAAGCAACGTCCTGGATGACGATGCCAGGGTACTTAGCAGCAACGGCGGCCTTGAAGCCTTCGAGACGAGCAACGTTGGTGGTAGCGGTGGCCGAGGTCAGACCCACAACGACGTCGTAGGTGTTGCCGTCGGTGTAACCGATTGCGCCAGCGATAGCGTCGGCAGCCTTTGCGCCACCGTCGCCGTTGTCACCGGTGATGAACGTGACAACCTTGGACAGGTCGGTGACGTGCGTGTCAACGTTGGCAACAGCGATGCCGGCTTCAATAGCCTTGTCGTTTGCAGCCTGGAGGCCATCGGGGTCGGTCGGGATGAGAACGAGTCCGTCCGGCTTCTGAGCGATGACGTTCTCAACGATAGGAAGCTGAGTTGCAACGTCGTAGTTCGAGGGGTCACCCTGCCAGATGAGCTCGACGCCCTGAGCGGCAGCTTCTTCCTCAGCACCAATCTTCATGGCCTGGAAGAAGGGGTCAGACTCCGCGCCCATGACGAAAGCAATCTTGATGGGCTGGTCGGATTGTGCAGCACAGCCAGTCGCACCGAGCGCAAGCGCGCCCACAATGCTCATGGCTGTTGCGATCTTGATAGAACGCTTCATTTTTTTGTCTCCTTGGTGTGTGGCAAGGCGACAATCAAAAAATGAGAAGCGCCATTGCACGTTTTTTTTGGTCTTTTGCGAGAGCGTTCTCGCAAATTACATGATTATGTAACCAGATTGCCTCTCATGTGCGCAACTTCAATGACGTCACGAGCCGTAACGATTCGGTAACAGGCGCGGGAATTTTGTTTTGCGACAGAATGAGAACGTGTCCAAGCCCACCCTGAATGACGTTGCGACCGCAGCCGGTGTGTCTCGAGCAACTGCGTCCCGAGCACTCTCGAGTTACGGCCGCGTTTCTGGCTCGACCGTCGCCATGGTCAAACAAATTGCCGACGAGATGGGTTATCAACCGAATGAAATTGCCCGCTCGATGCGGGCGGGAAAAACCCGCACAATCGGCCTCGTCATCATCGCCGACTTCACGAACGTCTTTTTTGACCGAGCCACCAAAGGCATTGTCGACACAGCGCGCGATCTCGGATACCAAGTGCTCATTTACAACACGAACGAGGATGTCGCCCTCGAGCGTGAGGCCATCACAACGCTGACGCAGAAACGCGTCGACGGACTCATTGTTGTGCCATCCACAGATGAGGGCCATGAGCACCTCATTTCGTTGACGAAGACATCTACGCCACTCGTCATCATCGACCGCGAGTTGTCCGGAGTGAACGCGACCATGATTGTGACTGACGACGCGACGTCGTGCGAGAGTGCAGTCCACGAGGCGTTTGCGTTAGGTCATCGCAGTATGGGCTTCTTGATTGCTACCCCGGCGGTCATCGGCTATCAGCAGTCCAGGCCCGAGCTGCAAAACTCGGCGATTGAATCCCGCGTTCGCGGCTTTCTTTCTGCGACCAAGAAACACAGGGAAATCAAGGCGCAGTGGGCATTCTCTGAAGAGTCGCCGGAGACCGCACTCTCAGCCGCCAGAAACTTGCTCGATTCCGACATCGCTCCGTCGATCATCTTCACGAGTAACAACGATATGGCGCTCGCGGTGCTCAAAGTAGCGGGAGAGCGCGGGCTCACCATCGGAAAACAGGTGTCGCTGGTGACCGTCGACGACTCGCCGTGGCTTGAAGCGATTACGCCGGGAATCACCGTCATTTCGCGCCCAGTTGCCGAGCTCGCGGAGCTTGCAGTTCGCAAACTTGCGGCGCAGATGGAGAAATCTGCAAATAAGCCAGAGGTTGTTTTGCTCCCTACGGAACTGATTAGCCGCGGATCCGTCGCAAATCTGACCTAGGTTAATCGAGCGGTAACGCCCCGTTGCTCGCTACTCTTCAGGCGAAAAATTAAGCGCCAACGAGTTCATGCAGTAGCGGTCACCGGTCGGTGTGCCGAAACCGTCGGGAAACACGTGTCCGAGGTGACCGCCACACTTGGCGCAGCGCACCTCGGTACGAACCATGCCCAAGGTCGTGTCCTCAATGAGTTCCACGGCATCGGGTCGCACCGATTCGTAGAAGCTAGGCCAGCCGCATCCCGAGTCGAATTTTGTGCCGGACTTGAAAAGTTCGTTGCCGCATCCCTTGCACGTATACAGTCCCGCGCGTTTCTCGTCGAGCAGCTCACCCGTCCACGCGCGCTCCGTTGTCGCTTGGCGCAACACGGCGAAAGATTCTGCGTCGAGTTCGCGTTTCCACTCATCGTTCGACTTGGTCACTTCGTAGTTCATGGCACGCCTCCCGTTGTGTCGTGACTCAACTTTACGCGACCGGCCGCCGGTCACAGGTGGGCGGATGCGCTCTGCGGCTAACTGAGCAGCGACGCCATTTGCTTCTGAATGAGCTTGGCTGCACGCTCAGGTGACAGGCGAGAGATGCGATCCATCATCGTCGCGTCAGAGCCAACGAACGCATGGAACGGGTTCTTCTCGAACGCATCGGCGATGACCTGTGCCGCTTTTTCGGGTGTCGACATCGCGAACTTTGGTGCGTTCGGGTCGCTGGCCATTTTCTCGGCCTCGGCTTCGGTGGTGACGCCCGAGTTGACACTGATGTTTGTCGAGACCGCACCGGGAAACACGAGCGAGACGCCGACACTCGTTGACGCGAGTTCGGAGCGCAGCGCCTCCGTCATCAATTTCACCGCCGCTTTGGATGCGCCATAAATCGACTGACCCGGCACGGGCACGTAGCCACCCATGCTCGAGATGTTCACAATCTGCGCTTCGGGCCGCGCGAGCAGGTGGGGGAGAAACTCCTTGACCATGTTCAGTGTTCCGTAGAAGTTAACGTTGAACACGCGTTCGGCATCCGCATAACCAAGGTCGTTGATAGTGACGAACTTCTGGATGATCCCCGCCACGTTGATGAGCCCGTCGACTTGCCCGTGCTTCTTGATCACGGCCGCGGGAAGAGCCGCAACGAGTTTGCGATCGGCCACGCTGAGTGCATGCGCACTCATGTTCTCGGCACCCTCGCGGGCGAGGT
>Ga0114976_10000304_pt1 | contig 30343 bp, 29 predicted proteins | sample S_130805_EF_Meta_FD_87319 | JGI IMG/M metagenome (GOLD analysis project Ga0114976, IMG submission 87319) | Freshwater microbial communities from Lake Simoncouche, Canada to study carbon cycling - S_130805_EF_MetaG | ecosystem: Environmental > Aquatic > Freshwater > Lake | place: Lake... | reverse complement strand
ATAAATTTATATAAAGAAAAAAATTAAAAAAAAATTATAAAAAATAAAAATAAGAAAAATAATCTAAAATAAATTAATGTTAAAAATATTTTAAATTTTATATCAAAAAAAAAAATAAACAATGTAATCATTAATAATTTTAAAGCATTTAAATTTTTATCTAAAATATTTTTATAAAAGTAATTCATTTTACTTTATTTTATTTTTAATTTTTAATTTTAAAAAAATAACAAGAGTTAAGTATAGTAGCAGTGTAATTAATAAAATAAAAAGATAAGATAATTTAGTAAATGTTAAAGTGTAGGGAAAAATTAATACAAAAATCAATAGGATTGATGCGACATTTTTTTTTGGGAACTTATATAAGATCAAATGATGTAAGTGATTACTATCAGCTTTAAATGGATTTTTTTTATTTAAAATTCTTTCAAGAAATAATCTGAACATGTCAAGTCCTGGTACTGCCATAATTAAAAAAATTATATCAACATTAGAAATAAAATTTGCATTATAGGATTTTATAAAAAAATAACTCAGTAAAAAAGAAATTGAGATAGTTCCGTTGTCACCCAAAAAAATTTGGTTTCTATTATTTAAGTAAATAAAAAATATATAATAAAAAATTAATAAAATAAATAAATTTGAAATATATTTATTAAATATAAAAAAAAATATTATAAATATAAAATAAGATATTGATAAAAGATTTAAGCCATCAATCATATTGCATGCATTTATGAAAAGTAAAATACATAAGATAGTAAAAAAAGTAGCAAAATATTTTAAAAGTATAGGATACTCTAAAAAAGAGAATCTTAGTTCATAAATAACTAAATTTTTGTCAATTTTAATTAAAAAAAATAAAAATAAAAAAGAAAAGAAGAATTTTATTTTATAAGAGAGAATATATTTGTCATCTAGAATGCCGAGAATAAAAAATAAGATAAATGTTATTAAGAATGAAAAATACTGCACGGAGTCACCAATATTAAAATAGAATAACTTTATCTTAAATAAATATCCTACTGCAATAATGAAGAGAAAATTAATTAAAAAAAAAATCCCACCAATGCTTGCGACTTTTTTCTTATGTATTTTTCTTTTTAAGGGCTTGTCAAATACATCTAAATATAATGAAATTTTATAAAAATTGCAGAAAAAAAAATAATTTAACACAAAAAAAAATAAAATAATAAAAAACTCAATCATAAATATTTTCTATTGTGTAAATATAGCAGAAATCCAAATGGCAAGAATATTTGAGGTGCTAGCCAGTTATTAAAAAGATTTCCTGAAGGAAAAAAAGGTAGAATTGAAATCAAAATGCTTAAATAAAGCAAAAACTCAATATTTTTTTTGTTATTGTAAATTGGTTTAACCAGCCCAGTAAATATCTTTATGCTTACTTGAATAAAAAATATCAACAAAAATAAAAATCCAAAAGTTCCTGTTTCCGCTAATAGTTGTAAATAAAAATTATGAGGATGAGTTGTGCATGAAAATTCATTATATATAAATTTATGACAGACAAACCTAAACATGCCTGGTCCGTGCCCAATTACGGGACTATCATAAAACATTTTTAAAGCTGTTCTTGCATGTGCATTATGATGTACGCTTAAATAAACAAAATCTTTTGGGTCGCTTTTTTCAGATTTCCATTCAAACGACATTGTATTATTTAATTGGCTTATCGTTAAATCTATCATTCTTTTTTTTATTGGTTCAAAATTGAGAATGGTAAAAAAACTTAGCAGTAAAACAAATACGCCTAGATAAATATTAATTTTTTTTCTAAAATAAACTAAAGTTAAAAGAGAAAATAAAAATATTGAAAAGAAAGCAGTTCTTTCTCCAGAAATAAAAATTATTATGACTACATACAATAAACCTGAAAATAAAATATAAAAACTGTTTTTTTTCCTTAAAAGATAAATAATTGAAATGGCAAATAAAAGACTCCCAATTCTTGTTAAATACGATCCTACTACTAATTTTTTTGTTAAAAAACCCGATAATCGGGTCAATTCTCCTGTTGAATTATTCACTAAATAAAAAAAATTTTTTATAAAAATGAATTCATACAATGCTCCAAGAGTCGTAATAAATATAGCAATTATTGAAGAAAATATAAATTTAATAAATAAATTTTTATAATTTTCAAGAGCATACCAAATCGCAATAGAACAAATATAAAACCTAAAAAAGAAAAAAGAAGATTTTAAAGAATGTAAAATATTTTCTGAAAATAAACTACTGACTATAAGAATTGCATTGAATAATAGAAAATATTTTAAAAAATTATTTTTGAAATAAAATAAATCTTTTTTTTTATAAATTTTAATAAAAAAAAAAAATATTATTAAAAGAGTAGTGCAATCTGTAATAAAGGGTCCTAATAAAAAGGAAAAAGGAATAAATAGAATTAAATATAAAAAAAATTTATCTATCATAATATTTATTTAATAACTTATTGGAAAAATATATACAAAATACAAAAAAAATAATTATTAAATAATAATAAAAAGTGTAGACAGGATATACTCCAAAATGAATTATTCTCCAAACAACCACAAATGCTAAATAGTTAGTAACAATTGAAGAATTCATAGAGAGATAATTAATAACTCTTTCAATATAAACCAGAACACTTATTAAAAAAATTAGAGTTATTATTAAAATAAAAATAGAATCAGAATAATATATAAATGCTATAAACCCAGGAACAAAAGTGCTTTTGTAAAAGCTATCACTATTTTGTTCTTTTTTAAAAAAATTTTTTTCATAGAAAGTTACATCTGATTTATTTGTTTCTTTAAGTGCCTTTAAATAAAAATTTAAACCTTTTTCTTTATAAGAAATAACAGTTGATAAACCATCAATACCAACCCATCTTTGGGTTCCTAACGTAAAAAAATCATTTATAAAAGAAAAATGATAAACTATTTTTTTATTAGAATTACTCGATCTGACAATTGAAACAATTGCCACTGATAAAAAAAAAATAATCGTTAAAAAGAGAAGAAACTTTATATTAAAACTCCTTTTTTTTAATTTTTTAAAGACAGAAGAAAAAATAACAAGCTGTTCAAATATCATTGCTCTACTATGAATTGAAATTGAAATCAAAAAACCTTGAATAACATTATATAAAATAAATTTTTTTATATTTTTTTGTTTATCTTCAAATTCAAGAAAAAGGCATCCGATTACTAGGATACCGAAAAAAAGAAAAATTTTAAAAATATGTTCAATAATATCAAAACTTAAATAAGTTTTTCCTCGATAAGCTACAGAAAAAAAATAATTTAAAAAAATTAACAAAAGAGATAAAAAAATATATGAAAAATATAATTTAATTTTATTGTTTAAAAAAAAATTCTTTAATCCAATAAGTCTACAATTGTTAAATTTATTATTATTTGATGATAAAATAAAATTATTAATAATGAAGAAGGTAAAAAATATTATTAAAATAGAAAGAGAAGAAATGTTAAACACCTCTGAATAGTGTTTATTTAGATATTCATCTGTCATTATAATATAACTTTGTGGACTTTCTGGAAGACGACGATAAGTATAGTCATTAAGTATAAAAAATATTGAACATTTAAACCAAAATCCTAAATATAAAAAAATACTAATATACAATTCTGTATAAGAATGAAATTTAAGACAAGTGTAGTAAAAGTAAAAAATAGATATTACAGAAAATATTAAATAAGATGTAATAGAATGTTTTAAATAAAAAATACTAGTAAAAAAAAGTATAATATTTAAAAAAAATATTAAATTAATTAGAATACAAATATAATTTTTATAATTTTTTATTAAATGCATGTAATTTATAGTCAAAACTATAAATTAGAATAGAAAAGAATGAATAAGAAAAATATAACAAATAAATTTTATTAAACAAAATACAAGTAAACAAAAAAAATAATATAACTAAAGAAAATAAAGCGTCTCTAAAAAAAACAGATTGACGATTATACAAAATACCTACATTCAAAATCCGAATTATCTGCGCATAAAACATAAAAATACCCCCAAATAAACTGTAAATTAAAATTTTAATTAATTCATTGTAAGAAGGATAAGTATTAATCATTAAAAGAATTATAGCAGTAGATAGCAATAGAGAGTAAAAAATAAATAAATATTTAAAAATAACTGGCAGAGAAATGTCTCGATTTAAATAACTAGCGCCAAAAGTTGTCGTTATTATAGATCCTGGAAAATTAGCAATAGCAATACAAATCAGGACATCCGCTACTACATTAGGATCATATTCTTTACTTAAAATAAAACGCATTAAAAAAGTTGATGCAATTAAAAACAAAGAAGAAAGAAATGCGGAATTGTCAAATTGAAAATATTTTATTTTATGCACTTTCTTAGCGTTATCATTTAAAATAAAAAAACTAGAAAAATAAAATATATTAATAAATGAACACACTATCAAATAAAGTGATAAAATATTTTTTTCATTATCAAAATTTAACGTAAACATAAAAATTAGATATAAAAATAAATAAGAATAAAAAATTATTAGAGAATCTTTATACTTTTTCTTAATTTCATTAAATGCAATTTTTAATTCGCAAATCCAAAAACTTAATATAAATATTATAATACTAAAATAAAAAAAATTATTTTGATTATTAAATAAATAAGTTTTTACAAGAAGATAAAATAAAATGATTATTAAAGAAATAAACAAACGAAATTTAAAATGATATTTTAATAGATAAATATTTTTATCAATAACAGAGATATTTCTAATGTTTGATGAAAAAATCTGAGTAACAACAAGTAGAAAACTAGACGCAACTAAAAATTCTACTGAATAAGAGCTAGTAGTGAAAATATACAATAAAACAAAGATTATAATTATAGAAAAATTAGAATTTAAATATAATAAGTTAAATATATTTCTATTAACTAATTTATGTAATATACTTGTAGTATCGAAATTTATTAGACGGTTTTTTTTACCCTCTTCGTAATTATTTCTAAAAATTTTACTAATAAAAATAAATGAGTTAAAAGCAGCTTTTTTCCAATTATAGAAAGATAATATTTTTTGATTAGAATTTTTTAATTTTTTAAAATGATATAAAGCAGTTAAATTTTTTTTTAATACTTTATAAATACTTAAATGATCTATTGGATCAAAATAAATAGCATGCTTTCCAATCGTTGACGGAATACCTGACATTTTAGAACTAAATATTGGTAATTTATTCGCTATTCCTTCCAACAAAGTTATTCCAAAAGATTCGCAAGACGATGCAAATAAAAAAAAATCCATTTTTTTTAATAAAGATAAAATCGCTTTTTTATCTAGATACCCATAATAAATAACTGAATTTCTTTTATAATTATTCAATTCATTACAAGATTTAAGAAATAAATTCTTAGCTTTTTTATTAGAATAAAAACCAACTATATGTAGCTTAACATTATAATTTTCTCGAATGAGTAACTCTATGGCTTTAACAACATTCCATTGATGTTTATATAAGTCTATTGGAGAGATATAAATAATATTGGTAATATTATTTTTACTTATTAATTTTTTTTTAATATTAGAAATGTAATCGCTTGAAATTCCATGTGGAATGATAATAAATTTTTTTGCTTTTCCTATATGATTTTCAATCTGATTTTTTCCATAATTGTTAAGATATATAACTCCATCGGCATTTTTTTGAGATAAGTAATATATATATCTTAAGAAAATTAATTTGAATGTCTGATAAGAAAATCCGTATCTTATAATTTCATAGTTACTAAATGGTAGTAAATTTTGATATAAAATAATAACTTTTCTAAATTTTCTTAAAACAACTCCATCTAAAGAATAAAGAACATCACAATTATGTTTTTTTAAATTTATATATAAAAAAAATATTTTCCATAATATGTTATATAAAAAATTATCTTTTATTTTTATAACATTTATATTTTTTTTATATAATTTTAGTTTAGAAAAATAATAATATAGACTGGGATTGCACCATAAAATTATCTTATTGATTTTTTGTTTATTTAAGAATTCTCTACTTAAATTGATTAAAATATTTTCTATATGAGATATTCCACCGCCTGACTTAATATTAACGGCGTTTATCCCAACTATCATTGTTTGTTTTTTTAAAAATTAATATTTTTGTGCCAAGATATAATATTTTTCAAACCTTCATTTAAACTTGTTTTTTTTTTATATTTTAAAAATTTATTTATTTTTTTTAATGAAGGAACTCTTCTCGGAACATCTTCATAACTTTTTCCAAAGACTTTTTTATGATCTATAAACTTTAATTTTGAATTAAATTTTTCTAGTTTTTTTATTTTTTTTGCCAAATCTATAATCTTTATTTCCTTGTTTGACCCAATATTATAAATATCATTTTCACATTTTTTATTATGAGAAACTTCTACAACTCCATTTACGACATCATCAATATATGAAAAACTTCTTGTCTGTTTTCCATTGCCATGAATGAGAACATCCTTATTTTTTAAGAAACGATCTAGCATCATAGTAAGAACTCTCCCGTTCCCCAGACTATCTAGGCTAGGACCATAAACGTTAAAAAATCTAAATATGACAAACTTTAGATTTTTTTCTTTTGCATAGGCGATTAGGTAATGTTCTGATACCGCTTTTGAAGAAGAATAACACCATCTATTAATTTTTGTTGAACCTAATACTCTATCGTCATCTTCGCTCCATGGAACTTTGGAATTTTTTCCATAAACTTCAGAAGTCGAGGCAAATATAATTTTGCATTTTTTATTTGAAGCTAACTCAAAAATATTTATTGAAGCTTTTAAATCTATGTCTAAAGTTTTTAATGGCTGCTGAACATATTTCAAAGGATCCGCAATTGCTGCGAAATGATAAATATAAGAATTTTTTTTTATAATTTTTTTTAGCTTTTTAATATTTAGTATAGACGCTTTGTAAAAAGAAAAATTTTTATTTTTTTTTAAATCTCTTATTCGATAATTGTCGCTAATATCTATACAATAAACTTTAAAGCCTTTTTCCAATAACAATCTGCATATATGGGAACCAAGAAAACCAGCTCCACCGGTAACATAAACTCTGTTACTTAAATTCATAATATATATAATTTACCAATAACAATTTTTATTCAAGTATTGAATAGGATTCTGATTTTTCCAATACTCTTTTAAATAAGTTCGCGATCCTTGCCAACCATCTATCCCTAGTAAAGGATTTAATGTACTTCCTATGTCAATATACGTGTTTTCATCATGTTCTTTGAATAACTCATGAACAATTATATTACTCAAACTTGCCGCTGATATTAAAAAAATATAATTTTTAATATTATTTTCTTTTATGAAAATTTTTAATTTTTTAATTAATGAATAATCATTTATTAAACAATTTTCTCCAACTGTAAATATCTTTTTAATGTCAAAAGGTAAATTATTCGATGATAAATTTTTATTTGCAATTAAAATAATATCTCTCTTTTTGATTTCTTCTAAAAATACATTTATAAATAAATTGTAATTTCCGTTTTGAAGAAGATTAGAAAAAGTAATATTTTCATCATCATCGAAAAATGATCGCAGAAAATTTACATGTTTATATCCAGAACAACATGAACAAGGTATTCCTTTAAAATAATTATTTTTTTTAAATACTAAAGACTCTATCAATTTTTCTCTATAAAATTGATCTCTCTCTGGCAAAAATTCTTTTTTTTCATTTACTGAAAATCTTGCATAAGTCTTCTTATTATCGAGTATCCAATGATCAATATCTATGATTAATTTTTTATTTTGTATAATAAATAATTCGCCGTCAGAAAATCTTGAAAATCCAAAATTTTTTCCTGACTTTACCTTAGATAGAAAATATAAAAAATCATTTTTAAATTTTTTTTTTCTATTCTGAGAAATAAAAAAATTATATTTTATTTTAAAAAAAAATAATTTAATTATTTGATAAACTTTCTTTATAAAAAAAATCATTTATTTGTAATCTTCTTTATAATTTTAGATAACTTAATTTTGTTTTTCAGATAAAATCCTTTTAATTTTAATTTATCTAAAAATTGTAATTTAAAACCTTTGCTAATATATTTAATTAGAATGTCATCCATTTCTTTCTGACGTTTTGTATTATAGGATATGGCAAATTTATCTGTTCCAATTTTCATAGCATAATAAGGATCACTGCCCCATTTTGATCTATCTTTTTTTGGATGGGGGGGTACATAAGTATCGATATTCAAATATTTTTTAAGCACATAGGAAAAATGAATGTCTTCTCCAACATATTTAGACTGTTTTAAGGAAGGAAGTTCTCTCCAAAATGTAGATAACCATTCTCTTTTAAAAAACCAACTGTGCCCAACAATATCTACTTTTTCAATTTTATCGTTAGGATTGTTCCAGCCAAATTCTTGTCCAACAATATATTTATTATTAGAAGCAAATCTAACTCCCCTTGCTCCCAACAGAGCTGGCTTTGTATTCATACACTCCATACAATTTTTTAACCAATTTTTACCTGGTATTGTGTCATCGTCAAAAACGCATATAAAATTTGAATTTGAATTAAGGGCAAAAGCAAATCTAGACCAGACACCTAAATTTTGATTACAATTAGCGTGTACTATCTTTTTATCAATTTTATTGTTAAAGTTTTTATAATAATTTTGCCAAATTAAAATTTCCTTAACTTTTACAGATTGTTCTTTAATAGATTTGATTTGAAGATCTAAATATTCTGCTCTTTTATATCCATTTAAAACTACAGAAATCATAACTATAATATTTTTTCTTTTTTTAATATTCTAAATATTCTTTTGGATGAATACCCATCACCGTAAGGGCATTTCTTATTTACTTTATAATTAAGTACAACATTATTTACAATTGTCGGTAAATCATCATGACATTTACAGATTAAAATATGCCCCGTTTTAATGCCTTCTGGTCGCTCTGTTTTAGTTCTGCATAAAATTATTTTTTTGTTAAAGAAACTACCTTCTTCTTGAATTCCTCCGCTGTCTGTAATGATAAATCTAGAATTTTTTAAGATATTTATAAATTCCTCATGTTCAAGATTCTTTATTACTTTAACGTGGGTAAATATTTTTGAATTTTTTAATATTAAAGGATTTGCATGTATCGGTATTATAAATTTTAAATTTTTGTTATTTTTTGCAATATTATTTATAGATCTAAACCATAAATTTATTTTTTTTAAGTTCTCTCTTCTGTGAAGAGTAATTGGAACGATATTAGAATAAGATGTTTTCTTTTTTAAAGAGATTAAATTGTCTAAAGCAGTATTTCCTGTAACATAAATTTTTCCATTAACACTTTCATTTAAAAGATTTTTTTTAGACAATAAAGTTGGGGATAAATTAATATCAGCTATTCTAGATATCATTTGTCTATAACCTTCTTCTGGGAAAGGATTTTTAAAATCAAAGGACCTAAGTCCAGACTCAAGATAAATAATTTTTTTTCCTTGATTAAACGCAGCAATGGCACATGCTAGAGCGCTAGCTGTATCGCCTTGAATAATAACGGAATCTACTTTATTAAAGTTTATTTTAAGAACTGTTTGAGCAAAAATTGAATCTAATCTTTTTTTATTTTTTAATATAGTAATTTTTTTCGAAAAAATATTTTTTGAAATTAATTTATCGTGCTGCCCAACAAAAAAAACATCTCTTCTGGTTTTTGGTATTAAATTAATAATTTTCTTAAGTTTAATGTATTCAGGTCTAGTCCCATAACAAATTGCAATTCTTTTCTTCATTTTAAACTTTTGATTGCTTTTTGTAATAAATCACTTGGAACTTTTTTTCTTTTTCTCATTAGTTTAGCTGGTATTCCATAATATACGTTCCATGCTTTTGTATTTTTATTCACTAATGACATTGCGCCTATAGCAGATCCTTCTTGAAGTTTGCAGCCAGGCATAATTATTGAGGATGCGCCAATAATTACATGTTTGCCGAGGAAAACTTTTGCGAATTTCTCTTTTTTAAACTGTCTTGGAAAAGTTGAGTTAGTAATTGAACCATTAACATAGTCATCTGATTGACTAAATATTTTTACATTATAGGCTATAGTGCAAAAATCTGATATTTCAATGCCTTTTAAACCACCTCCAACTAAACACATTGGAGTGATGTGAACATTTCTGCCAATTTTAATATTACCGGACAGAATGCAAAAATCATCTATCCGAGAATAGTCTCCTATAGAGAGCGACTCAGGATTTACAATGGAGGCCTTCCGAGAAATCATGACATTTCTTCCTAGTTTGCAAAACTTAATTTTTTTTAATTCCTTATTTGTGTAATAATTCATTTATTAAATTTTATCCTGATAATAACTATTAAAATTCCCAACTATTTTTTTTAAATCATTTTTTTTTAGATCAGGATAAATAGGAAGTCTTAAAAGATTATCAGAGAAATATTCAGAATTTTTTAATTTTTTTAATCTACTTTTTCTTTTATAAAAAAGACTGTTATGCAAACATTCGTAATGCGAAGATAGTTGAATGCCTTTGTTTTGCATAAATTTTTTTAAATCACTTTTTTCTTTTTTAGAATTCATTACAATATAGAAGCAGTGCCCATTAGTTTTCGCATAATTTGGAACATAGGGTAACTTAAATATATTTTTATTTTGAAATTTGATTAAACTCTTAAAATAATATTTATATATAGAAATTCTTTTTTTTGTTATGAAATTCTCTTTTTTTAATTGCGCATATAAAAAAGCACAATTAATTTCAGAAAGAACGTATGAAGAGCCTATATCGACCCACTGATATTTATTAATCTTACCTTTTAAAAAATCTGATCTATTTGTGCCCTTCTCTAATATAATTTTAGCTCTGTTAACAAATTGTTTATTATTAATTAATAAAGCACCTCCTTCGCCTGAAGTTATGTTTTTTGTATCATGAAATGAAAAGGTTGATAAATCTCCAAATAATCCTAATTTTTTTTTTTTATAAAAGGATCCCATTGCATTAGCGCAATCTTCCACTAATTTTATTTTATATTTTTTACATATTCTCACTATTTGATACATATCGCATGAAATGCTTGAATAATGAATTATACAAATACACTTTGTTTTTTTTGTAATTTTTTTTTCAATTTGGCTAGCATCAATACAAGGGTGAGAATTATAAGTATCTACAAATATTAATTTTGCACCTCGAAGTACAAAAGCATTAGCAGTAGATACAAATGTATAACTTGGAAGTATAACTTCGTCACCTGCCTTTATATTAAGTAAGATTGCTGCCATTTCTAAAGCATCGGTACATGAAGTAGTTAGCAAAACTTCATGTTTTTTATAATTATTTGAAATAATTTTTTCACATTCTTTTGAAAAAAAACCTCTCCCAGAGAATTTCTTTTTTTTCAGTACTTTTTTTAAGTAATAAATTTCCTTGCCCGTAACATAAGGTATATGTGCATCTATATTTTTTTTCATATTCTTATTTAATCTTGTCTATTTTTTGATCATGAATTCTATAAACTGTGTCGCATAATTGCATTGGTTCGTTTTTATGAGATACAATTATTATAGTTTTTTCCTTTTTAAGATTGTTAATAGTGGATAATATTTTTTTTTCTGTAACGTTGTCCAATTGGTTTGTGAATTCATCCAATATTAATATTTCTGAATTTCTATATAACGCTCTAGCTAAACTAATTCTCTGAATTTGACCTCCAGATATGTTATTTCCTTTATCCCCCAGTCTTGTTTGCATTTTATTTGGAAGATTATTGATAAATTCAGTAAGCTCACTGTCAATTATAACTTTATTTAATAAATCAAAATTAATATCTGATTTATTAATTCCAAAAGTTATATTTGAAACTACGTCATCATCTAGTAAAAAAGTTGACTGGGGTACATAAGCAAACAAACCTGTTATTTTTCTATTTTTTATAGTTTGGTTATTAATTCTATAGACTAAATTAACATCTTTAAACTGAAGAAGCCCCATAATTGTATTAACCAAAGTAGATTTTCCGACACCACTTTCCCCAACAATTCCAATACACTGGTTTTTTTTAACTTCAAAGCTTACATCTTTGAAGAGTATAGAATCTGAATATCCAAAATATTTAGCAGTTAAAACAATTTCATTAAAAGAATCTTTTTTCTTATTAAAAATAAAATTATTAATTTCTAAATTATTATTACTGTTAAGTTCTAAAATATTGTTTCTTATAATATTTTTTGATTCATTAGAAAATCTTACATCTTGAAAGCCCTGAATAATCCTAGAAACGGACGGTAAAATTCTAAATGAAGCGGCACCAAATAATGCAAAAGTTGAAAAAATACTATTAATGTTTTCATTAAGAAAAAAAATAGAAATAAATATAAATATTAAAAAAAATATTAACAAAATAAGCTCGAATAATGGCTTAGGAAACGATTGAAATAAAAATAATTTTTTGTAATTTTCTATTGAAGAATTAATAACAGGATCTATTTTTCTTAAAAAAAAATTTTCTGTTTGGTAAATTTTAATATCTTTTATACTATTAAAAGTCTCTGATACTATCTTAAACAATTCAGACTCATCTGCACTTCTTTTTTTACTTAAAAGATTAATTCTTTTTCTTAAAGAAAAAATATATCCAAAACTTAACAGCAAAGAACCCACAAGTACAAAAGACGTAATTTTAAAATTATAAAGCATTAATAGGAGAATAATAAAAAAAAGATTAAAAAAATCTGTAAGGATATATAATAATCCAAAAATATACTTATCACAAAAAACATTCGACTCGTTAATAATATTTTTAATTAAACTCGAAGAGTTGTTTTTTAAAAAAAAATAATAATCTGAATTTATATAATTTTTAAAAATTTTTTTAATAATATAAACTCTAATAAAAGAATGAAATTTAATTTTATATAGATCTGAATATAAAAAAATAAAGAATCTTAAAAAAAAAATTATAATTACAAAAATGAAAAAAATAATTACTAAACTATAATAATTACTAATCTCTAGTATTTTGATAAAAGATTTTAGGTAATTTGGATAGTTTGAAAAATCAGAAGTATTAATAATTGAAATAATTGGCAATATAAGACCTATTGAAAAAGCTTCAAAAAGTGCGGCTATAACTGTTAATATAGATAATAGGAAAAACTTTTTAAGATTTTTAGTTCCAATAATAATAATTAAATCTTTCATAAATTCTTAATGAACATTATTCGAAAATTTTTTTACACTGATTAATATGGTTTATTTTATTAAAACGAAGATTTATCTTATTTTGATCATTATTATATTTAATTAAATACATAAGTTTTGCAGCAACATCTTTATAATTATTTACATCGCAATAGTGATGATGATTAATCTTTAGGATTCTATCTAGTTCGGTATTATTTGTTAAAGCAAATATAGGTTTTCCTGTATTTAAATATTCATAAAGTTTGTAAGGAAAAGTTAGTCGACTCCTGTGGTCTGTATGCTGAATTAAGAGTAAAAAATCAGCACTATAACATTTTTCGAGAGCATTTTTTCTAGATTGAATTGTTTCCCATGAAATATAACTTTTGTTTAAATGATGTCTTTTAATATCACCATATATTTCTCCTATATTTAAAATTTCAATGTCAGATTTTAATATCTTTTTATTTTGAATTAAAAATTCAATGGCTTTGATTAGTGAATAAAAATTTCTGGTTGTATATAATGTACCTAGATGAATAAAGAGTATCTTATTTTTTTTTTTACTTATTTTTTTTTGAGAAAAAATCTTTTTTGAACCGGTATAAATGCCGAATATTTTTTTAGATAAACTATATTGATATCTAGATTTGGCTTCATTACTAGCTGACTTTGTAACAAAAATTAATTTATGACAAATAGTTAATAATATTTTTTCAAAAATTAATAAATACTTTGATGAAGATTTATTTCGACCTATATCTCTTCCGGCTAAAGGATCTTGCAACTCAATAAATAGTTTTTTCTTTGTAAAAATTGAACAAATAGCTCCTGTTAAATGTGCTGTAGCAGGCCCACCCATAGTGAATATGTAATCGATTTTATTATATAAAGCGTAAAGTATAGAAAAAGGTGCTGATAAAATAGACCAAGACCACTTTCCTCCTCCAATCCCTTTTATAAAAAAATTTTGAATAAGATCTAAAAAAACTCCAAAAGTTATTACTAAAGGAAAAAAAAGAATAAATTTAAAGAAATCTTTAAATTTTTTAATTTCTTTATATTCATATAAATAATCATTAAAAGATATTGATGGAATTCTAATCTGCCTAATATTATCATTACTAGACTCTCTGCTTGCAAAAGAAGTTAGGATATTTATTTCATACCCTAAACTACTTAAGCTTTCAATTTTATCATCTGCCATAATAGCTGGTGAATTTCCTTCAACGTTCACCCAGTATGATATTAGAAGAATTCTTTTTTTCATTAAATGTACAATAAATTATTATTTATGCTATTATTCTAAAAAATTTATAATAAATTATTAGCAATTATTTATGACAGTTCACAAAGAACTACTAAAAGAAATTAATTATACGCAAAAAATACTTGAAATACTAAAATATTCTAGAATAAAAAAATTTGAGGAATTATGCAAAGTTTCAATTTATGCATTAAAAAAAGGTAAAAAGATTATTTTATTTGGAAATGGCGGCAGTGCAGCTGATGCTCAACATTTAGCTACGGAATTAACAGTCAGATTTAAAAAAAATAGAAAAGCATTTGCGGCTCTATCTTTGGCTACTGACACATCAGCGATAACAGCTATTGGAAATGATTTTAATTTTAACTATATATTTTCAAGACAACTTGAGGCTATTGGCAACAAAGGAGATATTGCAATTGCTATTACAACTTCTGGGAATAGCAAAAATATTATAGAGGCAATAAAAATTGCAAAAAAGAAAAGCATATTAATTTATAGTTTTTGTGGAAATGGAGGTGGGAAAGTCAAGAACTACACAAAAAATATAATTTTAGTGCCCTCTAAAAACACTTCAACAATCCAAACTATACAAATATTAATTGGCCAAGTTTTTTGTAAAGTTGTTGAAGACAATTTGTCCTAAAAATTTGCAAAATTTAGATTTAGTTATTTTAGCTGGAGGATTAGGAAAACGAATATCTTTCATAACTAAAAATACTCCAAAACCATTAATTAAATTTGGAAAATTAAGCTTCCTCAATCACCTTATAAATTTTTATGCAAAATATAATTTCAACAAAATATATATCTTGGCTGGATATAAAGGAAATTTAATTAAAAAAAAATTTGACAGAAAAATAGCAAATCTAACGCCTGTAAAATGTATTGTTGAAAAAAAACCAAAAGGTACAGCTGGAGCGTTAAAAGAATTAAAAAAACAAAAAATTAAAAATTTTATTTTAGTAAATGGAGATTCTTTTTTCGATATAAATTTAAAAAAATTTATTAAAGGTACAAAAGATTGTTTGGTTAAATTAGCACTCGCCCCAAATAAAAATTATAAATCTAATAACCTTCTCTCTAATATAGACATTAAAAATAAAAAAGTTTTTTTTAAAGAAAATTCTAAATATATGAATGGGGGGATTTATTTTATAAATAAAAAATTTCTTAAAATTTTAAAAAATAAAGGATCTTTAGAACAGGATTATTTAAAAGATTTTATTATTAAAAGAAAAATAAGTGGAATAAAATTTAATAATTTTTTTATTGATATTGGAACAAAAAAAAATTTATATAAATCAAAGATAGTTCTACCTAAATTATTTATTCACAATGCAGCATTTTTGGACAGGGATGGAGTTATAAATTATGATTATGGATATGTTCATAGACATAAAGATTTTTTACTAAAAAGAGGTGTTGTTAAAGGTCTTCAATATTTAATTAAAAAAAAATTCAATATATTTATAATTACCAATCAGTCTGGTATTGCTAAAAATTATTATAATGAAAAACAATTTTTAAATTTTCAAAAATCTTTAAATGAAAAGTTTTATAATAAAAATATTTTTATTAATGATATTCAATACTGTCCACATCATCCGAATGGAAAAATACAAAAATATAAGATAAAATGTAAATGCAGAAAGCCAAATAATAAAATGATTTTAAATATTATTAAGACACATGAAATAAATTTAAATCAAAGTTTTATGATAGGTGATAAAAAAATAGATGAAATATGCGCAAAAAAATCTAAATTAAAATTTTTTTATCCTAAAGAAAATTTTTACAAATTAATAAAGAATATAATTTAAAACTTATATAAATTTTTTAAAATTTATTTTAAACAACTTATAGAATAAGAAGTTAAATATCTTAAAACTTCTAAAAAGAAATATCAAGTTTGCATAAAGAATTAATTTTCCAGGAAATAAATTAAAAAAAAAAGATTTCCTATATAAACCTTTTTCAAAGTCCATTGTATTATCAATTACATTTTCTAAAAAAATTTTCTTTTTTAAGTTGGTATTAACAAAATAAGCATCTACTAAAGTATAATAATACAACTCAAATCCTTTTTTTTTCATAAAGTCTTTAATTAACAATAAACATTCATTTCTATTTTTTTCCCCTACGTAAGATTGATTTGCCCAGTACTCGGCTTGTACAAACAAAATTTTTTTTAAATATTCTCCTGAGCTTCTTAAGACATTTATGTCATTCCCTTGGGTATCAATCTTTAGAAACTCAATATATTCAAATTTTTCCCAATCAATTTTTGATAAAAAGTATTGCAAACTGAATACTGCGACTTTTATTTTTTTTTTTATTTTTTGCTTAAGTCGCGACACTATAGGCTTATAAAGACTCGAAGTGCCAAAATTTTTTGCATCAGATAGGAAAAAATTTACTCTTTTTTTTTTGGAATTGGATATAGCGACATTAAAAATTTTTACAATATTTGGATTAATTTTTTTAATGATTTTATTGTTTAATAATAAATATTTTCTTTTTGTAAACCTTAAATAACTTGAGTATTGATTAGTATATCCTCCTTTGGTTAAAATATTATAACTTCTAGGATCTGCTTCAAAACACAATATACCTGTATGATTGTTATTTTTTAACCACAAAGCGGTATTGGGTGCTGTGGAACCTGTTCCTACATCAATTCTAATTTTTTTAATATTATTTGGAAACAATAAATTTTTCATTCTTTTTAAAATACTCAATTGTTAATGAAAGACTTTTATCTATGTTAGCACTTCTTTTATGAACAAAATTTTCTAATTTTTTTGTTACTAGTTTTCTTGATCCTACACTTTCATTATTTTTTCCAGAAAATTTTATTTTTTTTACATTAAATTGCATTAATTTAGATATTTTATAAGCATAATACGTAAGGGTCTTTTCTTTGCCACTTGCTAAATTAAATACTTCATTATTATATTTTAATAAAGAAAAAATATAACTAACTGCATCAGTTACAAAAATTAAATCTCTTTTTTTATTTCCTGTTCCAAAAAATTTTACTTCTTTACCTAATCTCTTCCCTTGATTAATTTTTCGAATAAAATCAAAAATAAAATGATTATCGTTTAAATCATAATTAGGTCCATAAAAAATACTCGGTATAAAAAATAAATATTTTAATTTATACTGCTCGCTAAAATTCTTAATACCTAGAAAAAGCATTCTTTTGGTCATCGCATAAGTATACAATTCTTTTTCTACTGAACCGCTTAAACAATTTTCTTCCACCATTTTAAAATCTTGTGAGTACATACAACTTGATCCCATTGCGATCATTTTTGCCTGCGACTGAAAATTCTTCCAGTAAAGTAAAATATTAGTATTTATTAATTGATTGAAAAGCCACTGATCAGCTTTATAAATCTTGCTATAATTTCCAGCTTTGGTTCTTGTGGCACAATGAAAAATGTAGTCAAATTTTATTTTATTATAAATTTGCAAATTTTTGATACTTTCTAAATTTCCTATTTTTGAATTACTTTCATAAATTTTATATTTTTTTTTATCAGCTAATGCTTTAATATGACGTCCAAGGAACCCTGTTGATCCTGTTAAAAGAATCTTTTTCATTAAAAAATACTAGATTTATCTATCAGCCTAATCTTAGGAAAAAGAGTAATAAATTTAACTCCTTTTTTTAAAATTGAATAGTTTTTTTTAATGATTTCATTCTCAAAATTATGAGAAAGAAGCAAATAATAATCTGGTAAATCATTTTTATTTTCTTTAACGATTGGAATGTGTGATTTTGGAAGATACAAGCCAATTTTTAAAGGATTTACTTCAACGGTTTTAGCTATAGTTGAAGTATTAATTCCAAGATAATTCAAAAGTGTATTTCCTTTAGCCGGAGCGCCATAACAATATATTTTTGCTTTTTGAATTTTTTTTAAACTAAATAAAAAATCTAATATTTTTTTTCTTTTAACTTTAACTCTTTTAGAGAATTTTATTATTTCTTGGAGATTATATTTCTTATCTTTTTTAATAGTTTTTTTTAATCTAAATGTTTTTTTATTTAGGATAGAATATTTTTTACACACCTTGGCAATAATGCTTCCGCTATGGATTTCAGAATAATAAGCATCAAAAATTTCTAAATTATATAATTTAAGAAGATTAGATAAGCTTTTTATAGTGTATAAACATAAATGCTCATGATAAATTCCATCAAACAAATCTTTATCAATCATTGATCCGGCATACATAAATTGAATAATAAGTACACCATCTTGTTGCAGACAATAATTTATAGCTTTAAGCACACTATGCAATTCTTCTAAATGAAAAAAGACTCCGGATGCATTAATTAACTTAACTTTATTAGCGCCAATCTTATTTACGGCGACTTCAAAATTAAAAAAATCATTGATAGTTGGGATTTTTTTATTTTCGGATATTTTTGCAATATTGGATGCGGATTCAACATTAAGCACATTGTGCATTCCTGCTAACTTATATTGCAACATCTGAGTGCCATCATTTCCTCCTATATCTAGTATTAAGTCATTTTTATTTAAATTAAATTGCTTTTTGTTTTCTAAAGCTAATTTATAAAAATAATTTTTTAAAGTTAGCGTAGTTGATGACAAATATGAATGATTGCTAAACATTTTTTCTTTTGGAACTGTAAAATCTAATTGTAATAATTCACAATTCATGCAGTAAATTAAATTTAATGGATAATACTTCTCTTTACCTAAACGATTTTTACTAAGGAAATCACCACACCAAGGGTGTCTGCCAAGATTTAGTATAGATCTAAACTTAGTTCCACCGCATGATCTGCATTTTTTAATATTCATTCTTAAATCCAACCTTTTTTAAAAATCCTATGATACTGTCTTTATAATTATTTAAAAAAATTTTTCTTTTAGATTCATTAATTTGATATTTCTTCATTAATATTTTTAACTTTTGTTTGTATTCCTTATAATTCCATTGACCTTTTACAATAACTGACTGCAAATAAGGAAAGGTATAAGAATCATAATTACTATGTCCTATTTTTTTTTCATTATGAAAAGAATATAAACCTTTTAATTTCTTAATCCTACATATCTTATCAATTTCATCTTCTGCACATAAAATATTTTTATTTTTTTTATTTTTTTTTCCAATATAACTTCTTGGTGCTGCTTTATACAATTCTAACAAATGGTTTCTTTTCCAAAGTGTTGCGGTTTGACTGTACAAATGTCTTTTACTAGAATCTAAAAAAAAAAGATAATCCTGATATTTTATATTCGTATAATTTGGACCTTTATGAAATCTAATAAATGAAAGATTATTATTATGCTTTAAAATACTAATGTATTTTTTAATAAAATTATTCTTAACAAAATCGTACAAAATATAGTCCTCATTTAATGTTATTACATACGGCTCAGTAACTTTGCACAAACAATTATAATATTGCGTTGTAAAATCGTCGTTCGGATTATAAATAATTTTTTTATGATTAAGAAATAATTTGCTATTTTGATCTGAAAAAAAATAAACTTTCTGTTTCGGAAAATAGAAATTCAATTCTCCAGTGAACATTTCCCAGATATCTTTCATTGAAGAATGCGTATTAACAACTATCGCTAAATTATTTATCCTCAATTTATTTAATAATTTTATACGTTAGAATATCTTTTAATTTTTAACATCTCATAACCTTTGAGTAGCTCGTCTATTCCCTCTTCAAGAGAAATCTTAGGTAAAAATCCTAATGCCTCTATTTTTTTATTTGAAACAATATAATTCCTTTGATCAGGATCTTTTTGCAAATCCTCTTCAAAAAAAACAAAATTTTTAACTTTTTTTTGTATCGCCAGACATAAATCTTTTTTTGACAAATTGGCATTAGACAAACCAACATTATAAATTTGATTTTTCATTTTTTTGAAATTTTCTAATGCAAAAATAAAAACACTAGACACATCTTTTATATGTATAAAATTACGCTTAAAATGACTTTCGAATAATACTACGAAGCCATCTTTGGCCGCTCTATATACAAAATCATTAACTAATAAATCAATCCGCATTCTCGGTGACATTCCAAATACTGTTGCCAATCTAAAACTTATTGAGTTTTCATGTTCCATAAGTTTTTTCTCTACCTCAACTTTGTCAACGGCGTATTGAGAAATCGGGTTAAGAGCTGTGTTCTCGTCGCAAAAATTATTTTTATCTCCAGTTCCATAAGCTGAATTTGTTGTTGGCATTAATATTATTTGATTTTTCGACACATTTTTTAAAATAATATCAATAGCGTCATGATTAATTGTTCTAGCTCCAACAGGGTCAAATTTACATATAGGCGCGCCGACTAAAGCAGCTAAAGGTATAATTACATCAAAATCAGGCAATACCGATAGGATTCTTCTTTGATCTCTGACGTCTCCATTGATAACTGAGAAATTTTTATTCAAGCAAAAATGATTAAGACTGCCTTGATTATAAACAAAACTATCGTAAACAGTCACATTGAAATTCTTATTTAACAGATCATTAACTAATACAGAGCCTATATAACCAGCGCCTCCTGTTATTAAAATTTTTAAAGCCATTAATTTTTCTCTTTTAAAATAATTTCAGAACCTTTAGTCGAAAATTTAAAAGGAACATTAACATAATTTTTAAATTTTAATAAAAAATTTCTTTGCTTTTCTTCTGGTATGTAAAATAAAAGGAACCCACCGCCTCCTGCGCCCAATATTTTTCCTCCTAAAGCCCCGTTTTTTAAAGCCAGATCATATAATTCATCGATCAAATTATTACTAATCGAACTGCTTAATTTTCTTTTTTCTTGCCATGTTTCATTTAATAACAAGCCAAAATCATCTAATGATTTTCTTTTTATGATCTTTTTTGCTAACTGCACGTGATCTAAGATTTTTAAAATGTTTTTTTTCTTAGTATTTGCTAATTGCCCAGTAAAAGTTTTGGCAATATTCTGCGATATTCTACTTTGACCGGTATAAATCAAAACTAAATTTTTATTAAGTTTAGAAAAATAATTATCATTATGATTGTTTAAATTTTTAACTACAAAGTTATTTTTTTGTATTTTAATGACGTTAAATCCTCCATAAGTTACGGCAATTTGATCTTGGGAGCCAACAGATTCTTTTAAAATATTATGTTCAAAATCAATACTTAGATTAGACAAATCTTTTTTTGATAAATAATTATTATTATAAAAATTTAGAATATTTAACAAACCCACAACAAATGCAGAACTTGACCCAACCCCGCTTCTTGACGGCATATCTCCATCATAATGTATTTCTAAACCTTCTTTGATTTTGTAAAAGTTTAAAGCATTTCTTACAACTCTATGCTTGATTTGATTTATAAGTTTTGTCTGTTCTATTTTTGAGTAGCAAATTCTAAATTTATGACTAAAGAATGGCGGCAGCATTCTATAAGAAATATACAAATGTCTGTTTATTGTCGTCGAAATTACTTCTCCATAATTTTTATCTTTTTTATACCAATCAGGATAATCGGACCCTCCTCCAAAAAAAGATATTCTGTATGGTGTTTTGGAAATAATCATAATTACAATCTAAAATGTTGATAACTTTTCTAACATTTTTTTATTGGTAAATGTCTTAATTTTTTCATAAGCACTCAAAACTACAGGCCAATAATCTTGGTAATTATTTAGAATCAATCTAATTTTATGGTTAAGATCTTTAAGATTGTCAAAGTAAATAAAATCTTTTTCAGGTTCGAAATAATCTTCTATAATATTCCATGGGTCTCGATGAACTAACATTAAAGTTTTGGTAATTGGTAGCTCAAATAGTCTCCCTTTAAATTCTGGAAGAATTTTCTGTTTTAAAACTTCATTAAAGTTTGGAAACCTATCAATATACTTTATGCCTAAAATTTTTTTATACTGATCTTTGTTTAAATACATAACATTTGAACAAATGCTAATCTTGCTTTGAGCTTGCTTTAAAAGCATTTGTTCATAACTCAAAAATTCAGGTCTAAAAAATATAGGCGCAAGCAAATTAAGTTTTGCCAAATGAATTGGGCTTTGTTTATAGAGGCTAGTAAAAATATAATTATATTTTTTCATAATTTTTAAAAAATCTATATGAAAATTGCTATGAATAAATCCACTGTAAATTATATCATATTTTTTATCCTCTATACTTATCGAATCAAATTTAGAGTAGCTTGAATGTTCAATAGGAAAATTGCTATGAATAAATTTTATTTTATTTTCAAAAAAATTATTTTCCCATTCAGCTCTTATACGATTTGAAAATGCAACAACATCAAATTTTTTTAGGTTTTTATTTCGCTCTTCATAAGAGTTATCAAAAATTGAAGACATTCCTGCATGACAAATATAGTAGTTTTTTTTATTTAGTTTCTTTAAACACTCAATAGCCTCGGCTTCTAATGTTGAATTAAATCCGTAAAATAAGACTTTGTCAGAATCTAAAAAATTATATTTTTTTAACAAGATTTCTGAATTCTTATAAACATAAGAGAATGGATATTCTCCTCCCTCTGAAAAACGAACATTAAACATACAAAATAATCTATATTTAATTTAATTCATTTACTATAAATAAAATTAAAGCTATTAAAAATAATGTACAAAAAAAATTTAGATGTAAAAATAATTAAATTAAAAATTTTTAAAGATTTCAGAGGTGTTTATGTAGAATCTTTTAACCAAAAAAAATATAAAGAAAAATTTAATATAAAATTTGTTCAGGATGATTTTTCTTCTTCTAAAAAAGGAATATTAAGAGGGTTTCACGGAGATGCCAAAACTTGGAAATTATTTTCATGTATTAAAGGTAGGGTGCAGTTTGCTTTTATCAATAATGATAAAAATTCAAAAAAATTTAAAAAAAATTTTTCTATTATACTAAATGAAAAAAGTAACCTGCAAATTTTAGTTCCGCCAAAGTATGGCACTGCTCATTTAGTGCTATCAAAAAATGCAACAATACATTACAAGCAATCTACTTATTATAAAATGCACAAGCAATTTACAATTAATTATAAAAGTAAATGTTTAAAATTCAGCTGGCTATTTAAAAAAATTAGAGTTTCTGAGAGAGACAAAAATGGATTAATGGCAAATTAAGCAAAAAATCTTTTTTTAAAATATATCATTAATCAATTTCTTTATCTTTAGTTCCTTTTAAAGATCTTAAATAAAAAGAATTCTTTAAATATACCTTCCTTATTAATTTGTGATTTTTTTTAGTTAGAGGATTAATTCTAGAAGAGGAAATGTTTTCTTTAACCTCAGAAATATTAACCATCCCAGGAATAATACATGATATTTTTTTAAAATCTAAACAGTATCTTAAGGCAAACTGAGATGGTGACAAACTTTTATTTATTTTTTTAAATAAAAAAAATGAATTCTCCCAAATCTTAATTTGATCTTTTGGAAATAATTTTCTGTGGTCTCTTTTGTCTTTAATTTTTCTTAGGGTGACCGCACCTGTCAAAAAACCAAAAACAAGAGGGGTTTTAATAATAATACCAATTTTATTATCGTTGATAATATCAAAAAAATTTATATCTAAAATTCTTTGATCAATAAGATTAAAATTTAATTGCAATGCAGAAATTCCTTTTAATTTTAAGAAACGCAAACCATCTTGGGGACTTCTAGTAGAAATTCCAAAATATCTTATTTTTCCTTCTTTTTTAAAAGAATTCAATGTATTCATCACTTCTGCTTGTAACACGTCTTCAACTTTTGGACTGTGTAATTGATATAAATCAATATAATCTGTTTTTAATCTTTTTAATGACTCTTCTAAAGTTGTTGTTAAAAATTTTTTTGAAAAATTTTGTGGCATGTATAATGTTTTATGAGGCAAAACACCTCCTTTGGTAGCAAAATAAATTTTAGATCTTTTTTTTTTAAATGTTTTCCCTAAAATTGACTCACTAAAACCATTTCCATACAAAGCTGCTGTATCAAAAATATTAACACCATGATCGAAAGCGAAGTCTAAAGCTTTAATGGCTTTGCCTAGATCAATTTTTCCGTAACCTGTTGATTTATCGCTACCTAAAGCCCAACATCCAAATCCAATTTCCGAAACATTTAAATCAGTGCAACCTAATCTTCGATATTTCATTTAGTTTTTATACGATAAAATTTTTATATATAATACTTATACTTTATTTTAAATAATGAAAAAATTAATGTTATTTAATGTCTATATCAAATAATATTGGGCTTGACCACATTCAACGTATTTCTAAAGAAGAACTATATCTAAAAAAATCATTAAAGAAAATAGTCGGCAATAAAAAAATAAATAATTATGTCGATAATTTCACTGTGTATACAAATGTTAATTTAATTAAGAAATTTTTATTTAGAAATTATATTTACAAAAAAACACTAAAGATTCCTGGGTCAATTTTTGAATGTGGAATGGGAATGGGTTCTGGTTTCTTTGCATGGGTAAATTTAAAAAATATCTACGAACCATATAATCATACAAAAAAAATTATAGGATTTGATACATTTGCAGGTTTTCCGAATATTCATAGATTGGATAAATCAAATCTAAAAAATAATAATTTAAAAAAAAATGGTGTGAATTATAATAATTACAATTTCTTAAAAAAAATGCTTCTTCAAAAAGAAGCAACTTTGCCGTTATCTCATATTAAATCAAATTTATTAATAAAAGGGAATATAAGTTTTACTATGCGTGATTATTTAAAAAAGAATAAAAATACTTTAATATCTGTTCTTTATCTTGATCTAGATTTATATAAACCAACGCTTGATTGCTTAAAATATGCTTACGATTGTATACCCAAAGGAGGTGTTATAGTTTTTGACGAACTTAATCACGATTTTTGGCCAGGAGAAACGTTAGCTTTAAAAAAATTTTTTAACATTAAATCAATTAATTTAATAAAAAATTCACTCAGTGGTACAGCGGCTTACTTAGTTGTATAATGTAAATTTTAAAAATATATTATATTTAAATAATAAATTTTTTTTCTTTTGATTTTAGATTAATTTTTTTAGAATTGTTGTACCATTTAACAGTATTACCTATTCCCTCTTCTAAATTTGTAAACTTAAATTTGATTATAGAATTAAAAATTTTAATAGATGGTGTTTTTTTAAAAATTCCTTCAGGCTTTTTTGGGTTAAAATATATTCTTTTAAAATCATAACCTACATTTTCACAAATTATTTTTATAATATTGCTAATTGACTTCTCCTGTAAAGACGAAACATTAAATGATAGTGAGCGGTCATATTTTTTTAATAAATACATGTAAATATCTCTTAAGTCCTTTGAATAAGTATATTCTCTAAGAGGTTTTCCTGTGCCCCAAACTTCAACCTTTTTTAAGTTTTTCTTCTTTGCTTCGATTATTTTTCTTATAGTCGCTGGCAACATGTTTGCTTCTTGGTAATTAAAATTATCACCTTCTCCAAAAATCCCACTTACGATTACTCCAATTGCTTTTAAATTATACTGATCTCTATAAGCCCGTACTGCCGGCTCAATAATCCTTTTGCCAAATGAATTGCCATAATTGTAGTTTACCGGTTCACCATTATGAATATCTTTTTCTTGCAATGGAATTCTAGCTTTTTTAGGATACATGCCAGTTGACATTGTTAAAATGATTTTTTTAGTTTTTGCTAATCTTGCTCCTTCTAGTACGTTAAATGTCATGTAAACATTATCTCTCAATATCGATGCATGTTTATTATAAGACCTACCAATTCCTCCTCCGCTTCCAGCCAAATGAAGGATACCAAAAGGTTTGATCTTTTTTATAAATTCAATTGTTTTTTTTTGGTTTCTAAGATCAACTTCTTTAGAAGTTAAATAAATAAACTTATACTGGTTTTTAAACTTTTTAATAAAACTTTTATCTTTAAAAGCATAACCCAATACACCACTACTGCCCAAGATTAAAATTTTTTTTATTTGCATTTATTTGGTATTATAGTTTATAATTTATAAATATGCTTACAAGTAAACTCTATAAAGAAAGAGTAAAATTTTTCAATAAAATTGTTGCTAATTTTAATAACGAAAGAATCTCAGATTTAGTAGTAGCCTACAAAATAAGTAAAATAAAATTTTTAAAACTTCAAAGACATGCAAAAGATTATTTCTACAAGTCTAAAGAATATTCATTAATTAATATGACTCCAAATGGAAGACTTGCTCCTAAAATTGAGAACGAAAAATCTTTTAATAATTTTATTTTATCTTATTTTGAATTAATAAAATCTTTAAAAATAACAAGCAATCTTAAAAACTATATTCCTCCAGTAATTAGATACAAAGAAGAAAAAATAAATAAAAAGAATAAAACAAACAAAAAAAGAAGTGAATTACCTCATGCGGATTGCTGGGCTGGATGGACAGAGGATTACTTATTGTTTTTAATGCCGTTGTGGGGTGATGTCAAAAATAACAAAGTTAGATTTTTTGAAGTTCCTAAAAATATTTCAGAGCAGTGGCTAAAAAAAAAAAATTTTGTGACTGCAAATAGACGATTAAAAACAAAACTTAGACCATTAAAAGATCATTATAAACTAGGTTACCTTTATATTGCGGATATAACGGTCCCTCATATTACAATTAGAAATCATAAATCAAAATCAAGACTTAGCATAGATAGTCCTCTTCAATTTAAATCAAAAAAAATAAAAAAACAAAATATTAAAGTTACACAATATATCAACTCGAAAGAAAACTTCATTTCTATTAAAAAAGCAGAAAAATTAAAAAATGGATATCGTCTTATATGTCCTTATAAAATGGGTGAGTTTGAAAAAACAACAGGAATAAATTCAAAACCAGCGTTTAAATTAATTAGGTCGATTAATTAAATTTATTATTTTAATTATTTTCTATATAAAATAGAAACCTACTATTCCATCGTTTCAATTTTTACTTTTATATTTGGCATAAAAGGTTTTTCCCAATTATCAAGAGGTTTAATGATCATGTTCTTTCTAAATTCATTTCTATCTAAATAAGGATACATATCTTCTATTGGAGTCGCCCATCCTATAAGTCTAGGTTCGTACAAATGATATTCGTGACAATTAACATCAACAACTACGGGTCCATCAAAATTTAAGGCGTATTTAATTTTTTCTTCTAATTCGTCGTCATTCTCGATTGCAACAGACTCCACTCCATAAGCCTTAACAATCTTATTAAAATCTGGGGGATTGTATCCTTTTGGTCCACACGCCTCTTCCCTTCCGCTAAAATTAGTTTTTTGAAAAGCCTTTGTAATTCCGTAAATATGATTATTAATTATAAAAGTTTTTAAATTATTAATCTTATAATTGTTTAAAGTTTGTAATTCTTGAATATTCATATTAAATCCACCATCACCAGTTAAGCAAATCACTCTCCTTGTTTTTGTAGCTAGTGCACTTCCAATTGCTGCTGAAAAAGAATAGCCCATTGGAGCATGGCTATTATTGCTATGGTAATATTGACCTTGCTTAGTTTTTAATGCATGCCCAACAAGAACGCTGCAGCCTCCGCAGTCTCCAACAATAATATCAGTGTTATTCATCTTTTCCGATAACACTTTCATAAAAAAATATGGATTCACGTACTTTTTTTTATTAAAAATGTAAGAATTTTTTTTAGGTGCATTTTCTTTAACTGGATCGTATTTATTTCTCCATTCAATGACTTTATTTAACCAACTATCAAAATTTGGCATAGATTTTAAATTTTTATTTAAAATTTCTTCAAAAATTTCCAAAAAATTGTCTAAATCACATAAGATGTTTACATCGAAAGGAACTTGTTGATATTTTCTATCTAATAATTCAGAATCAATGTCTGTTATAAATTTTTTTGCTTCTCTTGCAAAAGATGAAATATTTCCACCAGTTAATCTTCCCGAAACCCTGCTACCAATTGCAAAAAGTAAATCACAATTTTGTATACCAAAATTTCTTCCTGGCCCACCATAGGTTCCTATTCTTCCGCCATAATAATTTCTATCTGAGGAAACTATATCTATTCCATTCCAAGTCACGAATACTGGAATATTAAATTTTTCTAAAATTTTATTTAACTTATCAACATTATTCGTAATTTTGATGCCGCCTCCTATTAAAAAGCAGGGTCTTTTTGATTTTTTTAATTCAGTAAAAAAATATTCTATTTTTTTCTTAACAAGATCTAAGTCAAATTTAGTTTCAAACACGCTCTTATCAAAGCCAACTAATTGATCTTTATTTACATCGGCTTTTTGTACATCCATTGGTAAATCAATAACAACTGGTCCGCATCTTCCTTGAGTTGCTAAAAAATAACTTTTTTCTAGTTCATATAAAATATTCAAGGGATCTTTTACGCTAACGGCATATTTTGTAATTGGCTTAACCAAGGAAATTATGTCAGTTTCTTGAAATCCAATTTGCCTTATCTTTTCATGGGGTCTTAAAAATTTGGAATTAATTTGACCTGACAAAAATATGCAAGGTATAGATTCATAATAACAATCCGCAATAGAAGTTATCATGTTTGTTGCTCCTGGACCGCTTGTAGCTATTGCTAAACCGGGAACATTCTTTATCTTTTGATACCCCTCAGCTGCAAAACCTGCTGCCTGCTCATGAAATGTACAAACATATTTTATTTTATCTGTTCTGGTAAAAGCATCAACTAAATCTCCATTTGCGGCTCCATAAACTAAAAAAGCTTTATCGATATTTTTTTTAGCATAAAAATCTATAATTAAATCGGCAACTTTCATCTTATGAGTATTTTAGAATTAAACATTATATAATTTCATTACATCAAAAATATTCTCAAGGCAAACATAAAAAAATTAAGAATTAGATAAATCTTAAAGAAAAGAAATTATATATTTTTAATATTTTTTATAAATTTAATTAATTTATCATCTTTAAGCGCATACCTAAATAATGCTGCAATTGGTACGGCCGTATTCAATCTTCCTTTTTTAATTAAATTTAAAATTTGATCATAACTCTTGATCTCTAAAGAATAAATTTCGTTAGAATTAAAGTTTAAATTAATCTGCTCAGATGACAAATGAACTCCATATATAAAAACCATTTTTTTAATACGATTTGGCATCTGATAAAAATTAGCAATCTTAAAAAATTTATTTTTTTTATTTAATATTACTCCAGTTTCTTCTTCTAGCTCTCTCTTGGCCGCCAATAGGGGGGATTCCCTTAAATTATCAAAGCCACCTGCTGGAAAATCGTAAATATTTTTTTGCATAAATTCTCTTCTAACTTTAACCAACAAAAAATTTTTTTTATCGACTACAGGTACAACTAAGACATCTCTATTTTTGGGGACAATCTCATAGTAGTCATTTTTTAGAACAATCTTGAAATATTTATTAGCATAAACAACTTTTTTATTTTTTTTCTTTTTCATTTTTTTAAGATAACAAAAATAAATATGATCAAATATGAAATAATACTATTAAATTTTTTTAACACCAAAAATGAACACCTGCTTACCTCCATGCCAAGCCATGGGGACAATTCCGACTTTATAAGTCCATAAGAAATTTCTATAAATAAATAAATTTTTTTTTAAAAATTTAGTATCAATAGTATGAACGTGCTCTCCATGTGGATTTTTGGGAGATATTTTTTTAGAGTTTAAGGGATTAAATTCATTCCAAGGACATTGGATTAAAATATATTTTCTTGTTAATTTAATCATAGAGTCTAAAATTATTTTGACCTCAGAAACGTGCTCTATTACGTTACTAGAATAAACCAAATCATATTT